>Ga0209109_10000103_pt1 | contig 35884 bp, 26 predicted proteins | sample Rifsed10ft2_FD_184004 | JGI IMG/M metagenome (GOLD analysis project Ga0209109, IMG submission 184004) | Soil microbial communities from Rifle, Colorado, USA - sediment 10ft 2 (version 2) | ecosystem: Environmental > Terrestrial > Deep subsurface > Rock core/Sediment | place: Rifle, Colorado... | reverse complement strand
ATCGTGTCTTGCCGCGTTGGAACTACACCATCGAGCCGCACCCACGTGCGTGCAAAACCGAAAAGTAATACTTCGGCAAGGTCTTAGAGGCGTTGTCCCTTCTCCCGAAAATACGCCATCACCTCGTCTAGCGTCTGGTCGAGCGAGATGGTCGGCTGCCAGCCGATGGCGGTCTTGACCTTCTCGATACTCGGCACGCGCCGCTGCATGTCCTCAAACCCCTTCTCGTAGGCCTCGTCGTACGGCACGGTGACGATGGGCGAGGCGCTGCGCGCACGGGCGACGACGCGCCGCGCGAGATCGCCGATGGTGATCTCTTCCTCGCTGCCGACGTTGTAGATTTCGCCGACCGCCTGCGGCTCGGCGGCCAGCGCGATCACCGCGCGCACGGTGTCTTTGACGTTGCAGAAACAACGCGTCTGCAGCCCGTCGCCGTACACCCTCAGCGGCTGCCCGGCGAGGGCGCACGCCACAAAGCGCGGGATGACCATGCCGTAGGTTCCGGTCTGGCGCGGCCCCACCGTGTTGAAGAAGCGGCAGATCACCACCGGCAGTCCGAACTGCTTGTGATACGCCAGCCCCAGAAACTCGTCAATCGCTTTTGATTCTGCGTAACTCCACCGGCTTTTCGTCGTTGGCCCCATCACCCGGTCGGCCTCTTCTCGGAAGGGGAGATCGGCGCTCTTGCCGTACACCTCCGAGGTCGAAGCGATGATGACTTTCTTGCGGTAGCGGCGGCCCAGCTTCAAGACCATCTCCGTGCCTTCCAGGTTGGTCTCAATCGTCTTCACCGGGTCTTTGACGATCAATTCCACCCCGACCGCCGCGGCGAGGTGGAAGATCACGTCGCACTCGCTCACCAGCCGGTCCATCACCATTTCGTTGGTGACGGTCTCGTACACGAACTGAAACTGCGGGTTCGCCGCGAGCGACTCGATATTTTGATGCCGTCCGGTGGAGAGGTTGTCCACTGCCGTAACGCGCTGTCTCTGCGCCAGCAGCGCCTCGGCCAGATGGCTCCCGATGAAACCGGCCCCGCCGGTGATGAGGGCATGCATAGGTTTACCGCCCGGCGACCCGGCCCGGAACCGGCTGCGCGCGCTCAGGGGCGACGACGGGATACGGGTGCGTCCGAATCCGCCACAGATCGCGGAACATGTTCACCAACCCTTCCCAGAACCGCACCTTGCTGCCGGGGGCGTCCGCCCAGCGCACCGGCATTTCACGGATGTGCAGCCCGGCGCGCTCCGCCAGGTAGAGAATCTCCACGTCGAACATGAAGCGATCCACCTGCCCCAGCGCAAACAACTGCCGGGCCAGCGGGCCATGATACGCCTTGAACCCGCACTGCGTGTCTCGGATGCCCCACAGGCCGACCATCAGTTTCTTGACCACGTCGAACACACCCGAAGCGAACCGGCGGAAGAGCGGCTGGCTCGGCCGCACTTCGGCTCCTGGCAGGTCGCGCGACCCGACCACGACATCGGCGTCCCGCAACAGTTCGAGTGCGCGCGGAATCTCCTCGATGGGTGTCGAGAAGTCCGCATCCAGAAAGACGACTGCCTCGCCCCGCGAGGCGAGCACGCCCGTCCGGATGGCGCAGCCTTTGCCCCGGTTGGGCTGATACGCGATCAACCGGGCGCGCGGCTCGCCGGCGAACGCCGCATTCACGGCTTCAGCGGTGCGGTCGGTGCTGCCATCGTCCACCACCATCAACTCAAACGAGGGGAAGTGCATGCGCAGATAGTCGAGCGCCGGGCCGAGGTGTTGAGGCAGACGCCTCTGCTCGTTATACGCCGGGATGATCACCGAGAGGACGGGCGCGGGGGCATCGGCCAGCAGGGCATCGGGCAGGGTCATTCCCCAGGCTCCTGCCGGATGCGCTCGCGCAGCGCGAGCGAGAGGACGTGATCGAGAATCATGTGCCCGTCTTCCTGCTGGCCGATGCGGTCGCTGGGGATGATGACACTGAGATCCGCCATCTGCCCCAGCTTGCCGCCTGGCCGTCCGCAGAAGCCGATGACCCGCGCCCCGTTCGCCTTCGCGTACTCCACTGCTTTGACCACGTTGGGCGAGTTGCCGGAGGCCGAGATGGCGATGACGGTGTCGCCCGGCTGGAGCAGGTTCTGGAGCGGCTCGACAAAAATGTCGGTGTAGCTCGCGTCGTTGCCCACCGCCGTTATCAACGGCACGTTGTCGGTGAGCGCGATAGCGCGGAAGCGGTGCTTGCCCTCGACGCGGGTGAACTTGTTCATGTCGCTCATCATGTGCGAAGCCGTGGCCGCCGAGCCGCCGTTGCCGAGGATGAACAACTGCCTGCGTGCACGCCAGTTGTCCATAAGCGCGTCGGCCACCGCGCGCACCTCGTCGCGCGAGAGGTTATGGATCACCCCCTCGAGTTCGGCGAGATAGGTGTCAATGATGTCCATGATCTGAAGTCTGAAGTCCGAAGTCCATAGTCCGAAGTTCAAAGTCAATCTTAAATTCGGACTTTTATTGGGCGGGCTGAGTTTACCACAAACACTTGAGCCTTCGGACTCTGAGCCTACTGACTTCTGACTGCTCCGACTTTGTGCATGTGCTCCCGCGCTTCGGCGGTATAGTTGCGGAAATCCGGCTGCGCCTGCGCCCAGCTCAGATATGCCCGAGCGCTCTGCTCTGGGCTGCCGAGCGGCTCCCAGCCGAGGGCGCGCAACTTGGAGATGTCCGAGAGGATGTGCCGCGTGTCGCCAAAACGGTATTCGGCCAGCACCAGCGACTCGAGGTCGGGCCGCCCGGCGGCCTCAGCCATAATGCTCGCAAACTCCAACACCGTCCACGCCCGACCCGCGCCCACGTTGAAGGCCTGATAGTCGGCGCGACCGTCTTCCAGCGCGAGCACATTCGCCTGCGCAACATCGCCCACGGACACGTAATCGCGGAGCTGGAGGCCGTCTTCGTAGACCGTGGGGCGCTCGCCCGCGAGCAGTTGCATGGCAAAGATGCGCAGCACGCCCGAGTAAGCGTTGCGGAAAGACTGGCGCGGCCCCTGCGTGATGGAGTAGCGCATCCCGACCGACGGAATGCCGTACCGCCGCCCGAGGCTGAGGGCAATCATCTCTTCGCTATATTTGCTCATCGCATACGAGTTGTGCGGCTTTACCACGGCCTCGTCGGTCATCTCCGGCTGCATCGGTGTGCCGCACACCGGACATCCAACTTCCCACATCCGCCGCGCCAGTTGCTCGCCAGGGCGCTGGCCAGGATACTGAACGCCGTGGGCTGCGCAGCGATATTTCCCCTCACCATACACCGACTGCGAGGACGCGACGATGATTTTCTGAATCGGCAGCCGCTTTTCGACGGCGATCTCATACAACAGCGCCGTGCTCACGGCGTTGACGTGAAAGAACTTGGAGAAGTCAGGCAGGTAATCCTGGTACGCCGCGAAATGGTAAACGGCGTCCATCCCCGCCAGCGCGCGTTCCCACGCGGCCCGGTCGCGCACGTCGCCGCGCACGAACTCGACCTCGCGCGGCACGTAGTCAGGCACGCGGCCATCACGGTGGACGGGCGGCTCCAGCGCATCCAGCACGCGCACCGTGTGCCCCCGCTTCAGCAGCAGATCAACCGTGTGCGACCCGATGAAACCGGCTCCACCGGTCACCAATACTTTCATGTTGAACAAGCCTCCCGTAAAGTGTGGCGCGTCTTGCGTCATCACCGTTTCCTGCGGAATACGCATTCCGCGCGCCGTTTGCTATAATCCCGCCCATGCCCCCTGCCCTGAGACCTGCCGTATTTCTCGATCGCGACGGCGTCATCATCGAACACCGGGACGACTACGTCAAATCGCTCGCCGAGGTGGCCTTCATCACTGGCGCGCTGGAGGCTCTCGCCCGCCTCGCCCGCCACGACATGCTGACGGTCATCGCGACCAATCAGTCGGCCATTGGCCGCGGACTGCTCGCACGCGAAACCGCCGATGCGATCAACGCTTACGTCCGCGAGCGAATTGCCGCCGCCGGGGGACGCGTGGATGCGGTGTACATGTGTCCGCACCAGCCCGAAGACAATTGCGCTTGCCGGAAACCGGCCCCGGGCATGTTGTTGGACGCGGCCCGCGATCTGGGAATTGACCTCGGCGCCTCAGTGATGATCGGGGACGCGCTGACCGACGTGCTCGCCGCGCAGGCGGCCGGCGTCCGGCCCATTCTCGTGCTCACCGGCCTGGGCTGGCGAAAAACCCGGGAACTGCTCCCCCCTGAATTGAATCATATCCTCAAAGTCCCGGACCTGGCCGCAGCAGTTGAGGAGCTCACGCAAGAAGCGCGGCGGCGCACGAAAACGCCCCCGGCTTGAGGGGGCGTTTTCATTCAGGTGCGATGCAGAAGATTGTACCATACAAGACAAGAGCCCCGGGCCTATCGCCCCTGAAACCTTAAGACCACACCCACCGTCCGGGCCAGGATCAGCAGGTCGAGCCAGAGGGAGTGATGCTTGATGTAATACAGGTCATATTGAAGTTTGACAAACATATCCTCGATGGAATCGCCGTATCCGAAGTTGACCTGCGCCCAGCCCGTCAGGCCGGGCTTCATCATGAGGCGCGCACGGTAAAAAGGGATGTGCCTCTCCAGCGCGGCGATGAATTCAGGGCGTTCCGGGCGCGGCCCCGCCAGACTCATCTCGCCTTTCAACACATTCCAGAATTGCGGCGCTTCGTCGAGCCGCGCCCGCCGCAGAAACCGCCCGACATGTGTGACCCGCTCGTCGTCGGGGCTGGCCCAGCGGGCCTGCCCGTCAGCCTCAGCGTCCGGGACCATGGTGCGAAATTTGAGCATTTCAAATGGCCGGCCTCCCTGGCTCAGCCGGGTTTGGCGGTAAAGGATCGGCCCGCGGCTTTCCAGCCACACAGCGGCGGAGACTGCCGGGTAGAGCAACCCCAGGCCGAGCAGCCCCAGCAACGCTCCGGCGATATCCAAGCCGCGCTGCGCCAGCTGGGTCCAGCGTCCCTGATGTGCCTTGCCCATAAACGACGTGATCACCCAGTCTGCGTTGAGGTGCTCGAGAGGCACGCGGCCGGTAATTTGCTCGTAAACCGACGACATGCGCGTGACGGGGATGCCCTGCGCTTGGCAGTCCAGCAGAGCCTGAAACGTTGCGCCATGGATTTCGCCGTTGATCGCCAGCACGACTTCGGACACCCGATTGGCTTTGACCGCGGGGAGCAGGCGATCATAGCCTCCCATCACAGGCATCCCACTCACCGTCTGGCCGTGTTTGCTGTGATCGTCGTCAATCAGGCCCACCACCGCGTATTGCCGGGGTTGATATTTTGTCAAAGCGCGGACGATCGTCTCGCCTGCCCAGCCGGCTCCCACCACCAGCACCCGACGTTGAAAATACGGCGAGAAGAACACCGTCATATAAACCAACCGCCAGACCAAGCAGCCGCACAACGCCCCGGTGACGAAGTATAGGATGAATAAACGCGGCAGAAGCCCACGCGGCGCTAAGAAGAACACGACGAGGTATAAGCCGAGGGCCAGGCTAGCGGTTACGAGCAGGCTGCGCATGGTCGTCGACTTGGACGCGGCGTTGCGGAGGTCGTACAGATTCAGGTTCAATACGAGCCAGGCGGACACCAGCACGCCGAACCAGTACCAGTGTTCTCGCAAGAAAGCTGCGGAGAGCGTTGCACCGGAGGTGAGCGCCCACAATCCGAGCGCCAGCGCGGTCGCGGCCGCCGCGGCCACTGCATCCCCCGCGATCAACAGGGCACGCCGCTCAGAGAGTTGCAGGCCTCCGCGCGGCAGCCACCGCAAGGGCCAGGCGGTCCACTGGGGGTGCTTCACAGACGAACTCGTTTCTGACAAAACTTTTTCCTCCTTGTGCCGTTCTATCTGCAAGCCTTGTGCCCGATACGCTGATTATACCCGCCCATTCCTCAGAGGGAAACGAGCGCTCGCGGACGCGTTAGACCGCTTCTCGGTAAATCGGCTGAATTTGCTGCATCATACGATCGAGGGTGAAATGCGCCAGGAATCGCGCCCGCGCCTGTTGGCCCATCTCGGCTCTCAACCGGGGATTCTCAATCAGCCGTTGTAGTGCCTGTGCCAGCACGCTAGGATCCTTGCGCGGGATCAAGAAGCCGGTTTCGCCGTCGCCCACCAGCTCTGGCACACCCGACACCGCCGTGGCCACGACCGGAAGGCCGGCTCGGATGGCCTCCAAGATGCTGATCGGCAGGCCCTCCCAGTGTGTGCACAGGACGAACATGTGGCAGTCCGCCAGTAGCTCGGGCACGTCCAGCCGGTCTCCCCAGAAGCGAATGTGCTGCGCCACCCCCAAATCGCGCGCCAGCTGCTCGCAAGCTGGCCTGCGCTCGCCTTCGCCGATCAAGTTCAGGTCGGCAGTCCCTGGCTTCAAGTGCGCCATCCCACGAATCAACGTTGCGTGATCCTTTTGCTCGCCGAAGCGTGCTACCATCGCCAAAGACACCGTGCCCGGGCGGTCCGGCGTCGCCGCGGGGGCTTGAGCGACTAGGCCGTACTTCACCACGCACATTTGCGCCGGTTTTCCAACGTGGAGCCTGAGCGCCAAGCGATAATCGTAGTCGGAAACACAGATCAGCCGCTCAGCCCAGCCGGAGGCCAGCTGCTCCATGGCCAACGCGATCAACCGGCGCCCAGGCCGGATGCCCTCGCTGAACGCCCACCCGTGCGCCGTGAAGATGGCCGGGATTCCTGTGAATTTAGCGGCCATACGCCCCACCGTGCCGGCTTTGGAGCTGTGGGCGTGTACCAAGTCGGGTTGGATGAGGCGGAACAGCGACACCAACCCGGCCACCGCGGCAATGTCTAGGTGAGGGGAGATCTGGCGCACTAGCGCGGGGATCAGGTGAACGGGGACGCCCACAGCCTGAGCCGCGCGCGTGAGCGGCCCGGCGAAACCGACGGCGAGGTGGGTCTCATAATCCTCGCGAAACGCACGGATCAGATCGAGGACGTGGCTTTGCGCCCCGCCGAGGTCGGGCCGGGTGATGAGATACAGCAGGACGGGCTTACGCACAACCGGATACGCCTGCGGCTCATGGGCCGCGCTGGCGCGTTTCAGCGGCGGATTACCGCCGACAGAATACGGGCCAGCTGTTGAGACGTGGCTTCGCGCGAATACTGCCGCGCCAGCGCCAGCTGCCGTTCCGCGCGCGGCTTGTCCTTCAGCGCATCGAGGCGTTCCGCAGCATGGACAAATTCAGAAGGCGACGCGCACAGGCAGAGCACTTCGCGCAGTTCGTCATTGAAGCTGGGCAACGGCGAAGACAGAACAGGCTTCCCGGTTGCAAGACATTCGTAGATTTTAGCCGGGAGGACACCCTGCATGAAGTCGGTGTGAACGTGGTACGGCAGCAAGAGGGCCGCATAAGGAGCGATCTCCCTGACCAGTTCGTGGGGAGGGACGGCTGGGCGCACACTCACACCGGACGGCAGGCGCGGCGGCATACCGCCCACCCTCGGCCCAATCAGGCCAATTTCGAAACCGGCTGAGGCCAGCGCCCCGATGATCTCCCAATCGAGGTGATGATGAATGCTTCCAAAATAACATAGGCTCCGAGGGCGGACAGCTGGCTGGTTGGCTTGCGCAAAGAGCTCAAGGTCTACACCGTGATGCAGCTGCACGATCGGTTGGGGCCGCTGGCTATAGCGTTTGAACAGAAACGGCGAGTCGGTGAGGATCAGGTCGGTGACTTCGAGCACCTGGTTTTCGACATTCGCGAGGTAAGGGGGGGCGTCCGGGTGTCCGTAAAAATTCGTGACGCAATCGTAGATCACGGCTGAGGGCCTGAGGAATCGAATCGCAGACAGGGTGGTGAACGTGGGCAGATAAGTCCACAGGATCGGGTTGGCCTGCACGCCGTGCGCCCGCAAGCGGCCCAGCAGAGCCGGGACAAAGACCAGGTCGTTGAGCAGCCAGTTCAGACCTCGACCGGGGGGCAGGACGAGCGGGGACACGACGGTTACATTTTCCGGCACCGGGTTCTGGAGGGGCGCCGGGTTGCGTGTGCCGCCCCACTTGCGCAGCCGCCCGAGGAGTCGCGGCAAATCCCGCCAGCGAGGCGGCCGGAAGCCAGTGTTCTCGATGAAAAATATCCGCGACCAGCGCGACAGCAAAGCGGCGAAAGTTTGATGCCGTTGCCAGACGAAATCCCAGTCAATGCTGGAAAGGATCACAATGTCGAGGCTGGGCATCTGAGGATGTCACACAAGGTCTGCTGTGACGCCAGGGTGTTTGTGCGAAGGACGCCTATGGGCAGGCACGGACGTGCGTGAGTGGCGGCAGCCTATGGTACAGAGCCATCGTCGTAATCCGGCTCGTCGCCAGCCTCCAGCCAGCGCAGGATGTGCTGAACCCTTTTTTCCAACGTGTGGAACCGTCTAAGTTTGCGCCGTGCCCGTTCCACTAACTGCTGGGCGAAGCCGGGCTCACGTCGTATATGCCGGATGTGCTCGGCCAGCTGGGTCGGCGCGTCTCGTGAAAAAAGGAGGATCTCCCGATTCGCCTCGAACAGCGCTGTATTCCGCGGGCGGTCCGGGATTTCCCACGAGATGACCGGTCGACCGGCCGCCATCCCTTCGACAACTCGCCCGGCATACGTTTTGACAAAATGCGGGAGATTGACTACCGCACAACCTGCCTGCAAACCGGAAATCCATTGGGCAAAGGCCTGTCGCCGAATAACGCGCAAACGATCAAGATATCTGGACAAGATCAGGCTGGCCTCAGCGGGGTAGAGTCTGGAGAGCAAGCCAGCGGAGAGATGCAACGCTTCAAACTGGAGTGGCCGGAGAACGGCAGACTCCGGCGGCGGTAAGTGAACCATCAACGCTTTCAATTCCGGATGTTTGAGCCAGGCGGCCCGTTCACCATAGACCGCCCCCCCGAAGACCGCATAGTGATTGGGGGGTGTCAAATCCGCTTCACAAATGAAGCGCTCTGGAACAGCTTGAGGCCACCACATGGCTGGCGCTAAGCCTTGCGCATTGATACGGGCGACATCGGCCTCGTCACACGCCGCCACATGCGTCAAATAGGCTATCCGGCTTTCGACATTCCGCCGCCTCTGGCGCAAGTGCGGCCGCAGGCCCTTCTCGCCCGAGGCATAGTCGAGGGACTCCGGGATGAAGCCGAGCCGCACTGGCGCCACTTCCGCCAGCCAGTCCAGGATTCTCGAGTTGCACAACACCTTGTCGCCCAAGTGGGACTGGACGATGTCAATCCACACCTGATCGAAACGCATGCCCGCGCATATTTCGGGCGCCCGGTCAAGCCAGGGGGTCGTGAGCGTGAAATACTCGACGCCATTCGCGTCCAGCCCTTCTTCTAGCCCGAGCTGAATACAGTAGGACACATGCCGCGCGCGGCGCCACCAGATCGCATGCTCGAGTACAATCAACAACACCCGGAGTCTGGGCAGTCTACCCATGTGCAGATCAATCAGAATTGAAGCGTCCGCATAAATCGGCTACTCAAGCCACGTACTGCCTGTCCAATTTGTGAGCAGTCATCTCCCGGATGTGCTGCGCCGTCTCCGCCCCGAACCGGCGCGAGATGAAAGCCAGATAGCCCGGATCATTGAAAAACGTCTGAAAGGCGTAATCGCGGAAGCGCAGCACCTCGGAGGCCGGCAGGTATTTGGTCGGCAATGGCAAGGTGTCCACCGCATGCTGGGAATAGCCGCTCCACATCTCCGGCACAGGCCAATGCTCTCTCAGCGCGTATTCATACAAGTGTGAGCCGGGATACGCCATGGCGGAATAGAAGTTGGCGTATTCGGGTTGGATCGCCAGGGCCAAATCCAGCGTGGCCTGCATGCTTTCCAAATCATCCTCGGGCAAGCCAAAAATGAAATTCGCGGCGATGTTGATGCCCGCGGCTCGCACCTTTTCCAAGGTTCGCAGGATGTCTTCCTGGCCGAAGCCCTTGTCCACGTCCTTGCGCACTCGTTCGCTGGCCGACTCGACGCCGAAGGCCAGCCAGTGGAAGCCGGCCCGTTTCAGTTTGTCCAGCATCCCATCTTTGACGGTGTCCACGCGGGCATAGGCCCAGATGTTGAGGTCGTAGCCGCGCTCGATAATCAGGTCACAGATGCCCAGGACGTGCTTTTGATTGAGCACGAACATTTCGTCGGCAATCTTGATATTGCGTATGCCGTAGGCGTTGACCAACTTGTCCATTTGGACGATCACGGACTCCGGGCTCCAGAAGCGGTAGCTGTTAACGCTCTCCTTCATGCCGAGGACCAATTCGCCCGCTTTGAAGGGGGCCTGGATGCAGCAGAAGGTGCAATGATAGGGACACCCTAGGGTGGTGTACAGCGCTGCGTATGGTTGCCGCTGGAGGCCATCGAAACAATGCCAGTTGTGCGCTCGATACTTTTCCATGGGGAGCAGGTCCCAGGCAATACCGGGCATGTCGTCATCCAGATTCCTGACCAACGGGCCGGGCAGATTGGCCTTCACCTGCTGCCCCTCCCAGTACCACAGGCCGCGCACCTTGCCGTAGTCCAGCGGCGAACTCGCCTTCAACCCCTCCAGGAGATCGGTGAGCGTATACAGGCCCTCATCACCGCAGACAAAATCCGCGTCTTCTTCGCGCAGGGTGCGCTCCGGCAGCGAGGCGACGTGCCCCCCTATCAGCAGCACTGTGAGGCGCGGGGCGCGCTGTTTGATCGCCGTGCAGATGGCGGAGGCGGACGGCATGACCTGCGTGGAAGCCGACGGGTTATGGCCGTAAACCACCACGGCTGTCAGCATTGGATTCAACGCGACAATCCGCTCGGCGGTTTCTTCCGGCGTCAGGCCGTCTGCGTTGGCATCCAGAATCTGGACGGAATAGCCCCGCTTGAGCACGAATGACGCCATGAGTCCGGCCCAAACCGGCGTCTCAATAGCGGCCAGCGTCTCTCCCAGCGACTGATATATTTGCTTGCGGTCTCCCGGATTCACGAGGAGCAGGTCGGGTCGTGTTTTAGCAGTCATTTCCTTTTTCCTCCCAGGCAAGTGAACACAACACTCAGGACTTTAGCGCGTCCCCGGCAGCTGATTCAGAATTGAGCACAGTTTCGAAATCTTGATCTTCTCCAGCTCGGGGTAATTGCCGAGGTAAACCCCGTAAAAATGGACGTGATCCACGTTCGGATAGTTTTCAAAATCAGTCTCAGGGAAGCGCTTGCGCAGATACGGCTGACGTAACTGGTTGCCGCCCCCAGCCGTGCCCCGGCGAAACTCCACGCCGTGCCGACGCAGCGCCTCCATCATTCGGTGGCTCAGCTCGGGGTCTGGATACCTGAGGATCAGTGTAAAGGCGTAATTGCAGCTGCCTTCAACGGCGAAGTCAGTCCGATAATGCTCCGGGTCAAGCAGTTCCAAGAACAGCTTCAGGTTTTCGGTGCGGACGCGATTGTTGTCGTCCAATCGCTTGAGTTGCGCACGCCCGATCACCGCGTTGATTTCGGTGCTGCGAAAGTTGTAAGCGGGAAAAGCGAAGATGAAATCCGGATTCAAATCGGGATGCTTTTCGCGATAGGTGCGCTTCATCCCTTCCGAACTCGCCTCGCGGACCATGCCGTGGGCGCGGATCATCCGCACCATTTCGTACAGGCCGCGGTCATTCGTCGAGACCATGCCTCCCTCGATGGTGCTCATGTGGTGGGCATAGTAAAACGAGAAATTGGACATCAACCCGAACGTACCCAGTTTGCGCCGCAGAAACGTCGCCCCGTAAGACTCGCACACATCTTCGATCAGCAGGACGCCCCGCGCTTCTAGCACTTCCAGCAAAGTCTGCGTCAAGGCGTTGTAGCCCAGCACATGCGTCAAAAAGACGGCTTTGGTGCGCGGCGTGATTTTATCGAGCACTTGCTGCAGGTCCATCCCCAGCGTGCGCGGGTCAATGTCCACAAACACAGGCGTGAAGCCGCACTGGATGACCGAGGCGATGTCGGAGACCCACGTCAGGGTAGGCACAATCACCTCGCCCGGCCCGTGCGCCTCGCGCAGAGCCGTCATCGTCGCCAGGTTGGCAGACGATCCCGAGTTGAGGAAAACGCTGTATTTTACCCCCAGCCAATCGGACCATTCCTGCTCGAAGGCTTGCACCTGCTTCGACTGGGTCAGGATCGGGTCGTCCTGCCGCAGGAATTCGATGACGGTGTCCAAATCTGCCCTTGAGATGTTATTGCGCATTAAGGGCCAGTCCAGATTCTCAACCGGTGTCAGCATATGACCAAATAGGAAGTGCGCGCACTGGCCGGGAAACGACGCACCGGATAACGATCCAACCCGAACACCTCTTTCAAAGCCAGCGTTTCGCCGGGACACAGGTGATCGTTGACTTCGTCGAATCCCATCACGCTTCCGCGCGTCAGACGATCTTTGATGGCCAGCAGGCACTCGCGCGTGGGCTGGTAAATGTCCATGTCAAAATAAGCCAGCGCAATGACGGTTTCCGGGTTTCGTTCAAGATAGGCTTGAATGCCCTGCGAGGCATCCCCCTTCACGATTTCGTACTTCTTGAGATGAGAGAGCGGACTCTCCTGCTCTTGGAACTCCAGCACCCGGTTCAAATACTGCTCGTAGCCGGGTGTGACCGTATACATGCCCCCCTTCAGTCCGGTCCCGTCCTCCGACGCCGTGCCGGACAGTCCTTCAAACGTGTCGAAGCCCACCACTTTCCGCAGACGATTGAACGGCTCGTAGATGCCCCGCAGGGCCGTGAACAGCGAGAGGTTCTGCCCCCAGCGGCAGCCAAATTCCACGACCACCCCCTGCACGTCGAGAATTTGCCGGTAGAGGAAATCCATGAACAGCACGCGCCCCAGGGTCTGCGGCGTGAGAAACAGGCCGAGATTCAGGAAGAACTCGTCATCCGGGATCGGGCTTTGTCTGAACAGCTCGAGGAATTCCTGCCGGCGCGTGCGCTCGGATCTGTCGCCGTGCGTCACCAGGCCTGACTGGGTTGGCCCACTCATCCTTTCACCTCCGAATCAGAATTGTTGCGCGGCGTCAACGGCCATGCCGGTCAGCACGCCGCGCGCTTTATGCCACACCGCGCGGCAGGCGTCAGCGATGGATTGTGCGTCGTACTGCAAGTGCTGGCGCAATTCGTCCCGCTCCGGGTTGCCAAGCACCAGCGCGTGAGGCGGGCCAAGCCGCAGCAACGCGGGGCCGCGCTCGCGGCGGACGCGCCAATCGCTCACTGCCGTCCAAAGCCCCCCAGGGGGCAGATGTTCCTCGACGATGATCAACGTCTCGACCTGCTCGGCCAGCCGGTCCAAAGCAGCGGTGTCCAGAGGTTTGACGGTGTGCATCTGGTAAACGCTGGGATAGACGCCTTCGGCATTGAGCATCGTCACCGCCTGGATCACAACCGGGGCGATGTCGCCCGTGCTCACCATTGCGAGCCGTTCCCCCTCCCGCAGCAGGCGGGCCCGGCCTAGGGCCGCCGGAGCGTCGGCCGTGTAGGATTTTTCCCCGAAGCGGCCCACCCGGATGTAAGACGGGCCGGGCAACTGGAACAATTGCGGGAACAGTTGCATGATCTCATTCGGGTCGCCGGGCGCGACGACGGTCATGTTGGGCAAGAGCGACATCAGCCCCAGATCGTCCGCCGCGTGATGCGTCACGCCGCTGGCCGCGTAAGTATAGCCGCCCCCGGCCCCGACGACGACTACCGGCAGATTCGGGTAATTGACCGAGATACGAATCTGCTCGTAGGCGCGGCCGGTCATGAAGGAAGCAATCGAATACACCACAGGGCGCCACCCTTCGAGCGCTAACCCGGCGGCGGCGCACACCAGTTGCGCTTCAGCGACGCCCACGTTCAAGTACCGCGGGCCGTACCGCTGAATAAAAGTGTCGAAAACCTGAAACCCCAAATCGCCGGTCAGGAACATGACGCGCGGGTTCTCCGCGGCGACCTGGATGAGTGCGTCTGCGAATGCGCGTCTCATGCATTATCCTCTGTGGAGGGGCTTTTCGCCCAGTTCCTGCAACGCGCGCTGCACTTCGTCGGTGGGGGGCACGCGGTAGTGCCAGAGCACCTGATCTTCCATGAAACTGACCCCGGCTCCGCCAACAGTTTTGGCAATGATGGCTGACGGGCGGCCCGGCTCGAAGGGGAAATCGTCCAGCGCCGCGATGATCTCGGACGAGTCATTGCCGTTGATTGTGCGCGCCGCCCACCCGAACGCCCGGAATTTCTGTTCGAGCGACGTGTGTCCCATGAGTTCGTCGCTCCGCCCCACGGCCTGGATGCCGTTGTAATCCACAATGGCCAGCAGACGATCCAGATGCTTGGCCGCCGCAAACATCGCCCCCTCCCAGACACTTCCCTCGTTGCATTCTCCGTCGCTCATCAGCACGACCACGCGCGCGTCCACCCCGTCCAGCCTCAACCCATACGCCGCCCCCGTCGCAATGCCCAGGCCGTGTCCCAGACTTCCCGCCGAACACTCGAGCAGCGGCAGCGCGTAGATGCAGGTATGATTGGGTAAGGGCGAATTGTGCTGGGCATAAGTGGAGAGCCACTCCTTCGGTATGAAACCCCGGTCAGCCAGAACAGCGTATAAAGCGGTGCAGGCGTGTCCCTTGCTAAAAAAGAAGCGGTCGCGGTCCGGGCTTTTGGGATTTTCAGGCGAGACCCGCAACCAGTAGTTGTACAGCGCGACCAGGATATCCACGCAGCTCAAGGCAGAGCTCAGATGTCCTTCTTTCCCATCGTGCGCCATCTGGACACAGGTCGCCCGAACCTGTCGAGCGATTTTCGCAAGCTGCGCCACATCAACCCTCGGTTTGATGTCTGTCACCTCGATCATTTGTATGTGGCACTCCTTAATGTCTCGTGCAGCTGTTGTGTGGGCGTTCGGTTCAGCGGCTTCACGACCGGTACACAGCTTGATACCACGCATACGTTTTCTGGAGGCCGGTTTCCAGGGAAATCGCTGGATGCCAGCCCAGCCGATCAAGCTTGGCCGTGTCCAGTTGCTTGCGCGGCGCGCCGTCGGGTTTGCTCGTGTCAAACACAGTCTGCCCGGTGTAGCCGACAATTTGGCCGATGAGATGCGCCAGATCGCGAATGGCAATATCCGCGCCCGTCCCGATATTGATCACCGGGACCGGCCTTTGCAGCAGCTCGCGCAACGAGGCCTCGTCGAGTCGCATCAGCCGCAGGCAGGCGCCGACGAGGTCGTCCACGAAAAGAAACTCCCGCCGGGCTGCTCCCGTCCCCCAGATTGTCACGGCCTCGCGTTCCGCCCCAGGCAGCCCGCGTTTGGCGGCGTCAAACCGGCGCAGCAGCGCGGGGAGGACGTGCCCTGCCTCCAAATCGAAATTGTCCCGCGGGCCGTAAACCGTGGCGGGGATGGCGGGAATAAAGCACGCGCCATATTGGCGATTGTAGGCGGCGCACATGCTGATCCCTGCCAGCTTCGCCATCGCATACGACTCGCTGGTCGGCTCCAGCGGCCCGGTGAGCAGATATTCCTCGCGCATGGGCTGAGCGGCATGTTTGGGATAGGCGCACGAGCTCCCAAAGAACAGCAGCCGCTTGACGCCGTGGCGATAGGCCGCATGGATCACGTTGGCCTGAATCGCCAGATTGGTGTGAATGAACTCCGCCGGATAGGCGGCGTTGGCCCGGATGCCGCCCACGCGCGCCGCCGCCAGAAAGACATACTCCGGCTGCTCGGCGCTGAAGAAGGCCTCGACCCGATCCTGTCGGGTCAGGTCGAGCTCCGCGCGGGGCTGCGTCACGATGCAGGTATAGCCCTCGGCGCGCAAGCCGCGTTCCAGCGCCGACCCGACCAGCCCCGTATGACCGGCGATATAAATCCGGGCGTCCTTCTCCATCACTCACTCGCTGCGCGTCAGGGAAGGCTACAGATCCCGCGTCGCGTCATAGAATTCGTTAACCGGCTGGGAGGCGCGCAGCCGGGCCTGCGCCGAAAAATCTTCTTCCGGGTCGAAAAAAATAATCCGGCTGCCGGAGAATTCAAACTTGAAAGGCACGTGGATCAGCTTGCCAAGTTTCTCCCTCACTGTGGACTGATCGGAAGGATGCACGAATAGGAGCATGAAGCCGCCGCCCCCTGCCCCAATCAGCTTCCCCCCCAGCGCGCCGGCGGCCATAGCCTGATCGTAAATCTCTTCCACCATCGAGTTCGAGACTCTGTCGCTCAGGCTGCGCTTGGCCTGCCAGCTCTCGTGCAGCAGCTTGCCGACGCGGGCAATATCCTGCCCGTCATTCAGAATCGAAATCGCCTCGTTGACCATGCCGTTCAGCCGCCGGAGTTGGGCCTCCCGGCTGTCGACATCCTGCACGTAACTCTGGGCGATGGAGGCGGCCGTCCGCTTGATGCCGGTAAAGAAGAGCATCAGGTGGGCATTGAGCTCGTGCAACCGGTCCGGGTGCAGGGTGAGCGGCTTGACTTTGATCTCGTCGTTGGGCAGGAATTCGATATGGTTCAACCCGCCGTAAGCGGCCAGGACTTGATCCTGAGACCCCACCGTCTCCCGCAGACGCTCCTGCTCGATGTAGATGGCTTCGCGGGCCAATTGCTCCTTGCTCGTCATCGCGCCCTTGAGCGCATACAGCGCGTTCAACATCCCTACCGAGAAGGACGAGCTGGAGCCGAGGCCGCTCCGGGCGGGCAGATCGCCGTCGTGGTGAATTTCGACCCCCTGCTCGATGTTCAGGTAGCGCAGAATCTCCCGCACCGCCGGATGCACGATTTCATCAATCGCCTGAACATTTTCGATCTTCGAGTATACCACGCGAAACTTGTGGTCGAAGAAGGGCGGGAGATAGCGGCACGAGATGTAACAATATTTGTTGATGGTGGTCCCGATCACGGCCCCGCCGTGCTGCCGGTACCAGGCGGGGTAATCGGTGCCGCCGCCGAAGAACGATATGCGATAAGGGGTTCGACTGATAATCATGGGGTGCAAATCCCTACGCCGGCTGATCAGATTCGGGTTCAACATTCACAAGACTCGGTTCGGCGTACAGCGCGCGTTCGACAATGTAGCAGATGATGTGCTCAACCGCCAGGTGCGCTTCTTGAATGTGCTGGGTGTCCTCGCTCGGCACGCAAATCGCCACGTCGGCCAGGGCGGACAGGCGCCCGCGCGCGCCGAGGAGGGCGACCACTGCCAGCCCCATGATGTGCGCCTGCTCGGCGGCGCGGAGGACGTTCCGCGAAGTGCCGGTGGTGCTGATGCCGAACAACACGTCGCCCGGCTTGCCCAGCGCCTGCACCTGCCGCGCAAAAACGCCTTCGAAATCAATGTCGTTGGCGTATGCAGTCAGAAACGAGGTATCGGTCGTGAGGGCGATGGCGGGCAGTCCCGGCCGCAAGAATGCCTGCGTCAGGCGGCTCACGAATTCAGCCGCCATATGCTGGCAGTCGGCGGCGCTTCCCCCGTTGCCGCACAACAACAGCTTGCCCCCGGCTCGGAAGGCTTCCGCGATCAGGGCGGCCGCGGCCAGGATCGCGTCGGCGCAGGTTTCCGCCGTTTGCCGTTTGACCTCTGCGCTCCCCAGCAGGTGCGTCCGCGCATAAGCCTGAAAATGATGCGTGTGCTCCATAAGCCCTCGCCGGTCTACTCGCCCTCCGCCGCTGCTGGCGCGAAAAACGTCTGCGCCGCCGCGTAGGCCTCCGGCGTGCCGATGTCAAGAAAACGCCCTTCGCTCTGCCAGCCGTACAGGCCGCGCCCTACCCAGGCCGGAAAGATTTCGCGCTCCAATGACACCGCCCGATCGGAGGGGATGTCGGCCAGCCAGTCCCGGTCAATTAGATACACCCCGGCGTTGATCCAACCCGGCCCGCCCTGCTGCTGTTTTTCTCTGAACCCCGAGATCGCTCCGTTCGCCTGCACCTGGACCTGGCCGTAGCGCCCGGCGTCGGCGACGTGGGTGAGCAGCAGGGTGGCCCGCGCGCCCGACTGGCAATGCCAGTCCCAGAAGAAATTCAGATTCGCATCGCAAAATGAGTCGCCGTTCAAGGCGAGAGCCACCGGCGAGTCAATAAGCGGCAAAGCCAGCCGCAGTGTGCCGCCCGTGCCGAGCGGCATCCGTTCCGGCGAATACTTCAGGCGGAGGGTGCGGTAGGCGTTTCCAAATTGGGCTTGCACCTGCTCGCCCAGATAGCCGGTGCACAACACCACCTGCGTGATCCCGGCGCGCGCCAGTTGGTCGAGCAAGTAGGCCAGGAAAGGCCGCCCGTGGATCTCGGCCAGCACTTTGGGCCGGTCAGACACCACGGGGCGCAGCCGCGTGCCCAAGCCACCCACGAGAATCGCCGCCGTTACATTCGCTAGAGAAGCCACGCTCGGCTGTCCCTAAACGTTTTTGAAGACGGCCCGCCCCAGCAGGCGATAGCCTTTGAGCAATTCCCGAATGCCTTCATCCAGCGAGCGGCGCGCCTCGAAGCCCGCTTGGCGCAGGCGCTGGTTAGATACGATGTAGTTGCGCTTGTCCGGGTCGCTCCCGATCTCAGAGAAATGGAGGTAAAGGTTTGGGACATGCTCTTTGACTTTGAGCGCTAGCTCACCCTTTGAGAGATTAGCAGAATCCAATCCGGCGTTGTAGGGCTGCCCCACCATCCGCTCGGCGTTCCGAATACAGTGGAGGAAAGCGTCGGCTACATCACGGACATGAATAAAATTGCGCTTGAAGTCTTTTTCGAAGACCACCAGATAGCCGTCGGTGACAGCGGCGTAAACGAAATGATTGACCAGCAGGTCAAGCCGCATGCGGGGCGACATGCCAAAGACGGTTGCCAGACGCAGGGTGATGGCATTGGGGCTGTCCAAGATTTCCAGCTCGGCCTGTACTTTGGTCTGGCCGTAGAGCGTGATCGGCTCGAGCGGCGTGTCCTCAGTGCAGTAGTTCTCGCCGCTCTTGGTGCCGTAGCCGCTGTTCGTATTGGGGAGGATCACCAGCTGGCGCGGGCTGCGCAGGCGCTTGATCAGCCGGATGGCCTCCAGATTGACCGAGCGCGCCAGCCACGGGTCACGGTTGCAGGCCGGCGCGCCGACAAGCGCGGCGAGTGGGATGATCACATCGGCCAGCGCGATGAGTCGGCTCATCAACTGTTCGTCGCGCGCATCGCCGAAGACAAAGTCAAAGTTCGGGTTGGCGCACAGGTGAAACAAGCCGGGCACACCATACATCAGATTGTCAACTGCCGTGACGCGGTATCCGGCGTCAAGCAGGTGTTCACACAGCACCGCGCCAAGATAACCGGCCCCGCCGGTGACGAGAACATGCGTGCTCATACTCAAGATTTTTGCGTCCTGTTCTTTATCAAGATTGATGGCGCACGGGGTGGGGTCCCCTCAGCCGACCTCGGCAGAATACCTTAATCCTGTTGTTTACTCAAGAGTGGGGTCAACCTGCTAATCAATTTCTTGAGTGCCAGTTGAGGATCCTGGCGAGCCAGTGTCATTATTTTCGCCAGGTAACGCCAGATGATCTGCCATTTGACCGCTCCTACCGAGTTCCCGATGATGACTACGCCTTTGCGTTGATGGTCTCGGAGGGCGCTTTCAGGTACTGTTTCTATGATTATGGACCCCAGAGCTAAAGCCAGACCGTAATAGGTGTGCTGATAATGGATGAGGTTGTAGCCCACATAGCCCTCTGCGACGAGTTCCGGTCTGTCGGCGTATTTCGGGCCGAATAACTTGCCAAGCGCTTGGCGGGGATACTTGCGGGCCAATGTCAGCCCCCTCGCCAAATGGACGCGCAGGATTCGCCATTTGATCTCTCTCGCCGAATTTCCAATGACGACCAGGCCATTGCGCTGATGCTCACTCAGGATGTCGGCAGACATCGTTTCTACATTCACTGGCCCTAGCGCCAGGGACAAACCGTAATGCTTTTGTCGGTAGTGAACAATGTTGAAACCCCGGTAGTTGCTCCCGACCAATACAGGCCGGTCGGCATAGGTGATGCTAAAAAGCTTCGTCAATGCCTTTCTGAGAGCTAATCTGGGATTCGCGCGGGCCGTAGCGATAAAACGCCTCAAGTAGCTTTCATAGGTCGTCCAACGAGAGCGTTTATCATGCGTACTATTCGTGGCACGCAGCCTCTGCAAAACCCTGCGGGCATGCGCCAACTCTTGCACCCCGCCCGAATTCTCTAGAGAAGGCAAACAACTCGCCAAACGCGTCTCGATGAGCTTTCGAAATAGGGCGTAGTCTTCAGACGCACTCACCAGCTCAGTGAGTTGATGATTAAAGTCCGGGGGCGGGAATTGGTCAAAAAACTGATTGATCCGGCGCGGGATCTCAACCAGAGGTCGCAAAACCGGGTAGTTTTGCCAGATGCCGTGCGCCAGCCTCGCCAACCGCTTTGTCTTGATCCAGCTTTCCACAAACCGCAGGCGGTCCTGCTCTTGTAGAGCATTGGCTTGCGCTGAGCCCCAGGTCATAGTTGCGCCGCCGATGTGGGTGACCGTCACCTCAGGTGTGATCATAACCTGGTAACCGGCTTCCCAGAGCTTCAAGCTGTAGTCGAGGTCCAGAAAATATTTGGCGTAAGTCTCGTCCATGAAAATATCCGCGCATTTTCGCATGTCAATCAACATCAAAGCGCTGCATACAATCTGCGCCGCACGTGGCCGGTCTGGCCGATCCAGCAGATGCGCATGGGTTCCCAAGCCATCACCCCCTAAATACGCCCCGGCAAAAGATAATTTGCCATACCGGTCATTATGGAGGGGCACTACGAGACCAGTGTCAACGGTCATGCACTTGAGCAACCCTTGGAGCCATCCGGCCTCGACAAAAACGTCATCATCCATCAAGACGACGAAATCCGTCTTGACTGCGCGCAATATCTTGTTCATCTCGCGCGCGTGGTTGAAATCCCCGCCGCCGTTGTTATCCAGGATGACCAAATCGAAGTTCGAGGTGTGCCTCTTCAATAACGACAGGCATCTCTGGGCGTGCGGTTTCTGTATACCCGAAGTGACGACAGCGACTGTTGTGGTCGCCAGACCATGTACCTGATCGTCGGCTTTTAGAGAGATGGTCCTGACAAAATCGCTGCGACGGTAACTAAAAGGGTCCTGAATAGCGGGGAGCAGCGCCTGATACGCCGATTGCCGTTGCACATCGTTATATTGATCAATGAGACGCGCCAGTTTGATCGCATCTTGTTTTCGCTCTTCAAGGGTCTGATCGAAGATACGAGCATCGTGTTCAAGTATGTCCTCATTGGGGGCATAAACTCGGTTATTGGAGGCGACAAAGACGGGGCTTGAACGGTCATGCTTCGTCGTGTAATTGGCATGCTCAAAAATAACTTCGGGAAGATAGATGATGCGCTTGTGCCCAAGGAAGGCGAGCATGTTGTAGGTGTCATAGATATGGTCGTCAATCCGATAGCGCTTGTAGCCGGTCGGGCAAAACCCGATTTCCAGACAGGCCCGCCTGGAAAGCATTGGAAAAGTGCAGAGCCTTTCCTGAAACAGCAAATCGTTGACATGGATCAACACAATATCGTCTTTATATCTGGAAAGAACGCCAGCGATGCGCGTGTCCCAATTTTTGGTGCGCAGTATAACGTCGTCGTTCATCCCCATAACGAACTGCCCGGACGAGGCCTCGAAACACGCCGTGTTCAGTACGCCCATCGTCGAGCCGCGCGGCAGGATGATTTTTTTGAGTGTGAGTTGATCATGGGTGATGGCCCGGCTTTCCAGATCGTCGTCATCCACCGCCAGAATGATCTCCAAATCGTCCAGACGGGCAGTGGTGTCCAAGATGCTCTGGAACAGACAGTTGACCTCTTCAGGATTGCCGCGTGTCGGGAGCAAAAACGAAAACATCTTCTCGGGTGCAACGCGCGTAGCCAGGTTTGCCTGGGCCGGTTGATTGGACGACACCGAGGATATATCAATCTGTTGTTGTACTTCATCTACCGCTTCCGCACTTATAATACCAGGCTGATTTCTATGTAACTCATCCGACAAGTCAACGTGTCCAAGCGACAGTGGTAAACCATAAATCAGATAATCATGCTCGACAAGATTGTAGCCCCGATATTGGCCCAAAAGTTTGCTCATCGGCTCAGGCTTGGGTTGTAGAGCTTCGCCGATGAGCGTTCCGGCTTCACTCAATGTTTTGGCCTTGAGCACGCCGGGAGAACGGCGACTGCTCTCGCTCTCAATATCAAACTGGCGCAGGGCCGCCGGCACAGCATACACCCACTCCCCGTGTTGGAAGAGATGATAGTTTCGGCTGAACGCCACTAATGCCTGCCGCTTCCGGAGGCCCGGAAACAAAATGTTGGCCGGAATATGGCTCTCCGCCTGCACCAAGTCATACAAAAGCCAAGCCTGCCAGTCCGGTGACTGTCGAATTTCTCGGCTGAGGGAACAGGCGGCTTCGTACTCCTGCAGATCGCACAGCAGGCGCATCTTAGCAGTCATCACGATCAGTTTGTGGGCCCCCTGCAAGGGCTGCAAAGCCCGATCCATCAACTCAATTGCTTGTGTCTTGCTGAAGAAGGTCGAGTAATCAACATCTAACAGGTCTTGGGGGATCCGTTCGACCAGCAGAAATCCCAAACTCCCCCCATCCGGGTGGTGCACCACCTTGAAATAGGGGGAAAGATACTGCATCGTGATATGTATCCAGTAGCAGTTGTAGTGATAGTAGTCCTGATGAATGACTACTGACCGGTTGGGGATCAGGCAGCCAAAGAACTCTCGGATGACATGGTTGTGGAGCTGCCAGGATTTCGCCAAATCAATGAAGAGTAACTCGATGGGTTGGCCGGTCCAGCGCCGGTCGAGCAGATCGCCCGGGTTCACTTCGATCAGGTCGGCGTACGGGCGCGTGTTTTGTAGAAAGAGCGGTAGCAGGCTGTCCCCTTCCTTGTATTGAGCGCCGGGCAGGACGCTGGTGGTGAACCCAGAGTAAAATCTGAAAAGATCATAGGAGTGGATGCGCTTCGCCTTATTCGAGACGTGACTGTTTCTCTGCAACCCGGAAGCCAGCGCATAGGTTGACCCCCCCAGCAGCGGGCCGCCATCCACAATCTCCCCCTCCCCTCGATAATAGTCCCGCGCCAGCCAATGCAGGTAGACGGACTCATCCGCCCCGATCATCGACCCGATCGGGTTCACCTCCCCTAATTCCAACCCCAACCCCCGCCATGGATAAACACGCCCAATGAGCTGCTTAACCTCTGCGCTGGACCGACCGATAAAACACAGACCCTGCTGTTGGTAGGCATCCAATGTCGGGACATCGAGGCGAGTGATATCAAGGTGCCCCAGTGAAAGTGCCAGGCCATAGATTTTTCCCCGGTAAGCAACCAGGTTGAAGCCCTGATAGGCTGCTTCAAGCAATTCAGGCCAGTTCGGGCCGACCTGGGCGATCAGGCGCTTGGCTTCCTCGAGCGAAGCCCCAATGACGCACTCGCCTCGCGCCTGATAGGCCGCCAGGGTAGTAGTGTCGAGTTGCCTCAAGTCTAGTAGCCCCAACGTCAGCGCCAAGCCATAGACTTTGCCTCGGTAGGCGATCAGATTGAAGCCTCGATAACCTTCTTCGACCAGCTCTGGCGAAAAAAATTGATCCACGCCCCGTTTTACTTCCTTCAGCGAAGCAGCGACGACAATCTGGCCACTTGATTGATAGTCATGCAAGGTGGTTTCAGCCATCTGGGTCAAGTCTATCGCCCCCAACTCCAACGCTAGCGCATAAAACCTGTCCAAGTACATAAGGACATTGAATCCCCGGTAGCTCTCCTCGACCAGACTAACATCACGTAAAGCGACCTCTACTGCAAATAACGAGTCTAGGTACTGTTGATCGGTTTCCAGTAAAAGAACAGGGGAGGTTTTCTCTTTGTCCGCGCCGTCACGAAGCTGAGCCTGCTCCGCAATTGGCTCCGACAGCAAGGGCTGGTTTGTTTCCTTCCTGGAAAACCACAGCCTACCCTCATTCTGCACATCCGGGAATAGCTCACAAACTGCCCGGATCACGCCATAGTGACACCCATCCACAAAGTCCTCCTCGCACTTGTCCAAGACTCGTTGGAGATCACATTCCTCCAGGCGCTTCTCAAAATCGTGTCCGCAGAGGAGGCCTCCCACCCTTAGCTTTGGGTACCAATTGAGAATGTCACGTTTGACACTGCTGTAGCGGTGATCAGCATCAATAAAAATCAAGTCCACAGATGCGTCGGCCACCACCGGGGCCACCGCATCTGTAGTGCCAACCAAGGTGGTCACATAGTCTTCGTAACCACCTTCTCTGATATTACTCAGGAACGTGTCCAAGATGTCATAGTTCATGTAGGTAGAGTTGATAATGGCCTGCACCCCGGGGTTGCCTCTAAACCAGTCCACGCTGTAAAGCCTTCCGTTCATCCGCCGGATATGGCGCAGCATGACCAGGCTGGCGCGGCCCGTGTAAACCCCCAACTCAAAGACAACCATGTTGGGCCGGGCGTGCTCACGGATTAACCGATTCAAGATCACGGCGTCATGATAGTCAAACTGATTCGTTATGAAATCCATCGTCTGCTTTAGTTGGCGACTTTGAAGAACTTTCTTTTCAGATGGGCTACAGAAAATATCCGTCGACCGATTCGCCTTTTGGCTTCATCTAAGGAGGCGGCGACGATGCACTGACCACATGCTTGATAGTTGTCTAATGCGTGCTCACTTAACTGGGTCAGGTCTATAGGCCCTAGAGATTGAGCCAGGGCAAAAAACTTGCCTTTGTAGCGTACTACGTTGAATCCTTGAAATCCTTCCACGACGAGCATTGGCGAGAATTGATCCGCGACCTGGTCAATCAGAGTCTTAGCCTCTTCAAGCGAAAGGGCGATGACCACCTGCCCAGAGGTTTGGTATTCGTGCAACACCCGTTCATGCAGCTGCGCCAGATCTACGTGCCCCAGAGTCTGAGCCAGACCGCAATACCTCCCCCGATATTGGACGACGTTAAATCGCTTGTAGCCTTCCACGGCTAAGATGGGCAAGAAGAACCGCTCTATGAGTTGGTGCACTGCATCCAGCGTATCAGCAATGCAGCATAATCCCCCCAGTTGGTATTCACGTAGGGTGCGCTCATCGAGCTGAGCTAGATTCACAGGTCCCAAACTCCGACTGAAAGCATAAAATCTTTTCCGGTATAGCGTGATATCAAATCCCAAGTAGTTTTCGATTGGAGTGGCGGGTTTTAAAAAATGGTCTGTGAGGATAAGGTTAAAGTACTTTCCTATGTAATCCTCACGATCTGTTTCGCAGAGGGATTGATCAACATAGTATTTTATCTCGTCAAGAGAGTAGCCGATGAAACACTGGCAGCGTGCTTGGTATTCATTTAATGTATCGCCTTTCTCAACCATGAGGTGGTCAAGCTCGGGGGGCAATGCATAGAATTTGCTCTGGTACACAAATAAGTTGTACCCCTTGTAGCCCTCTTCTAACAAAAGCGGATCAACCTCATCAACTACCAGAGTCGCGGTCCATTCCGGCGGGGGAACAAGTTGAAACTGTTCCCTCAAGAATGTAGAGAGTTCTTGGGTTTTTTTGGCATATATCGCCTGTAAATAGGGTTTGAGGTGGGGGGGCATCTCCCGCTCAATGCCCGGAAATATCCTTTCTGCAATAGGGAACTCAGACAAGTCAACGCCACTGTCAACATCCAAATGGTCTAACACTTGACGAAGCAGTCTTTGGGGATCGGTCTTGATTGACTCATAAAATCCCACATAAATCTGATCGCGTTCAAAACAAGCGAGCCAACGCCTCAAACACAGCAGATAGTCACCGATGTTGATGCTATGCAAGTCAGTAAAATGCTCGACAAATTTCTGGTCAGGAATGTCTGCAAAACTCCCATCATAGGAACTAAAAACTCCATGGCGATACTTGTATTCATGTTTGGCTTGTGACCACGCTCGCTCAATCGGGTCGCGCATCAAGAAAATTAATCTCAGATGAGGCAGTCGGTGTTTGATGCTCCGTATGACATAGAGGGGCAACCCAGCATACGGGGTCGCCTCTCCCTTCTTTCGAAGGCCAGCGTTCTGGAAGTGCTTTAGATACCAATTGAGGTCGAACCGTTTCCAGTAGATATTGAAGTAATGGATTTCTTTTATACTTGGAATGAAGATTTCAGGGTGGCAACCCAGGTTTTGGCTCAACCAAGTCGTTCCGGTTTTTGCAGGAGAGATGATCAAAAAGTCTGGCTCACAGCCCTGCAAAGCCGGGGCCAGATCACCTAGCTTCTCCAGGTACTCGGTCTCCAATTGGTTTAGATTGTTCATAGACCGTCTCCTGCAGAGGCAGTGAGTCAGAGAATACCCCAGGTAATATCCCCCTTCAGGTCAGCATAACCTTGAAACGGGGTGCTGAGGCCCTGTACCTTTGGCTGTACTAGAAATTTTCCGGCCCGGTTGACTCGCACCAGCGTCAGAATCTGCGAGGCGGGATAATCACTCGCCTCCGCCTCGATGAGGCGAACATAGTCCCTCAGGCTCATCGTCGCCATGCCCACCGTCACCGTATATTCGCCCGGCGCGATGGTGAGTTCGACAGACTGTCGAAATCGGATGCGGCTACCGCTTTGCATCGAGAGAGGCATCTTCTTCTGGTAATGCCACGAGTTGCGACCATGCACCAAGACGTTCATCGCATTCCATATCGTCAATCCCCCCAAGGGGACTTCGATGTTACGAAGGATCTCAAATTCATAGTAAACGCAGATGGCATCCCCAATCGTGAACGTCGCACAGGGCTGCCCTTGTGTGTTGCAAAATGCGACGCCGGTACAGCGGGCCATGTCTTCTTCGCTAATACTAACGGCTTTTGAAAGATCGAGGAAAGCCTCTTTAGAGGGCCAGTCCGGCAGACAAGACGAATCAGGTGGCCGATCTGCACTTGACCGGGAGTTATCGGACGATGGCGTAGAGAGGATTCTGGGGCGGGACAAACGATCTTGAATTTGGAAGTAACGCTCAATCGCTTCGTCTGGTCGGCCCAAGAAAAGACATTGCCCTTGATCCAGCAGCATCGCGCGTGTGCTGTACTTGGCAATGACTTGCATACTATGCGACACCAAGAGAATAGCCGTATCTCGCGCCAGCAGTCGCTCCATCCGCGCATGGCACTTCTGTTGGAAGAAAATGTCGCCGACGCTCAGCGCCTCGTCTACAATCAGCACTTCCGGCTCCAGGCAGGCCTGCACCGCAAACGCCAGGCGCACGAACATGCCGCTGGAGTAGAATTTGACGGGCTGGTCTATAAATTCCCCGATCTCGGCAAAGTCGGCGATCTCGTCGAAGCGCGCGTCCATCTCCGGGCGGCTGAAGCCGAGGATGGCCCCGTTCAGGTAAACGTTTTCCCGCCCGGTGAATTCCGGGTTGAAGCCGCTGCCCAACTCTAGCAGCGAAGTTATACGCCCCTGCACGTGCACCTCACCCGTGGTCGGAGGGATAATGCCGGCGATGATTTGCAGCAGGGTGCTCTTGCCCGACCCGTTGCGGCCAACAATCCCCAGCGCTTCACCCCGCCGCACTTCAAACGACACGTCGCGCAGCGCCCAGAACTGCCGACCGTAGTTTTTCCCCAGGCGCCAGAAGAGCGCCTGCTTGAGCCGGTCCTGAGGCCGGTCGTACAGATAATACATCTTGCCGACGTTCTGGACCGAGACGGCTATCTCTCTCGACCCGGAGTTAGATTCCACTGCCGGGGCCAAAGTCATTTCCCAGGTTGAAGCTGCTTGTCCTACTGCCATGCGCACCTGCTCTCTTGGCCTCCGCCTCACATCACGTCCGCGAAGCCCTTCTTCGTCTTCATAAACCATCCGTAGCCCAACAACGCCAGCACCGCCGTGAGCAGCGACCAGGCTGCCCAGGTACGCCAGCCCAACGGCTCTCCCCACAGGAGTGTCTGGCGAAACTCGCTGAGGATCGTCGTCAGAGGATTGAAATACAGCACAATGCGAAGTGGCTCCGGCACCGCTGTGACGGGATAGAAGACCGGGCTCAGAAAGAACAGCATTTGCACTGCAATACCGATGCCCTGTCCAATGTCGCGCACATACACGCCCAAGGAGGCGAGAAACCATCCCAACCCGAGACACAGAAAAATCAAGGGCAGATAAGCCAATGGTAGCCAGAGAACTGTGGACGAAAGTTGTCCTAGCACGATCAGGTTTCCCACGAGCACGAGCCCCACGGTGATGAGCGAATTGACCAGCGCCGAACCCAGCGCCACGACGGGCAGAATCTCAAGCGGGAAGACCACTCTCTTGACGTAATTGGGGACGCCCAAGATCAGGGTCGGAGCGCGGCTGACGACTTCGGAAAACACGTTGAAGGCGGCCAGACCTGCGAACAGGGTGAGCGCAAACTCCCCCGGCGGCGTCTCCGCGTCGGCGCGCCAGCGCGCCTTGAAGATGATGGAGAACACAAAGGTATAGATCAACAGCATGAGGAGAGGGGTGAGCAGTGTCCACAACACTCCCAAATATGATCCGCGGTAGCGCTGGCTCACTTCACGCCTCACCATTTGCCGGATCAAGCCACGGTGACTCCACAGGTGGCGTGTCACGTGGAGCGGATTAAGCAGATGCCTGAGCCCAAGCCTGGCCCCGGTAGACATTGAGGTGTTGGTCGTCATACGCGCAAGAGCCCTCGATCCATCAATTGCTTCACAGCCGCATCCCGGTCGCGCCCCGTCCACACGGACTCCGACGGTCTCACACTTCAATCTGGCTGGCCCAGGCCCGGTTGGTCCGGTACCAGTCCACCACTTGCGCCACGCCGGCTTCAAAACTCGTCTCAGGCGCCCAGCCCAGCAAAGCCCCGGCCTTGCCGATGTCGGCCCAGGTGGCGAGGACGTCCGCGGGGTGGCGCGCTTGATTCTCGACGTTCGCCTCCCGGCCCACCAGTTTCTCGACAAGGTGAATGGCCTCGCTCAACACCACGGGCCGATCCGACCCCAGATTGATGACCTCGAAGCCGAGCGGGCGCAGCCCGGCAATCGTCCCCCGCGCGATGTCGTCCACAAACGTGAAATCGCGCGACTGCTGGCCATCGCCAAAGACCGTCACGGGCTGCCCTTCGCTGATCCAGCGCACGAACCGGAACAGACTCATATCCGGCCGGCCCGCCGGGCCGTAGACCGTGAAGTAGCGCAGCACCGTCACGTCCAGACCACAGAGGTAGTGGTAAGTGTAACACAGCGCCTCCGCAGCCTTCTTCGAGGCGGCGTAAGGCGAGAGGGGCTGGTCGGTTTTCGCATCTTCCTGGTAGGGGACGGGGTTGTTCTGGCCGTACAGGCTGGAGGTCGAGGCCAGCACGAACTTCGGCGCCCGATATTCCCGGCACAGCTCCAGCAAGTTCAGCGTGCCCGTGACGTTCGTCTCGACGTAGACCCATGGATTCTGCACACTCTGGCGCACACCCGCCCGCGCCGCCAGGTTGATCACCGCATCGAACGGCGAGGCCCCGGCGCTCTGCGCCCGGAACAGATCGGCCAGCGCGGGCCGCGCGCTGATATCCAACGTGTGAAAGGCGAGGCGGGGGTGATTGCGAATCTGGTCGAGCCGCCAGTGCTTGAGCCGCACGTCGTAGGCGTCGTTGAGATTATCCACTCCGACCACGGTGTGCCCATCGGCCAGCAGCCGTTCCGTCACTTTAGCGCCGATGAAACCCGCGCAGCCTGTCACCAGATAGCAAGCCATATTAACCCTTCAATGTTCGTTACGCCATGTATCCCGATGGGGCAAGCGGGCATTGTAATGGTACGCGACGACTATCGTCAAGGCGAGCGTGCGTGTTTTTCCTACTTGACCAGCCGGAATTGAAAAACAACCTGCTCCGCCGCCGGAGTAACCGCCCTGGCGCCCCTGTTACCCTCCCGCCGACTGCGTCTTCGCCACTCCTGCCGCCTGACTAATCAGGTGAGACTGGATCGTCTCCGAGAGCGAGGCCAGCGGCGTGAGCGGCAGGTCTTTGCTCATCCAGTGGCTGAGCGCGCTCGACTGGCCTTCGCCGCCCACACACATGAGCTTGCCCCTCGCCGTTTGCAGCGCCGCCCGGATGCCGGGCGAAACCAGCACAGGGATCAGATTGATCTCCGGGTCGCCGGGACCGAGCACAATGACTTTGGCGCGGCGCAGCGCCGTGAGCGCGTCGGGTTGAGGGTCGCCGGGCAGCGTGAAGGCCGGGCCGGGCGCTGGGAGGGACTCGATGGGCGAATCGCACACGACGAGCGCGAGGCCGTTCAGTCGCAGAACACGCGGGAGCATGTTCACGTCGCGCCACCACTCGTCGCTCAGCCCGCGCGCCAGCAAAGCGCGCGCTGCGCCCGGGTCTTCGGCGAGCGCCGCCAGCACTTCAACGACCTCGGCGCGGGAGGGCAGCACTTCCGCCCCACAGCGGCGCGGGGCCAACAGAATCACAAGATCGTGGCTGATCGGGGTGACGCTTCGTAAGGCCTCGGCGAAACCGCCGCCGCCGGGAATCAACACGAGGGGCGGCTGACCCGTGAGGCGCGGCTCGACGCGCTCAAAGACGAAGAGCAAGACCGCACCGATCAGCACGACGCCCGCCAAAGAGAGATTCGCGGTGAGGGGTTGCGCGCGCGTCAGCGAAATCGCCAGCGCGCCGAGCACGGCGGCGGCGACGTAGATGGTGAGCACCGCGCGCGCGTGGCTCAGCCCGAGCTGCACCAGGCGATGCGAGGTGTGATCCGAGCCGCCCTGAAACGGCGACCGCCCGCGCCGCACGCGGGACACCGTGACGAGGGCGGTGTCGAAAATCAGCACCCCCAGCACCACAATCGGCGCCATCCACGTGGAAGCCAGCGGGAAGTGTTCGAACTTGATCTTGATGCCGAGCGCGGCGAGCATGAAACCCAGCACGAGCGCGCCCGCGTCGCCCATGAAACTGATGGCCGGGGCGAAGTTGTAAAAGAGGAAGCCGACTGCCGCGCCGAAGAGAGCCGCGGCGAGCGTGGCGACCAGCCCCTGCCCCTCCAGCGCCGCGAGCGCGAAAAAGAATGCGGCGGCCACCGCCGACACACCCGCCGCCAGCCCGTCCATGTTGTCCATGAGATTGACCGCGTTCGTGATGCCGACGACCCAGACGAGCGTGATCGCCAAGTCCAGCCACCAGATACCGGACAGGCGCACCTGCACTCCGACGGCGACCAGGCACGCGGCGGCGACGAATTGCGCGCCAAGCTTGAGCCATACCGACATCCCGTAGCGGTCATCCCATAAGCCGGTGAAGAAAAGCAGTGTGGCTCCGCCCAAAATGCCGATGCCCTCGTACCACCACGTGCGGTTTCCGAAGGCGACGAAGGCGAGGATCAGCGCCGCGTACATCGCCAGCCCGCCCATGAGCGGAACGGGAACACGATGCGCTTTGCGCAGCCCCGGCTGATCCACCAGCCCCACGCGCCGCGCGAGAATGCGCGTGAGCGGCGTCGCGATGAACGCCAGCAGCCCGGCCGTGATGATGATGGGGAGATACTTCGTCATGGCTCAATCGTTATGCGCGCGAGGCTGGCGTAATCCGCCGTCCCGCCTGACGGCAGGGTGAGCGGCACAAAGCCCTGCGCGTTCGCAAAGCCCACAATCAGCTCGTACTCGCCGGGCGCGGCGTCCGGCGGAATCCAGGTGCCCCGGCGGTCGAGGGCAGCCTGCCCGGCGCGCCAGCTCGCCGCCGCAAGGTTGCCGTATTGCAGCGGCCCATCCTGACCCGAAATCACCACGCCATCCGGCGCGACCAGATGCGTGAATAATACATCCGATGTGCCCCATTCGTCACTCACGCACGCGAGCGTCAGGTCAACCGGCAAAACTGCGCCGCGCGTAACCGTGATGGGCGCGGCCCACGCGACCAACGCGATCCCGTTGGGCCATTCCAATGCGGAGGGCATCGGCGCGCCCGCCTTCGCCACCGCATAATGAAAGACCTCGTAGCTCTCGACCCAGTGACTCTCGAACCGATAGGCGTTCGCGTTCAGCCACGTCACCAGCCGGTCGGCGGGATAGAGCGAGGCGATGTGCGGGCGATCCACGACGACGGCGAGGCGCGCCCCGGGTTCGGCGGGCAACAACGAAGCGAAGTCGCTCCCCACCTCCGCTGGCGAAATCCAAATTGTGGTTGCCTTGCCCTTGAGCAGCCCCAGCCACGGATGCGTCCCGAAATCAGACGAGACGTTCACGATGCGCCCGGGCGAGTACGGATCGCGCGAGAGGTCGGAGGCCAGCGCGCGGGCGAGGCCGGCGGGGAGGCCGGGATAATCGGGCAGCACCGCATACGCGCGCATCAGCAACACGAGCACGGCGACGAGCACGGTCGCCATGCTGACCGCGAGTGCGCGTCGCAGGCGGCGGCCGCGCCAGATCGCGACGAGGGCCACGACGGTCACCCCCACGGCGATGACCATCGTCAGCCCGAGGCCGAGGTCGAGCTTCATCTCCTGTGCCAGGCCGGGATGCAGCCAGATCAAATCCAGCGCCGACCGTCCCCATCGCCGGACGATCTGCACGGCGGGGCTTTCCGCCCAGCGCGTCCAATCCAGACCGATAGTCTTGTCCGGCGTGAGCGTCTCGGCAAGCAAAGATTGATACGCTACGGGCCACGCCGCCGAAGAGACGAGCGCCTGATAGATGGCGCTCAAGCCCGCGAGGCTCCACGCCCACTTGCGCTGTGGAAACAGCTCGAGCGCCGGGAGCAGCACGACCGGCAACAGCGGCACAAGAAAGCGCGGCCCCCACGTCAGCCCGCTCCACCAGTTGGAGGTGCGAAGCGAGAACAGCAGCGCCGCCGACAACAACAGGAGAGTCGCGGCCAGAATAGAATGGCGGCGATAAAAGGCGGGCCAGCCGATCACGCCCAACAATACAACCGGCGAATAGATGAACACACTTTTGCCGGGACTGGCAAGCAAACCGTACCACGGGGTGAGGCCTTCGCGGGTGAACGGGTTGGCAATGAAATCGTTGACTAGACTGCTGATGGGCAGCCCCCGTTGAGCGAACAAGAATAAGGCAAGGCCCATGGACAGCGCGAGGACGATCACCCCCCCAACGAGCAGCCATCGCCGCTGCACACGACGCGAGGCCGCTGCGCGCAACACCCACGCCAGCGCGACGAACATCACCGGCCAACTCGCGATGCTGGCGACTTTGACAGCGACCCCGGCGACGACCGGCGCGACCGACAGCCCCCCGGCAACCCAACCCGGTTTCTCGACAAACTCCGCCAGCCCCCAGAACGCCGCCGTCCATAGCAGTGCAACCGCCGGCTCGCGCAAAAACGATTTGGTGGTCGGCCACGCCATCGTCGCCAGCCCAAAGGCCAGCGCGGCCGCGAGACTGGCCGCCTCGCCGTACCGCAACCGCCGCCCCAGCCCGTACAGCAGACTTGCGTTCAGCGCGGTCAGCAGTGGATTCAACAGCATGACCGCATGTATGTTGCTCACTCTGGGCCAGCGTCGGGCGATCGCGTAGAGGGGAACAGCGAACAGTGAGTAGCCCGGCTCGAGCGGGCCGACGTGATTGTGATATTCGGCAAAGCGGACGAGAACCGGCTGAAGGCCGCCGGACTGAACAAGGTTCTCCGTGCTGGCGAACAAGGCCAGCTCGTCAATGGAGCGCAGGACACCGGAAAAAGTCGAGAGATAGACCGCCAGCAGAAACAACCCCAGCCCCGCAGCGATGGCGGCATCCCGGTTCACAAGCGAAGTCGCTTTGACCACCACGTCACCCAGCCGTCACAGATCTGCGGGTTCCTGGAGCCTCTGCAGGTCTCTGGGACTTTACAACTTCACCACACGCGCGCTGCCATGGGTCCCTTTCAGCGCGTTCCGCGTATCCACGATCAGCCGCGCATGCCTGCGGACCATCCCCCAATCGAACACCGAGTGATGGGTGATCACCAGCACGCAGTCGGCAGCCTGCAGCGCCGCAGCCGTCAACGCTTCCGACCGCAGCACTGCCCCGCGCTCCGCGAGCCGCACCTCCGGCACGTACGGGTCGTGATACCGCACCTCCGCCCGCCGTTCCAGCAGCTCCACCATCACATCCAGCGCCGGCGACTCCCGCAAGTCGTCAATGTCCGGCTTATACGCCGCCCCCAGAATCAACACCTTCGCTCCCCGCAGCGCCTTCCCTTCCTCGTTCAGCGCGTCCGCCACCAGCGTCACCACATGCTCCGGCATGTGTGAGTTGATGGCATCTGCCAACTCGATGAAGCGCGCGGTGTAGTTAAGCGACTTGAGCTTCCAAGAGAGGTAGAGCGGGTCGATGGGGATACAGTTGTGCACCAGCAGGCCAAAGGAGGTCACAAAGGTGTGCGTTCCCTCCACCTCGAGCGAGTACACCGAGTCGAGAGGGGGAGCCGCCTCGACCGAGCGCACCTGTACGGTGGCGAAACCCGGGTAGCGTTTAGACTGGTTGACCGCCATGGGCTTGCGCCGACCAGTATGGTAAGCCTGCAGCCGTCGGTGTTTGTCGCCGGCAAAGAGGGGTGTCAGGCGCTCCAACTGCTCTGAGCCGTAAAGGCGCAACTGCGGCCAGCCACGTTTGATGGTCGGCACAAAACCCAGCCCTTGCAGCAGACGAACTACCTGTTGGAAGAGGATCGGGCTGCTGGAGAAGTAACCGACGGTGCAGGTATTCAGGTGGTGGACGTACTCTCGCCCTCTCTTGCGATAAGGGCGATCCTGGCTGACCTGGTGCACGTCGCCATCACCACGGAGCAAGCCGGACAGGAGCGCCAACCGGACAGGCTCCGGCGCGCCGAGCAGGTGAGCCGGGATTTGCATAGTGTAGCAGTCCGTGCCGCACTTCAGGACATCGCGGATGAGGATCGCCAGCGGACGAGATGAGACCTTGACATGATAAGACTGCCACTGGCGATCGCGGTATTCTGAGAAAAAGACGCCCAGCTTGTCCAGGATGCCCTTCAGATCGGCGATGAACTCGGTTTCGTCCACGTGGAAGGTGAAACGCACCCGCAGCGATTTGTCCTTAGTCAGACAGCCCTCACTTAGGTAATAGCCGATTAGCCTAGCGAAATCCTCATCCAGGGTGACGACAGCCGGGAAAACATTGTAAGACGGCCCGCGGCCGGTAGCCAGGCAGATCTCAGAGCGCGGGATGGACATGGCGCCTTGTGTCTCCAGGGCCAGGTAAGCTGCCAATGGCATCGCGTTCTGTTTGAATACATCTTTCGGGCTCAACTGCAACGCCAACAAATGCGGCCGGAGGCTGGCGTCATAATCTGCGTAACGTTGTTGCGTCGGCTTGGCCCGCATCCGAGCAATATCGGCCTCGGACAGCTGCGCGATTAGGTCTATTTCCGACACAGCTTGCTCAGGCTGTCCCACAGGCACCACCAACTCATCCCCCGGCTTAAGCCTGTCCGCCCTGCGCGCGCTGAGCTCATCGCTGCACCACACCATCATGGGATGTCCGTCAGTCACCACCAGCCGCCGGCCGTCCCGGGTCCATATCTCCACCGCCCGCCCGGTGTAGCGGCGCTGGGACACATATTGTAGCGGTCGGAAGCTGGCCCCGTCATTGTCCGGGTCAAAGGACAGGACCACCAAGCCGCGCGGCGCGTAAAGGCGCAGGTCGGCGCCTTCACTCAAGACGGGCGTATGCGCCTGTTCCAGGCGCTCGGCAAGCGCCCGGAGCGTCAGGGTCTGGATCCCGGTGTCATCCTTAATGAAGACCCATTCCTCACCGCTCAGGCAATGTCCCCCAATGCCCGGCCCCGGCGTGAACCTCATGAACCCGTACGGCTTCGTCGCTGCCGCTTCGACGACCTCCCACACGTCCACGTCCAG
>Ga0209109_10000095_pt1 | contig 36578 bp, 25 predicted proteins | sample Rifsed10ft2_FD_184004 | JGI IMG/M metagenome (GOLD analysis project Ga0209109, IMG submission 184004) | Soil microbial communities from Rifle, Colorado, USA - sediment 10ft 2 (version 2) | ecosystem: Environmental > Terrestrial > Deep subsurface > Rock core/Sediment | place: Rifle, Colorado... | reverse complement strand
GGCGGGTTCGCGCGAGCCCCGATCGAATCGGGGCGAGCAGAACCCTCTCCGCTCGCCACTTGCTGGCTGTTCCGGGACTCATCAACACCCACCACCATCTCTGCCAGACGTTGACGCGCGCTGTTCCAGCCGCCGCTAACGCTGAACTTTTCGATTGGCTGAAAACCCTCTATCCCATCTGGGCCCGCCTGGACGAAGAGGCGATGTATCTCGCCGCCATGGTGGGCATGGCGGAGCTGATGCTCTCCGGTTGCACGACCTCTTCCGACCATCACTATCTTTTCCCCCGCGGCCAGGCCTATCTCATGGACGCGGAGATCGAAGCCGCCCGAAAGATTGGCATGCGATTTCATCCCTGCCGCGGCAGCATGAGCGTAAGCCAAAAGGACGGCGGTCTGCCGCCGGACTCGGTGGTGCAAGATGAGCCGGCCATTCTGGCCGATTCGGAACGAGTGATTTCGAAGTATCACGACCCGAGACCGGGCGCGATGCTGCGCATCGGCCTGGCCCCCTGTTCCCCCTTCTCGGTCAGCAAGCACCTCATGCGGGAAACGGCGGAGTTGGCCAGGCGGCACCGGGTTCGATTGCACACACATCTTGCCGAGACGAAGAGTGAAGAAGCGCATTGCCGGGAGAGATTTGGCCAGCGACCGCTCGAGTTTCTTGAGGAAGCCGGCTGGATGGCAGACACCACCTGGTTGGCCCATGGCATTCACTTCAACGATGGGGAGGTGGAGCGGCTGGGTCGCGCGCGGGTCGGCATCGCCCACTGTCCCACTTCCAACATGCGCCTTGGGTCAGGCATTGCCCCGGTGAAGGCTCTCCGCCGCTGCGGCTGTCCCGTGGGATTGGGTGTGGACGGCAGTGCGTCGAATGACAGCTCCGAGATGCTGGCCGAGGTGAGGCAAGCGCTCTTGCTCGCTCGAGTGGCAGGGGGAGCGACGGCCTTGACGGTCAAAGAAGCTTTGCGCCTGGCGACGGTGGAAGGCGCCGCCTGCCTGGGGCGCGAAGACCTCGGCAGCTTGGAGGTCGGCAAACGGGCTGACGTCGCTCTATTCGACTTGAGTGAGCTGGGCTATAGCGGCGCCGGTGACCCTCTGCTGGCGTTGTTGTTGTGCGCGCCGGCCCGGGTGCACACCCTGGTTGTAGAAGGACGGGTGGTCGTGGAGGGAGGGGAACTGCGAACGATTGACGTGGCGCCCTATCTCCGCCGGCATCGGCGCGCCGCTGCCAAACTCCTTGGAGGGCCTCCGCTGCTCTGATAGAATTGTTGCGTTTCCTTGTCCCGAAGTCTCGGGACGGGCTCCGCCCGGAGGCCTGAGCCGCCCGTGAGTCTCGGAATTCTGGCCGCGCTGGGCGGCCTTTTTGTCTGCCCTCGAAAGACGCGCACTTTCGCGTGTCACGCTCCTGGCTAACCAGGGCAGACTCGTCGGGGATCGGCGATGGCGAACCGCATCGAGGCTTTTTACCGTCCCACCACCATTGCTGAAGCTTTGCGATTCATGCGCCCGCCGCGGCGGGGCAAGGGGCGTTTTGTAGCCGGCGGAACCGACTTGATCGTCCAAGCAGATCGCTCGGTCCGGTTTGTGGTGGACATCGGCCGGCTCGGACTGAGTTACATCCAGGCGCGGGACGGCGGTTACGCCATCGGCGCCACCACCTCGATGTGGGACATTGAACATTCCCCGGCCCTCAAGAAGTTCGGCAGCGGCATCCTGGCGCAGGCGGCAGCTTCGTCCGGTTCGATCCAGCTTCGCAATATGGCGACCATCGGCGGCAACCTGGCGAATGCTTCTCCGGCTGCCGACCTCGCACCCCCGTTGCTCGCTCTCGATGCCGTCGTCGTCGTGGCTGGCCCCGCCGCGGCGGGCCGCCGCAACGTCCCCCTGAGCGAGTTTTTTCTCGGCGTGCGCAAAACCGTTCTCAAGGGCTCGCTCCTTGTTGAGATCTTGATTCCGGCGCCGCCGCGGGGTCGGGCGGCTTGGTCCTTTCAAAAGCTGGGGCGCACGCTGAGTGATATTTCCGTGGTGAATGTGGCCGCTGGTATTCAATTGGATCGCCAGGGCCGATGCGCGTGGGCTCGGATTGCCCTCGGCGCCGTTGCGCCAACGCCCCTCCGCGCCCGCCAAGCCGAGGAAATGCTGACCGGAAATACTTTGGACCGGGCATTGCTCGAGCGCGTTTGCCGAAAAGTCTCCGAAGAGGTTCGGCCCGTGACGGACATCCGTTCGACGGCTGAATACCGCCGGGAGATGAGCGCTGTCCTGGTGCGACATGCGCTCGAGGAGTGCGCCGGGCGGATCGGATACGAGCTCAAGAGAGCATGAGGATCGCTTTAACCATCAACGGCGAGGCGAAAGAGTGGACGATTGGCCCAGGCGATCTGTTGCTCGACGTCCTCCGCCGGGAAGGCTACTTCGGCGTCAAGCGCGGCTGCGAGACCGGAGAATGCGGTGCCTGTGCCGTCCTGGTGGATGGCAAGCCGGTGAATTCCTGTCTGATGTTTGCCGCCCAAGCGGATGAACGCGAGATCCTGACCATTGAAGGCGTGGCGAAAGACGGCAGGCTCGATCCCATCCAGGAGGCGTTTCTCGACCACGGGGCGGTGCAGTGCGGTTTTTGCACCCCGGCGATGATTCTGTGCGCGAAAGCCTTGCTTGCCCAATATCCCGATCCGACGGAAGAGCAGGTGCGCGACATGCTCGCCGGGACTTTCTGCCGCTGCACGGGTTACGCCAAGCCAGTGGAAGCGATTCTCGCCGCGGCGAGGGTTTATCGCGAACGCGCCAAAGTGCCAAAACGCAGGAAGGAACGCGTTTATGTCTGAGATTCCTGCTGGTAGCGGCGACCTTTAGGTCGGCATTTTTGACCGCGGCACGAAATGCCCTACATCGAGACGATGCCTATCATGAGCAAGGAATACGCCCAAGTCGGCAAGCGAGTCCGCAAGGTGGACGGGGTCAAGCTGGTAACCGGCCGCCCGGCGTTCACCGATGACATCCACATGCTGGGAATGCTCTACGGAAAGATTTTTCCCAGCCCCCACGCTCACGCTCGCATCAAGCGGATTGACGCGCGCAAGGCAAAGGCCCTGGCCGGCGTGCATGCCGTGCTGACTTACCGGGATGTGCCGCGGGTGCCTCACACCACCGCCGGTCAGAGCTGGCCGGAGCCTTCACCGTACGATACCTATCTCCTGGACAGCAAAGTGCGCTTTGTGGGCGACCGCGTCGCCGCCGTGGCTGCCGAGACGCGAGCGATTGCCGAGCGGGCGCTCGAACTTATCGAGGTGGATTACGAGATCCTCCCGGGGGTGCTCGACGTGGAGCATGCCATGGATCCGGGCGCGGGAGTGATCCACGATGAGCCGGATTCCACCGGAATCTACGATGCCGCGCACAACATTGCCGGGCATATTCTCCGCGAGGTGGGGAATGTCGAGAAGGGCTTCCAGGAGGCCGATTTCATTTTTGAAAACGAATATCGCACGCCCCGCGTGCAACATTGCTCGCTTGAGCCGCACGTGACGATTACCTACCTGGATGAAGACGGCCGGCTCGTCATTCGCTCGAGCACCCAGGTCCCTTATCACACGCGCCGGCAGGTGGCGATGATTTTGCAGTTGCCGGTGAAGGACGTTCACGTCATCAAGCCGCGCATCGGCGGCGGCTTTGGCGGGAAGCAGGAAATGCTGCTTGAGGACATATGCGGAGCCCTGACGCTGGCCACGCGGCGGCCGGTGAAAATGGAGTTGACGCGGCGAGAAGAGTTTTTCATGAGCCGCAGCCGCCACCCGCAGATCCTGCGCCTGAAAATGGGGGTCAAGCGCGACGGCACCATCACCGCCAATCAGATGACCGTGCTGGCCACCACCGGCGCCTATGGCAGTCACTCCAAAACGGTGCAGGGGAACACCGGCAGCAAGGTTCTGCCGCTTTATCGCTCGCCCAATATGCGCTTTGAGTGTCACATCGCCTACACGAACCATCCGGTCGCCGGCGCCTTCCGGGGCTACGGCTGCCCGCAGGGCTTTTTTGCCCAGGAGTCGATGGTGGACGAAATCGCGGAAAAGCTGGGCATGGACCCGATTGAGTTTCGCCTGAAAAACATCATCCGCGAAGGCGACACGGATGAACTCTCGGCGGTGCTGGGCGAGGGCAGGCGGGGCCTGCCCCGGCACATCCGGACTTCCGGCTTACCCGAATGCCTGAGGCGCGGCGCGGAGGCGATTGGTTGGAAGGAGAAGCGAAGTCGCCCGGCGAAGGATCAGGACACCATTTGTCGCGGCGTGGGCGTAGCCTGCGCCATGCAGGGAAGCGGCATCGCCGGAATTGATTGGGCCTCGGCTATGCTGAAGATGAATGAAGATGGCTCGTTTAATCTTCAGGTTGGCGCGTCGGACATCGGCACCGGGGCAGACACCGTCCTGGCGCAGATCGCGGCGGAGACGCTTGGCGTGGACGTGGAAAAGATGATTGTCTGTTCCTCTGACACCGACTTTACCCCCTTTGACGTTGGCGCCTATGCCTCCAGCACGACGATCATCTCGGGCGGAGCGGTGAAGAAGGCGGCGGAAAAGGTTCGGGAGCAAATCTTGCAGGTTGCTTCCAAGATGATGGATGTGCCGCCGGACAAGCTGACCTGCAAGGACAATAAGGTTGTGACCAAATGCGAATGTACGAAATCGGTGACGATGGCGGAAGTGGCCATGCAAGCGCTCTACAAAGAAAAGCTCCAGATCATGGATAGCGCCTCGCATTTCCTCACCGATAGCCCGCCGCCGTTTGTGGCGCAATTGGCCGAGGTGGAGGTGAATCGGGAAACCGGCCACGTGCGGGTAGTGCACTTGGTTTCGGCGGTGGACCTGGGAGTGGCCATCAATCCCATGCAGGCAGAGGGGCAGGTCGAGGGGGCGGTGGCGCAGAGCCTGGGTTACGCTCTTTCGGAGCAAATGCTTTTCGACGACTGCGGCCGGATGCTCAACCCGACCTTCACCGACTATAAGATGTTCAGCGCCAAAGACATGCCCAGGCTCACGACGATTTTGGTCGAGACGGAAGAGCCGCTTGGTCCTTACGGGGCGAAGTCGATCGCCGAGGTTCCCATCAACGGTCCTGCCCCGGCGGTTGCCAACGCCATTTACAACGCCATCGGGATTCGTTTTCGAGAACTGCCCATCCGGCCAGAGACAGTGCTTCGCGCCCTCAAGGAGCAGGGTGCGCCGAGGCAAAAGGCAGACCGCTAGCCGCCTGCCTCAAAAATCCGGCGGAAGGGGTCGCCGCCCTCGGTGGCCAGCTTGAGCCAGGGACTGGCTGAAACCGTTGGCACCAGCCACCCTGATTTTTTGAAGCGGGGAGCGCATGAGAACGATCGAAGCCATTGGCAGCAGTCGCCGGAAGATCATGGCGGCCGCTCAAGCGCTCGAAAAAGATGTGGTGCGGTTCCTGCGCGAACTGATTGCCATACCCGCCGAAAGCTGCCAGGAAGGCCCGGTCATTCGTCGCATCCGGCAGGAGATGGAGAAGGTCGGGTTCGACGAGGTCCGCGTGGATCCGATGGGCAACCTTCTCGGGCGCATTGGCCGGGGGCGGAAAGTCATCATGATGGACTCCCACACTGACACCGTCGGCGTGGGCGATATCCGCGAATGGTCTTTCGATCCCTTTCAGGGCAAGGTGGAAGATGGCTTCATTTACGGTCGGGGCGCTTGTGATCAACGCGCCGGAATGGCTTCGCTGGTTTACGCGGGGAAGATCATCCAGGAGATGAATCTTCTCGGCGATTACACGCTCTATGTCGCCGGCACGGTGCAGGAAGAGGACTGCGACGGCCTTCCCTGGGTTTATATTTTGAAAGAGGACGGAATCAAGGCGGACTGCGTTGTGCTCACCGAGCCGACGAACCTCCGCGTTCATCGCGGTCACCGCGGAAGAATGGAGATGGAAGTTCACCTGCGAGGCCGCTCCTGCCACGCGAGCGCCCCGGAGAGGGGAGACAACGCGATCTACAAGATGACAAAACTCATTGCCGAAGTGGAAAAGCTCAACGAGCGCCTCCCGGACGACCCCTTTCTGGGAAAAGGCACGATTGCGGTGACGGAAGTGCGGTCGCTCGCGCCTTCGCTCTGCGCTGTGCCCAGCGTCTGCACCATTCATCTGGATCGCCGGCTGACGATGGGCGATACGCGGGAGAGCGCGGTGGCCCAGGTCAAAGCCTTGCCCGGGGCTCAGGACGCTGAGGTGGAAATCTTGCGCTACGATCGCCCCAGCTATACCGGGCTGCGCTACCCGATGGAAAAATACTACCCGACGTGGTCGCTGGCGGAGGACCATCCGCTGGTGCGGGCGGGTGTGGCGACCTATGAGGCCCTTTTCGATGCCCGGCCGGTGGTGGACAAGTGGACCTTCAGCACCAACGGCGTGGGCAGCATGGGGATCATGGGCGTGCCGACAATCGGCTTCGGGCCGGGAGACGAGACGGTTGCTCACAGCGCGGGCGAGCGCGTCGCCATCCGTCACTTGGTTGACGCCATGGCCTTCTACGCGGCGTTTCCGCTCGTCTATCTGGACGCGGTTTTACACGAATGAACTCGCCCTCCTAGGCGGCTTCTACGGGTCGCTGGGCACGGGTTGCGGGTCACGGTATTTCCATGGCCGAACTCTTCCCGCTTTCGCTTGACCTGCTCTTGAAGCGAGCGTTCCGGGAGTACGAGCGCGACGGCAAGATCTTTGATCTGCCCAAGACGAAGTTCTTCCGCGGCGATCCGTCGCTTGATACCTCGGTCCTCTTCCACGGCTACCGCGCCTCGACGCCGATTGGTCCCGCCGCCGGCCCGCACGACCAGATGGTGCAGAACATCGTCCTGTCCTGGCTCGCTGGCTCGCGCATCATCGAGCTGAAGACCGTCCAGATCCTCGACGAGCTGAAAATTCCGCGCCCGTGCATTGATATGGCCAACGTCGGCTATAACGTCGAATGGTCGCAGGAGCTGAAGCTTGATCTCTCCCTGCGCGAATACGTCGGAGCGGCCATGCTGATCGAAATCCTCAAGGCCTCCGGCCTGCTGGGCGATGAGTTTCCCGGCTCCAAGCGCGAAACGATCTATGACATGAGCGTCGGTTACAATCTCGAAGGCATAAGCTCGCCGCGCGTCCGGCAGTGGATCGAATCCATGAAGGACGCGACGGCGATCGTCAATGAGTTGCGCGGCCAGCTAACGCCCGAGTTCGCCCGCTACCGCGACCTGCCCTTCCCCGCCCGCCTGAGCGACACCATCACCCTTTCCACCTTCCACGGCTGCCCGGCGGATGAAATCGAGCGCATCGTCCATTTTTTGCTGACGGAAATGGATGTCCACGTCTGCATCAAGATGAACCCCACCCTGCTCGGCAAGCCGGCGGTCGAACACCTCCTTCATGACGTGATGGGCTATCAAGACATTCGCGTGACCCAGGAAGCTTTTGACAAGGATTTGCAGTTTCCGCAGGCGCTCGAAATTGTGGACCGGCTCGACCGGGTAGCTCGCTCGCGCGGCAAACGCCTGGCGGTTAAATTCAGCAACACGCTCGTCGTCAAAAACCACCGCACCTTCTTCACCGACGAGGTCATGTACATGTCGGGCGCCCCCCTGCATGTCATCACCTTGAACCTCGTGCGAAAGTTTCGCGAGCAAGTGGGGCAGGCGATTCCCATCTCCTTCTCGGCCGGCCTCGACGCCAACAATGTTTCGAACGCAGTCGCCATGAATTTTGTCCCGGTCACCACCTGCACCGACCTCCTTCGTCCCGGAGGCTATGGCCGCCTGGTGCGGTACATGGACCGCCTGGAAGCGGCCATGAAGGCCATGGGTGTCGGGACGATTGGCGACTTTGTGCTTCGCTATGCCGGCCAGAGCAGCGCCGCTGTGGAGCAGGTCCTCGAGCGATGGCGGGAATCCCTGGGCTCGAGCGACCGGGGCGGCAGTGCGAGCGCCCTCGCATGGATCCAGTCAACCCTTCGACCTCGTTTGCTGGAGTGGTCGGCCGGCCCGCCAACCCCGATCAGGCCCTTCTGCGCGGCCCTGGCGCAGGAGTTTTCCGGGAGGGTGGCGCCGCAACTGCCGGTTGCTCTCGCCGAGCATCTCTGCCAGAAACTGGAGGAACTGCCGCAAGCGCTGGTGGACGCCGCCGGAGTGCTCAATACGCCCGGCATTGTGGACAAGACTACCGCTGACCATCGCTACTATTACGAGCAGAACAAGGCGGTACCGCGCAAAATCGGCTCCAAACTCTATCTCTACGATTGCATCAATTGCGACAAGTGCGTGCCGGTCTGCCCCAACGATGCCAATTTCGTTTACGAGGATGAAGCGGTCGAAATTTCCTATCCCAATTACCGGCTGGGGCCAGACGGCAGCCTCGCTTTCGAGCCGGGTGGTACCCTCAAAATCGCCAAGGCGCACCAGCTCGCCAACTATGCCGACTTCTGCAACGATTGCGGAAACTGCGACGTTTTTTGTCCCGAAGACGGTGGCCCATACATCGAGAAGCCGCGCTTCTTCGGCAGCCTGGAGACCTACCGGAAGTACGGAAAAGCCAATGGCTTTTTTGTGGAATTCGGCGCAGAGCAACGAACCATTTATGGCACCATCGGCAACAAGGCCTATTCCCTCTCGATCGATTCCGGCTCCGGCCACGCTCGCTTCTCCGATGGCGCCGTCGAGGTGGATCTGGATGCGGCGACGCACCAGCCCGTTTCCGCCAGCCGCATCGCCACGGCGGCGGTGCCGGGCGCGGCGGCTACGATTGACATGCTCCCCTACCACCAGCTTCGTCTGCTGCTGGACGCGGTTTCCAAAAAAGATTCCGTGAACTATGTCAACCTGAGGGCCATCTGAACACCCACATGAAGAAAGCTCTTTTCCCGGGCAAGGACTACATCACCACCGAGGAGTGGACTTGCGACCAGATGGAAGTCTTGCTGGATGTTTCGGCCGACCTGAAGCGCAAATTTAAAAAGAAAATCCCGCATCGCTGCCTGCCGGACAAAACCATCTTTCTGATGTTTTTCGACAAATCCACCCGCACGCGCAATTCCTTCGAGGCCGGGGTTACCCAACTCGGCGGCCACGGTCATTTCCTCACCGCCGATGCCATGCAAGTGGCCCACGGCGAGAGCCCGAAGGACACCGGGATTATTCTCTCTCGCTATGGCCACGCCATCGCCATACGTCACGACCTCATCCCCGGCGAGGGAAACGCCTACATGCGCGAAGTGGCCCGGTGGGCGGACGTTCCGGTGATCAACATGCAGTGCGATGTGGACCACCCCTGCCAGACCCTGGCCGATTTGATGACCATGCGCGAGAAACTTGGCAAGAATCTACGCGGCCGAAAGCTGGCTGTCACCTGGGCCTACGCTCCGAGCTATGCCAAGCCGCTCTCCGTGCCCCAGGGCCTCATCATGCTTCTTCCGCGGTTCGGCATGGACGTTACCCTTGCCCATCCGCCCGAATATTTCCTGATGCCGGCGACGATGGAAGCGGCCCAAAAGAATGCCCGCGCCGCGGGAGCAAAGTTCGAGGTGGTGGACTCGATGGAAGAAGCTTTCCGCGACGCCGACGTTGTGATCCCCAAAAGCTGGGGCTGTCTCAAAACGATGGGCAGAAATCCCGAAGAATCCTTGCGCATCGCCAAGAAGTATCGCCACTGGATCTGCGATGCCGAAAAAATGAGGCTGGCGCGGCCGGATTCGCTTTACATGCACCCCTTGCCCGCCGACCGCGGCAATGAGGTTACCGACGAAGTCATCGATGGTCCCCGGTCAGTGGTTTTCGACGAAGCCGAGAACCGGCTCCATACTTGCAAGGCCATCATGGCCCTGACCATGGCCGACCGGGAAATCGAATATGAAGCGGCGTGAGGCCACCGGCTTGCCCCGTCGGAATCGGGGCTCGCTCCCGCTCTTCGCTCGGGTTGGCTTCAATAGCGGAGTGACATGCTGATCAAGAATGCTCGCATTGTGACCTTGGATGGGGCGAACCGCGTCCTGGACGACGGCGCGGTGCGCATCGCCGCCGATGGTTCGATCGCCGGGGTGGGCACGCTGGCGGAGGTTGCTTCGAGCGAACCCGCCGATCGGGAAACCCTCGACGCCGGCGGCCGGCTCTTGATGCCGGCCCTCATCAACGCGCACACGCATCTCTACAGCACGCTTGCCCGGGGCATCTCTTTGCCGGGCCGGCCGCCCAGAAACTTCCTGGAAATTTTGAAGAAACTGTGGTGGCGGCTGGATTGCGCCCTCGACCTTGAGGACGTTTACTGGAGCGCTCTGGTCGGACTGATCGACTATGCCAAGGCGGGAGTGGGGACTCTCGTGGATCACCACTCGAGCCCCCATGCTTGCGCTGGCAGTCTGGATCGAATCGAGCAAGCCTTTCGCAAGGTGGGTCTTCGCGGATGTCTCTGCTACGAAACCACCGACCGCAACGGCCCGGCAAAATCACGCGAAGGGTTCAAGGAAAACGTGCGCTTCCTTGAGCGCCTTCGGCGCAACGCGCAAGGCGGAGCAGGCGACGGCCTCGTGTACGGCCATTTTGGCTTGCACGCTTCGTTTACGCTCAAGGATCGCACGCTTGAGGCGTGTGTCGAGGCTGACCGGTCGCTCGGCGCCGGTTTTCATATCCACGTGGCCGAAGACCGTGCGGATGTCCGGGACGCCCGCCAGCGCTACCACAAGTCGGTGGTCGCGCGCCTGACGGATCTCGGCGTGCTCTACGACCGCTCGCTCGCAGCCCACTGCGTCCACGTGACAGCGGCCGACATTCGCCGGCTGGCCCACCGCGCGATTAACGTTGTCCACAACCCGCAATCGAACTGCAACAATGCCGTAGGGACAGCCCGCCTGGTCGAAATGGTGCGGGCCGGCGTGCTTGTCGGGATCGGCTCGGATGGCTACAGTCCGCGGCTGTGGGAAGAATTCAAGACCGCGTTTCACCTCCAGAAAATTCGCAAGGGCGATCCGCGCGTCGGCTATGCCGAAGCTTACGCCGCCGCCTTTCTCAACAACCGGGAGATTCTCCGAAAAATTTGGGGACTCGAACTCGGGCGCATTGAGGCTGGCGCGCGGGCCGATTTGATTCTGGTGGATTACTTCCCGCCCACCCCGCTGCGCCCCGACAACCTGTTTGGCCACATGTTGTTCGGCATCTCGAATGCCGCCGTGGACACCCTGCTGGTCAACGGCCGCGTCGTGGTGCGCAACAAGGAATGCGTCACCGTGGACGAACGGGCGGTGGCCGAGGGCGCCAAAGCGCGGGCTCGCGCTTTGTGGGACCGGTTCTAGACCCCGAAAGGACCAGGACGCCACCGGAATGAAGCAGACGATTCCCGGGCCAACCTACTTTGAGATGCTCCATCCGGAGTCGCTGCCTCAGGCTCTGCGCCAGCGGGCCTTGGCGGCTCTGGCCGGGAACGAACTCGATCCCATCAACCTGTTCAACATCACGTGGAGAGACCCGGAGAATCGTGTCCGGCACGTCGTGCTGCCGCGGGAGCTGACGGGGGTGGAGGCAAACATCATCGTCCTTCTCGGCTGCCGTTTTCCTTCGGGCAGCCACAAGGTCGGCCCGGCCTACGCGACACTTCTGGAGGGTGAGCTGGCGCGAGAGATTGTGCCCGGCGAATCCACGATTATCGGCCCCTCCACCGGCAACTTTGGCATCGGCGTCGCCTACATTTCCCGGCTCATGGGGTTTCCCTCGGTCGTCATCATGCCCGAGGAGATGAGCAAGGAGCGCTACGAGCGCATTCGGAGATATGGCGGCCGGCTGGACTTGACGCCGGGCTCGGAGAGCGACGTCATCCTGGTGATTGAGCGCGCCGAGTACTACAAGAGAGACCCGCGCAACAAGATTCTCGCTCAATTCGAGCTTCTGCCGAATTACCGTTTCCACCGATACGTCACCGGGGGCAGCGCGCTGGAAGCGGCGCGCGCCTACGGCAACGGACGCATTGCCGCCTTTGTGGCTGCGCCGGGGTCGGCCGGGACGCTTGCCGCCGGCGATGAGATCAAGTCAAAGTTCCCGGACGCCATCCTTTGCGCCCTCGAGCCGCTCGAATGTCCCACGCTCTATAACAATGGCCGCGGCACACACCGCATTGAAGGCATTGGCGACAAGATGGTGACTTTGATCCACAACGTCCTCACCACCGACTACGTCGGCCTGGTTCACGATGACCACTGCGTGATGGGCCTCAAGGTGTTGCACGATGGCCTTCGGCTCCTCGAAAAGCTTTTGCGGCTCGGCGAAGGCTTTCTGGAGCCCCTGGGAGGTCTCTTCGGAATCTCGAGCATCTGCAACATTGTCGGTTCCATCCGGACCGCGAAATTTCTCAACCTGAGCCGGAAGGATAATGTCGTGACCATTGCGACGGACGGGTTCGATCGTTATCCCTCGGTGCTTGCTGATCTGGAGCGGCGCAAGGGGCCAATCACGAATGCCGTCATGCTGGACTGGTTTGAAGAGATTTTCCGGGGCGCGGCCGCCGGTGAGATTCTCGACGTGCGACCGGGCGAACAGAAGGAGCGGCTCTTTCGACAGAAAGAAGAGGTCTGGCCGCGGTTTGGCTACAGCGCGGAATACCTCAACCGGATGAAATCCCCTTCGTTCTGGGAGACGGAATACGACCACATCCGCCGCGTGGACGAGCAATGGAAAACAGCCCGGTCTCTTTGAAGGTCAGGCAGGCAATCCTCGCTCTTCCTTGCGCGAAATTTTTCGCGCTTTTCGGCCGGAGCGGCTCGTGCCGAGCTCGCGAGGAGAACCGCTGATGGCGGCGATAAAGCGATAGCCTTTGCGGGAAACGGTCCGGATGAACCTGGGATGTATGCGATTGTCTCCCAGGGCCTGCCGGATCTCGGTGATGCTCTGGTTCAAGACCCCTTCTTCGACGCTTCTGCCTCCCCAGACGACGCCCATCAACTCCGCCTTGCTGACCAAGCGCCCCGGGTTTTCGAGGAGATAGACCAGCACGGAGTAGGTTTTGGGGCGCAGAGCGATTTCTTTTCTGCCCCGCAGGAGTAACTCGCAACTTTCGTCCAGACAAAACTTCCCAAACCGGTATTTGAGGGAAGAGGAGTGTTGGCCACGCACAAGGAGCCTCGCTTTGAGAAATTTTTCAGAAAACTTCCAGAACTCCTTCGAGACATTGCCACCGAAGAGGATCGAGAATGACCCCGGACGGTAGGAAATGAAGCAACTCGCAAACAGTTCGGCTCGGCACAGACAGGCGGCTCGAAATCACTCTGCCCAACAAGATACATCCGGGCGGCCAGCTTCTCAAGCGCCGGGAACAGGACGCGGAGAATCCGAACGGGTTCGGAGAGCCAACTCCGCTTCCGGAGCAGATTCATGCGAGTGCCGGAGGGAGCGAACATGCTCGTAGGGATACTCATGATCAGTTGTTTTTTGTTGTTGGTGATGAGCTTGATGGCCCCGGAGCGCCGCCAGGCGTTGTGAAAAGCGGGGTGCCCCCAGCCGTGCCCAACCCGCCGCGGCGGGCGTTGCCCGGACCGCGAGAAGAGAAGCCCGGAAAGTTCGTGGAGGCAGAGGATGACCGGGGAACGCGTGTTGATAGTCTGCACCGGATGCTACTCGCTGCTGAAATGGATGGAGCTCGATGAGAGTGGCCGGAAGATTTTGCGCGACGGTGGATCGGTCCCCGAGCACTGCCCGCGTTGTGGCCAGACAATGGGATGGCAATGGTTCCCGGCGACCGACGACTCCGCCAAACACCCGCCAAATTAGTCCCATTCCAATTCAATTGCCCGATCTCACCTCGGCGACCTTCTATCCGCTCCCGGGGGAAGAAAACGCGGGTGAAACCCGGGGTGGCTTGGCTTACAATCGGGGCCGCGCGTAGAGACTTATCTTCTCTTCTCCAGGTCAGCCGACTTGAGCTGTCCTATTGCTCAAGAGAACCGCGCCGACCGACTGTCACTATGGAGATGAACGCATGACATACAGAGCCATTGTCATTTGTCTGGCCAGCTTGTTTTTTCCATCCGCTGCTTGGAGCCAGGGCTGCGTGGATTGTCACAAGAAGGTCACGCCCAACATCGTCTCTGACTGGCAACTGAGCAAGCACAGCCGGAGCGGGATTGACTGCTCGGTTTGCCATGGCGACCAACACCAGTCAGCCGAGGACGTTGCCAAAGCCCAAATTCCCACACCGGACACCTGCGCCGCTTGCCACGCGACTCAAGTGCAGCAATTCAAGGCAGGAAAACACGCGGCCGCGTGGGCGGCGATGAAAGCGATGCCGACGGCACACTGGCAGCCGATGGCCTTGATGGAAGGGATGAAAGGGTGCGGGGGATGCCACAAGATCGGATTGAAGACCGAGGCGGAGATTCGAGATTTAAGGAAAAACGGCGCCGGCTTCGGCGTGGCCTCTTGCGATGCCTGTCATACCCGGCATATTTTCTCGCTTGTCGAGGCCCGGCAACCCCAGGCTTGTCAGACCTGCCACATGGGCTTCGACCATCCTCAATGGGAAATGTACTCGTCTTCGAAACATGGCGTCCGATTCTTGCTGAAGCAAAGCAAGGTACTGCCCGAGACGGTTGCCGCGCCAACCTGCCAGACCTGCCACATGCAGGAAGGCAACCATGCGGTGCGAACGGCGTGGGGATTTCTCGCTGTGCGGCTGCCGCTGCCAGAGGACAAGCAATGGGCCGCCGATCAGACGACCATCCTTCAGGGGCTTGGTGTGCTTGACCCTGACGGGAAACCAACCGCCCGGCTGGATGTGGTGAAGACGGCCGACGTGGCTCGGCTCACCCAGCAAGATTGGCAAAAAGAACGCGACAAGATGCTGAAGACCTGCCATCAATGTCATTCGGCGAATTTTGCCAAGGCGGAACTCGAAAAGGGCGACCAGATGATCCGTGAAGCGGATCGTCTGCTGGCGGAAGCGATTCGCATCCTCGCTGATTTATACAAGGATGGCATCCTGCAAAAGCCGAAGAACTATGCTTATGCGTTCCCTGACTTGCTGACATTCCACGATGCGCCGACGGTCATTGAACAGAAACTGTTTGTGATGCACCTGGAGCATCGGATGAGAGCCTTCCAGGGGACCTTCCACGCCAACCCCGACTACGCCCTCTGGTATGGCTGGAGTGAAATGCAACGGGATTTGACGGAGATCAAAACCTTGGCGGAGGAACTGCGACGAAGGCACAAGGAGAAAAAAGAGTAACCGAATAGAATGCGCTCGGATAGCGGCCACCGCTGGCTTTGGGGGGCACTCGGTTTACCCTGCGCAACTGCAGGCATCTTTCCTTTATCGGTTTCTATCCAATTATGGGTTTACGAAGCGATTCCGGAAGTCGCTGGCGTCCGGCAGCGACTCCAGTAAAATGCAAAGGTCATGATCGTGCTGTTGTTGCTGGTGGTCTCGCTCGGCGCAGGCGAGGTCGAAGTTCCTCCCGCCTCGCTCGATTACGGGTACCGGTTGATGTACAACCTCGATTTTGCGAGAGCGCAAAAGGAATTCACACGGTGGCAGGAGGAGCATCAGGACGATCCCCTGGGCCCGGTCTCGGAGGCCGCTGGTTGGCTCTTTGCCGAGTTGAATCGCCTGGAGGCACTTGAGGCGCAATTCTTCATCAAGGACTCTTCCTTCGCAGCCAGGCGGAAACTCTCGCCCGACCCGGCTATTCGGACGCGCCTCGATGCCGCCTTGCAGCGCGCCGAGGATCGCGCCCGCCGGCGGCTCGAAAGCAATCCCAAAGACCTTGATGCTCTCTTTGCCATGACGCTTTCCGCCGGGTTGAAGGCGGATTACGCGGCCTTAATCGAAAAGCGCAACCTGGCTGCCTTGCGCTACACGCGCCAGGGGTCGTATTGGGCGGACAAACTTCTGGCTCTCGATCCGGGATACTACGACGCCTACCTTGCCATGGGGATCGGCAGGTACATTGTCGGAAGCCAGCCGGCGCCTCTCCGCTGGTTGCTGCGCCTGGGCGGGTTTTCCGGCGACAAGCGGAAGGGGATTCAAGAGCTCGAACTGACAGCCCAACGGGGACGTTTTCTTGCGCCCTTTGCTCGCATCCTCCTGGCCATTGCTTATCTTCGCGAGAAGGACAAAACTCGCGCCCGGCAGTTGCTGACCGGGCTGCGCGACGAGTTTCCCGGCAACCCATTGTTTGCCCGCGAGCTCGGGCGTCTCGACCCTTCACCACGTTGAGCATTGCTTCCCGGGGGCCGACGGCCGACCCCCTGGGCGGAAGCCCCGCGTTTGCCAACTCGTTCTCGGGATGACTCCCGCGACCCTTCGACACGCTCTCAACAAGTTTTTTCTTATCAAGTACTTAAACACGCAATCTTTTGCTAGCGCGTCCGTCGGTCACAACCTATAATTTGCCTCTTTGGCTCGGCCCAGGGAGCAACCTAGAACGGCTTCTGTTGACTCCCATAATTGGAGGGGGATGCGCTCAGGAGTGAACGTTGTGCGGGGCGCCTCGGAAAAGCCGGAACCAAGACTTGGCAGGCTGGACTGAGAATCTGCTTGTGTGCGGCATAGCCAATCTCGGATGGAAAGGGCGCGGGTGAAACGGACCGTACTGTCGTGGTGCCTGTTTTTTGCCGTGACGCTTGCCGTGAGCCCCGATTCCATGGGGGCGGAAGGGGCGCAGACGAAGCCTGCCCGTCCGACAGGCGAGCCTGGCCTCACGCGCGAGAATGTCTTGAAACGCATGGCTGAGGCGGCTGACCACCTCAAGTCGCTCACCGCCAATATCGAGCGCACCAAGGTGACCGTGGTGGTGGACGATAAGTCCACTGAATCCGGCCAACTTTTCTATCGCAAGGACAACCGCCTGCGGATTGAGTTCTCAAAGCCAGACACGAAAATCATCCTCCTGAACGGGGATCGGGCGCAGATCTACACCCCCAAGATCAAGCAGGTCCAGGAATACGACCTATCCAAGCACCGTGGCTTGGTGGATGAATTGCTCTTGCTCGGCTTCGGCAAGTCGGCCAAGGAGCTACCAAAAGCCTACCTGGTCACGCTGATCGGGGAAACGGAGATGGATGGCCGCTCGGTGGCGCAACTGGAATTGACGCCGAAGTCGGATAAGCTCCGCGCCCAGATCAACAAGATTCATCTCTGGCTCGACATGGTCTCCTGGCTGCCGATTCATCAAAAGTTCTTCGAGGCCGGGGGCGATTACTTCGAAATTCACTACACCGAGGCCAAGTCCAACCTCAAGATCCCCGACTCCAAATTCGAGTTGAAACTCCCCAAAGACGTGACCCGCATCAAACCGCAGGTGTAACGGCACCTCCTGGCACCTCTCACGTTCCCGAATCGAATGGTAGCCCATGTGAAATCAGATAATTGCAGGTTTCACCCGACCAGGACATAGGGTGCCGCCAAGGTGGTCGCCTGACTGTTAAGTCTTTGCTTTTTAAAGGGATTTTTACCACGCTCGCCCCTCAAAATTCCCCATTCAGGCGTTTTGGATTGCAGCCCGGGTTAGGGTGCAACTAGACTGCCGGATTATTTCGCGCCCGATGACACCACTATCTGCCGCACGGAAGAAGCTCCGTCCTGCCATCGTCTATCTGAAACGGGGAGAACACGACTGCATAGGGCGAGAAGCGAGCCGCTCGGCGGCTCGCAAGCCCACAGTAATGAAACGGTTAAGCGAGCGGGTAAGGCTTGGGTGTGGGGTACTGCGCCGCGAGATGAGCCGCAAGGAGATTCGGCGCAAGCTGCTCTTCGCCCACCGCCGGCTGCGGGAATGGCGGATGATAACCAAGGGGCTGCTTTCCACAAGCCACCCTGTCCTGGCGCACCTCATCGTCATCCGGCGCTGCAACCTCTCCTGCGCGTACTGCAACGAGTTTGACGACCACTCGAAGCCGGTGCCGACCGGAGAGCTGTTCCGGCGGATTGACCGGCTGGCGTCGTTTGGCACGACGATCATTACGATCAGCGGCGGGGAGCCGCTGCTGCATCCCGACCTGGACGACATCATCCGGCGCATCCGCCAGCGCGGCATCCTGGCGGGACTGATCACCAACGGCTACCTGCTGACGGCGGAGCGCATCGAGCGGCTGAACCGGGCGGGGCTCGAACATTTGCAAATCAGCATCGACAACGTGACGCCGGACGAAGTCTCGAAGAAGAGCTTGAAAGTGCTGGACAAGAAACTCGAACTACTGGCCGAGCATGCCGAGTTCGGGGTGAACATCAACTCGGTGCTGGGCAGCGGGGTGAAAGACCCCGAGGACGCGCTGACGGTGGCGCGCCGGGCGATCGAGCTGGGCTTCACCAGCACGGTCGGCATCATCCACGACGGCGGTGGGCAATTGCGGCCGCTCGGCGAACGCGAGCGCGAGATCTTTCAAGAGATCATGGCGATGGGCAAGCGATCGTATGCGCGGTTCAACCGGTTCCAGGAGAACATTTCGCAGGGACTGGCGAATCACTGGCGCTGCCGCGCCGGTTCGCGCTACCTCTACATCTGCGAGAACGGGCTGGTGCACTATTGCTCGCAGCAGCGGGGTTACCCGGCGATGCCTCTCGAGCAGTACACGGCGGAGCATCGGCGGCGCGAGTTCAACACACCGAAGCCGTGCGCGCCGCGCTGCACGGTCTCCTGCGTGCAACAGGTGGCGATGCTCGACAACTGGCGCGCCCCGCAGAAGATTGATCCGGCGCTGGCGCCGAGTCCCCAGCCGCTCGTCCAACTGACCGGGGCGCGAGGAGAAAGCTGACCGAACCCGGCTCGCTCGATCCTGCCAGCGAAGATGCTGGCCCAATCGCTGCCCGACGAAACGTAAAATCTGTCGTGCAGCCCACTCCCCTCTTGCCTTGATGGCCAGTAGGAGTATAATCGCGGGCGTCATTCCGGGAGCTTGGGCGTTCCGATCTAATCAAGCCATTGCCGACCTTGTCGGGGTGGCCGGAATCGCAAGAGATCAGTCGTTGCCGTAGGAAGCAGGATTCCCTTCTAACGGCAGGAAGGCCATTTTTGCTCTCGGTTCGCGTCCCTCGATTACCTGTGGGGTAAGACGGTGTTCTTGGTTCTGAGAACAAGAGTCGGAACCCACATCATCCCAGCCTGCCCGGCATCGTCGCCCGGCAGGAACGGACAGCACACTTTCAAGAAGGAGCCACAAGCATGAAACGCAATTTGCTATTCGTTTGTCTGCTGGTATGGCTGCTGCCGGCCGCGTTGTTCGGCCAGGCGCAGGCGACCACCGGCGTGATCCAGGGCGAGGTGGTGGACCAATCGGGCGCTGTCGTGCCCGGGGCCACCGTTGAAGTAAGGAATCTGGACACCAACTTCACGAGAACCCTGAGCACCGACAACGACGGCCGATTTGTCTTTCTCCAGTTGCCTACAGGCCGCTATACGTTGACGGTCTCCAAGCAAGGCTTCTCCACCGTCGTCCAGGAGAACTTTAGCCTCACGGTTGGGCAGGCTATTGCCCTCTCTCTGACGATGAAGGTTTCACCGACTGCAGAACGCATCGTCGTCACCACCACACCCACCGTGGACACGATCAAGACGGAAGCCAGTTCCACATTGAACCAGACGACGGTGAGCACGACTCCCATCCTGGGGAGAAAATTTGAGGATCTGCTTACGTTGACGCCCGGGGTAAGCGTCGTGCAAGGACCGGACGGCGACGCAATTAACTTCGCCGGCCAGCGCGGGATTTTCAACAACATCAGCCTGGACGGCGGCGACTACAACAACGGCTTCTTTGGCGAGCAGATGGGCGGCCAGCGCGCCGCCATCGACATCACGCTGGAAGCGGTCAAGGAGTTTCAGGTGGTGGCGACCGGCGCTAACGCGGAGTTCGGACGCACGGCGGGCGGCGTCGTCAATGTCATCACCAGGTCGGGCACCAACGAAGTGCACGGTAGCATTTTCCACTTTCAACGGCTGGAGGCCCTGAGCGCAGAAACCTCCGACGGCAAGCCGCTCAAGGATTTCCACCGGGAGCAGTTCGGCGCCACAGTGGGCGGGCCGGTCATCAAGGACAAGATGTTCCTCTTCGGGGCCGTCGAGCAGATCACCGCCAACCTCCAGCGGGCCAATTTGAGCGAGCCGCTCGGCTCCGCCTGCTCGAATCCGAACCCTGTGATCACGAATCCGGCCGACGAGGCCCTCATTAGCGGCAGCGCTGAATGCCAGCGCGTGGCGCTGATCAATTTCATGCGAACGACTCGGAATCAGGAAGAGGGCCAGCCGGTCCGGCGCCCCGTTCACAACACTGCCGTCTTTGGTAGGTTCGACTGGAACGTCACGCCCAACAATCAGTTGGCTGCTTCTTACAACTTTAACCGGTCCAACAAGATCAACGAGACGTTCGACGTTTCTACCTACGGCAACTCCGCCAACGGGATCGAAGGGCCGTCCAGGATTCAGGTGCTTAACTTCAACCTGTTCAGCACCGTGTCGGTAACAAAATTAAATGAAGCTCACTTCACCTATTCGCGAGAGGCGCGACCTCGCGCGGCGGTGGTTTCGAACGTGCCAGCCGACACGGCCATGGGCTTCGTCGACACCTTCCGGTTTGGACATCCCTTTTTCCTCAACCCCAAAATTGACGAACTGTTCTGGCGCACGCATCTCAAGGACAACTTCTCCATCATCTCCGGGAGGCACACCATCAAACTCGGCGGCGAGTGGATCCACAGCCGCAACGTGCAAGTCTTCCGCGGCTTCTTTGAGGGTCGCTACATCTTTGACACCGTCGCCGGCTTCCTACGGTATGCCTCGCCGCAGACGCCCTCTGTGGCGGGCTTTGGCCCCAACACGGCGAACTGTGCGGGCGGGGGCTATGGCGATTTTACGCTGCCCGTCTCCCCCACTAATTGCCCGACGGGATTCGCTACCGGCTTTGCCGCTGGCCCGCTGTTGCTCTTTCTTCAGGGCGCGGGCAGGACTGGACTAGCCACCGACGCCGCCGGCGCGTCCGACATCAAGAACGAAGAGCTCGCCTTGTTCATTCAAGATAAGTGGCAAATCCGGCCCAACTTCACTTTGAACTACGGCTTGCGTTGGGAAGCCCAAATCTTCCCCGACCCGGTCGTGGCTCCGTCGGACACAGCTTATGGGATGTTCCTAAGTGACCCGAACTTTCCCTCGGATGGCACCCTTCACAATCAGAAAAAGATGTTCCAACCCCGCGTTGGCTTTGCCTGGGATTTTTTGAACAACCGCAAATCGGTCTTGCGAGGGAGCTGGGGAATTTACAACGCCCGGCAAAACATGCTGACGCAGGTCGGCTCCATCACCACCAACGGCCTGCAACAGCAGACAATTTTCACCAGCACGGATACCGCTAGGCTTGGGTTCACTTCGCCCACGCCGGCCTGGCCGGGCTTGGTGACCCCGACGGCGGGATCATGCGGCGCCAACCCGTTCCCGTGCTTCAGCGGAGTTCGGGTGTTCAGTAAGGACTACGCCAACCCGCGCATTTACACGAGCAACGTGGCCTTCGAGCAGGAGCTCTATCCCGACTGGGCGCTGTACGCGGATTTTACCTGGTCAAAAGGTGTTCACCTGACACGCTTCATCAATGTCAACCGGAGCGGTGTTTTCCTATTTGAATTGGGCGAAGTGATGACGGCCAAGAGTGCCGGCAAAGCCCTCTACCGCGCCTTTACCATTGGAATGCGGAAGCGGTTCAGCCACGGCTTCCAAATGGAAGGGAACTATGTGTTCTCCAAAGACTTAGATGACGATTCCAACGAGCGCGACCCGTTCACCGATCGCTCCTTCGACCCCAGCAACCTTGGGTTGGATTACGCGCTGTCCGACCGCGACATCAAACACAAGTTCAATTTCTTTACGTACGCGGAACTGCCGTGGTCCTTCCAAGTCAACGTCCGGATGCAGGCGCGTTCCGCCCAGCCAATCACTCCGACCGTCCGCACCGCCACCAACCGCAACACCTTGCGCAAGAACAACGAGTTCTTCTCCTTCGATTGGCGTGTGCTCCGTCCCATCAGGTTGGGCGAGCGGTTCAAGTTGACGCCCATGATCGAGATGTTCAACACCTTCAACAATGACAACAACGTGAATCCGCTCATCACACCCGGGTTGTTCAACTTCGACGGCTTCCTGCGGCAGGGCGTCGGCGATCCCCGACAGGTCCAGCTTGCAGTGAGGTTCGAGTTCTAGCCCGAATAGCCGGTCGTTCAAATGCATTCTCACCCCGGCGGCTGAGGCCGCCGGGGTGACTTTTTCTCGCGAGGAGTTCCATGCCCAGGTCTCCCCGCCAGGTGGTGGAAGCCTGGTCGGCGGCCTTCAACCGTCAGGACGCGGACGCGCTGGCGGCGCTCTATGCAAGCGACGCGGTGAACTGGCAGGTGGCTGACCAGCCGCTCAAAGGCCGCGAGGCCATTCACGAGAGCTTCCGCGTGTTGTTCCGCGCTTTCCCCGACATGGGACACAGCCGCGTCAATCTTCTCGAAGAGGGGGAATGGGCGGCGCTGGAATGGGAAGGGTGGGGCACGCACCGCGGCGAATTTGCCGGCCGGCCGGCTTCGGGCCGCTCGTTCCGGTTGCGCGGCTGCGGATTCTTTCAAGTGCGCGACGGCCTGATTGTTTTTCAGCGAGGTTACTGGGACCGGGTCACCTGGTTCGGCCAGATCGGCGTACCTGTGTGAAACCTGGCGCGGGTGGCTTCGTTCGCGGAACACGAAAAGCGAAACTCGAAATGGAAAGCCCGAGGTTCGAATTCGAGTTTCGGATTTCGAGTTTCGAATTTCGTTTGTGTTCTTCATCCCCCGCTCTTTGTTACCATCGTCGGCGGGAAGCATGGGCATCGAGCCTTCGATTCGCGCGGTTGTGTTCGATTGGGACGGCACGCTGCTCGACTCCTATCATGCCGGCACTCACGCTTATCAGAACATGTTCGCCGCCTTCGGCAAGAGCTGCGACGAAGCGCGTCTCAAGCGAATCTATTCCCCCAACTGGCACCTCGTTTACAAGAAAATGGGTATCGCCAGAAAAGATTGGCCCCGCGCCGACCGCCTCTGGCGGCAGCATTACCGGAGTCATTCCCCGGAACTTGTCCCGGCCGCCCGCGGCGTGCTCCAAACGCTTCACCTGCGCGGGTATCGCCTGGGGCTGATCACCAGCGGCAACCGTTCCCGTGTCCTTCGCGAGCTGAAGCGCTTTCGCCTGGACAAACTTTTTGACGTGAAACTCTTCTGCGAACAGGGCGGCCGAAATAAGCCGGACCCGGCCGTGCTTCATCTTGCGCTGCGCCGGCTACGGGCAGCTCCGGGGGAGTGCGCCTACGTCGGTGACACCCCCGATGACATCGAAATGGCCCGCCGCGCCGGCGTTCTCTCCATCGCCGTGTTTGGTCCTTATCCTACGCACGCGCGCCTGCGGCGTGCTCGAGCAAAGTACCTCCTCCAAGATCTCTCCGAAATCTTGCCAATCCTTGAGAAAAATAAGGGTTAAAACCGGGGCCAAGCACGCGAGCAGTCAAGCTGGCCTGGAGGAAACCTTGGTCACGTGGGGCTACTCGTGTCATCCCGATCTCGATTGCATCGGCCGAATGCGGGCGAACCCGGACAATCAAAAGCGATGGAAGAATCCGAAACCAAAACCGGTTTGTGTCAAGCCGGTGGAGCGAATCTGGCGGGCAAAGCTGAAAGAGAATCCGTTGCGGGGAGTGACCTCGTAACGCGCGCCAAAAGAATAGGTGTTCGCCAGGAAGCGCCCCAAGCGATCGCGACTAAGGGCAGAGAAATTCTCAATGCCGCGGGCAAAGCCGGCCGAAGTAAAGAGCTTTGCGTTCACCTGCACCAGGGCGCGGAGATAGTAGGAGTGGGTGAGTGCGTCGTTCGGTGGACCGGGAAAACGACTTTTCGTGAGGAAATAGGTCGCTGCCATTTCCACTCGCTTATGAGGATAAAACTCCAGTGCGGGGTGGAAAACATGGAGGTTGGCTGTCCGGAAATTCAGATAACGATAGCCGGTATTGACTGCGAACCTTTCTCCAAGGTTCTGGCCGTAAGCGAGGTCGTAATCCTGGTTGGCGAGGACATCCCCGCGCGGGGCAAACAGGGCCGTTACACGCAGATTCCGCCGGTGTTCGAAGCGGTGCAGCAGCGTTCCCCCGGCCCGGACGACCTGCTCATCGAATTTGTTCAACACATCGAGGTTCCCAACGAGCAAGTCCTGCGGCTGGTTCCGGCTAAATTCCAGGCTGCCCCAGTGAGCGTCAGGGGCAAACGAAAAACTCTCGAACGAGTAGCCGAAGGAGACCTGATACAAGGTGAGCGCATCGAGCTGGTTCTGGAGGGCAAGCGCTTCCTGGTCGCGCTTTCGGGCCGCCAGCACCCGGCGTAGATGCTCCTCTGCCTCTTTCTTTTTCCACTGTTGGAGGAAGTTGCGCGCCATCAGGAGCTGAATGTCCATGTCCTCCGGCGCAAGCGCCTCCGCCTCCTCGAGCACTTCCAGCGAATCGTTGTACTTGCTTTCCCAAAGATAGACCGCGGCCAAGCCGAGCATCGCTTCCGTGGCCTCAGGATGTTCCCGGAGGATTTTCTTGTAAGCCTCGACCGATTCATGGTAGCGCTTTTGCCATCCGGCCAGTCGCGCCAGCCAGATTTGCGCATCCAGATCCTGCGGCCGGGTGGAGAGCACTTCGCGCCAGAGCTTCTCGGCATGGGCGTGACGGCCAGCATAGGCTTCCGCTGCCGCCTGAGTGCGAAGCTGTTCGAGGTTTTGTCCTTGCGCGCACAGGAGTTGCGTCCCCGCAAGAGTGAGGGTAATGGCAATAGCGAGAAACCATTGGCTGTAGCGTGCGCGAATCATGGAACGGAGGGGTTTACAGGGGGCTATCGGCCCAAGGCGGAGGGGCCTCGGGCGCACTGGAAAAGCATCTCCAGTATAGACAGGGATCTGCCCGCAGACAATCCCCAGGCGATTAGGCGTGTCGCTTCTGACAAGAGGAGAACCTTAGGACTCATCGTACAAATAATCCGATTTGGAAGGCGGGAGCATGCTCCCACACTCCAGACGGGAAAGCGCTGCGGTTAGCTTGAGGAAGGGGCGCTGCGTGGCGCCCGCGTTTGTTCTTCGTAGAGCGCCGCTTCCGCCTCGGTCAGCAGATCAGGCGCAGACTGGCCAGGCCGGAAGGTTGCCGCACCGGCGCTGAAGGAGATGGCCATCCGGTGGCCTGAGGGAGGAGATACGGAGAGCCCGCGGCCAGCTTTATCCAGGCGACGGCGCAGCGCCTGGACCCCTGCCGCATCCGTGTCCGGCAACAAAAGAAGGAACTCATCTCCGCCAAAACGAAAGACCAGGTCGCTGGCCCGCGCCGTGTTTTTCAGCAGCCCGGCGATTTCTTGTAACAGGCGGTCGCCGAACATGTGGCCGTAATGAGCGTTGGTCTCCCGGAAGTTGTCCACCTCCACCACCAGGATCGAGACCGGCCGCTTGAGGCGGGCAGCCCGAGATAGCTCCTTGGGAAGGATTTCGTCGCAAACTCGGCGCGAGTAGAGTTGCGTCAGCGGGTCGTAGAGCACTGACTCCCGCGTCTCGGCCAGTTGCAGCTCCAGGTTGATCAGATACTTTTGCAGGTTGGCGACAAGCCGCTTCTTGACAATCAGATAGACGTTGAGCAAGAGAACGATCGCCACCAGGCCGTAAAGGAGCGGAGCAAACAGCTCTCGCGGGACGATGCGGATGATTTGATTGCCGAAGGCGCGGCCCACCGGAAAAATCGCCGCCAAAATGGTGCCCACAAGCAGGACAACCAGGATAGCTCCCACGCTGACCAGTTCCCAGTCGCGCCGCTCGAGTTGGGCCAGTTCGGTTCGCAGCAACGCTGCCGTGTCTGGAAAAACCGGCGCGTAGGTCTTGGTTCCGCCGGAATGCGGCTCAGGCGGTGGTTTTTCTCCGGGTTCGGAACCCGACCCTCGTTTGTTGGCCCCAGCCACTGCTGCCCCACAGATACTGCCAAGTGCCCTGCAAACGCCAAATTACCGTCATCTGATGATACCCCAGGTGCTCAAACAGGCTGTAGAAGAAAAGCCGCATCACGTCGCGGCTGGAGCCATATCGGCGATACGCGATCTCCTCCAAAAAGATGGCGAGCATGGTCTGAAGCGTCCCCAGAGCCAGAGAGAGCAACAGGTACCAGAGCAAAAAGAGGGTAGAGAGGATGCCGAGTGCCCATGCCACCGGGACCACCACCCAGCCGAGCACCTCCAGCAACGGGCCAAACAATTCCAGGATGGCATGATACGGAAACGCCAGGCAGCCGATGGCGCCATAAGATGGATTGAACAGCATGACCCGACTGGCCGCCACCACCTCGCAAAGGCCGCGCTGCCAACGCTGCCGCTGCCGGCTAAGCGCGGCTAGCCGCACCGGCGCCTCCGTCCAGCAAACCGGGTCCGGCACAAATACGATGCGATAGGGAATCCTGAGGTCGCGCAACTTGCGGTGCAATCGGACGACGATCTCCATGTCCTCGCCAACTGTCGTCGTCTTGTAACCGCCGACGCGCAGCAACGCGTCCTTGCGAAACACGCCAAAAGCGCCGGAGATTACCATCAGGCAGTTCGTGAGGTTCCAACCAAGTCGGCCAAGAAAAAACCCACGCAGGTATTCAAGCACCTGAAAGATCAAAATGGGTTCGCGGGGAAGGCGCACGGAAAGAATCTTGCCGGCGGAGACTTCACAGCCGTTCACGATGCGAATGATGCCGGCGGCAGCCACCACTTGAGGATCTTCGATGGCCGGACGGATCACCCGCAAGAGACCTTCTTCCTCAAGCACCGCATCAGCATCCACCGAGCAAACCCAAGGGCTGCGCGCCAGGTTCACGCCAACGTTCAGGGCATCGGCTTTGCCGCCATTTTCTTTGTCCACCACCACGATCTGCGGCACCGTCGTCGAGAGATAGATATCGCGTACTTTCTGCGTGGGGATGTGCTCGCGGTAAACCACATCGGCCCGGCGCAAGGAGAAAATTCGAGTCAATTCCTCCAACGTTCCGTCGCTGCTCCCGTCGTTTACGACCACCACTTCCAGCCTGGGATAATGCAGCGCCAGCAGCGACCGCACGCTCTCAATGATCGTTTTTTCTTCGTTGTAGGCGGGGACGAGGATCGAAATCGGCGGCGTGCGGGGCGAGCGGAAAAGCAGGTCCAGGTTGAGCGCTACCAGCCGGCGATGATACTGACGGTAGTCCAGCCAGGCACAGATCAGGAGAAACAGAAAATAGCTATTCACCGCCAGGTAGTAGACCACTACCACCCAGCCAATGATTTCGCTGGCGATCCGGATAGCTGGCAAATTGGCAAGCATCGTCCGAGAGAAGCAGGATTATGTCAGGGAGGAGGGGGAATTTTCCACTGTTTCGAGTGGGGTTTCGAGGAGGCGCTTCAACCGGGAGCGAACCAGCGCCACCGGGTGGTGCTCCAGCGCATACCGAGCCGCTCCCTGAAAGCCCAACTCGGCCAGCGTCTGGAGAAACTCAAGCGCCTCCTTGACGCGAGGCCCGGACTTTTCTTCAAGCTGGTTTACCGCATCCCAGATGATGCCACAGTATTCAAGGTCGGTGACCAGCGCCGCCCGGCCGTAGTTGTCATCCAGCTCGCGCAAATGCTCGCTCAGTTGCTTCAGACCGATGGTTCCACCTCGGACGGACCGCAACGCATGCGCCGCTTTCTGGCGTACCTGCCAGTGCGGGTCGCGCAGGCACTCCAGGATCCGTGGGATATAGTTCTGACGGGGCATGCGTGCCAGGGCATCGAGCGCCCGCACACGGACAAACCAGACCGGATCGCGCGCCAATTCCAGAATGCCAGCCAACACCTCGGCTGCGCCCACTGCCTTCCCCGACGCACTCACGCATGCTGCAAGAGCGTCCGCGAGGCGAGCGCGCACCTCCGGGTCAGGATCACGCGCAAAGGGCAGGAGCGACGGGGCGATCTGCGGTGCAGCCGTCTCAGCCAAAGCTGTCGCCGCCGCCAATCGGACGGACGCCGCTGGATCGGTGAGCCACCTAACCAACGCATGGGGCGTGCCACGGCAACAGGCAATCATGGCGCGGATCAGGAGGCGGTTTTCGCCTTTGCGAGTTACTTCTGGGGCAACACGGTGGAGATAAGGCTCCGCTTCCGGCAGGCCAATCCGCTCCAGCGCTTGCAATGCCGCAGCTTTCAGCTCCGGGCGGGGATGCGACAGTAATTTGCCGAGGGGATGAAGCCCTTCAATCAGGCCGAGCGCGCCCAGCAATGTTGCCGAGCGCATCAATTCGGAGGGAGGGGATAGCTTTGCCAGCAAAGCCAGGTGATGCTGGACGCGGCCGCTGGAGCGCATCAGCCGCTGCGCAAGCTCGAATTGTTCCACCGCGCCCCGGCCCAGTGCGGCTTGGCCCCCGGCCAGCGCCATCAGCAAATCGTCAAAGGCGCGCGCCCGCGTCCGCCGAAGTACGCTCCAGTCGCCTTTCAGTATGCGTTCGGGCTCGAACCCCACCTCGATCTCCAGCAGAATTTCCTGCCGGACGCTATCGTAGTAGGCAAAGTAGAGCGACTTGAGAAATCGGCGCATGAACACACCGACGACCGCAAAAAGCACGAAGGCGAGGCTGGCCGCAACCGCAATTTGAAGCATTTTCATGGCGTGCCAGTATAGGCGTTCAGGCCACCCTGCGACAATCCGGCTCTTGCCTCTGTTACGCTTGCGATACAGGCAAGAGGCAAGCCGGAGGCAGATTACCGGGGCGGTTTGGGTGGCTCCGGGTTCGGCGGAACCGTCGTTTTCGGGGTGGCTTCTCCGCCGTAGGTGATTTTCACGTCGGATTTGAAGCGTTTGTAGTTCGAATAGCGGATGATCATTCGGATACGGACGGGCCCCGTCTTGAAAGGAAGCGTATCCTCGGCCCGGGTGTAAGTGGGGAACCAGTATTTGCCGTCAACCTGCTCGCGGTAGGTTTCGAACAAGGGAAACAAGTTTTCGCGGCCCTCTTTTCCCTGGTTCAGGTCGGGCACAGCCTTCCCGTAGGTTTTGACGATTTGAAAATCCTGGTCATCCACCCAGATGAGCCCCTGGAAAAGGCGGTGCCGCGGGTCAATTTTCTTGGGGGTGACCCGAAAGAGGTACGCGGTCAGCTCGTCCAGCGGTTGCCTGCCCAGATAATCGAGCGTGTAGAGCGGCAGTTCCTCGGTGGTCATCACGAACGGCTGGATGTTCTGGATATCGGAAAGATCCTCCGGCGAGATCGAGATGCGTTTGAGCGTAGGAACAGGCTCGTAGAACACGCGCTCGAAGCGCTTCCCCTCGGGCGTGAAGACGACGTCGCTGGTCATCTCGTAAGTGCCAGCCGGCCGGCTGTCGAAGTCAAGCTCCTGTACCTTGACGGATTGGCGATAGGTGTAATTGTCGCGGGCCGCCCGGAACTCCGTTTCCCTGGCAGCAAAACGCTGGATGATCTCCGGGACGGGGATGGGTGTCGGCGAAGTATCGGTGGGAGCAACCTGCTCGACAGGCTTGCCTCGCGGCACCGAAGGCGGCACCGGCAGCGGCCCCGGCTGCTGCCCTGCCATCGGCGGGGGAGCCGCGAAAAGAACCCAAAGAAATCCCACTACGGCCAGTTTCATGTGAAGTACCCGGTCTCGGCCCGGCAGGAAGATCCCGCTCCAGCGGGATGCTCCTTCTGCCCCATTCTGACAGACTGTTAGAACCCGGAAAAGGGTGTCGCGTTGTCTCGGATTCAATTTGGTTCTGCCCCAGCCAATCCCAGGGAATAGTAGATGCGATACCGACCGGGCGGCCCGCCGGGCGTGAGCGGTGGAAAGCGCAGGCGGATCATGGCTGAGAAATTCTTGATCTCGATCGCTGCTCGAGCTTCGTCCTCCCAACCCACTTCCAAACCGGCATCCCCCTCAGCGCGGTGAACGCGAAGGGCGCGAACGGGAGCGGGCAGGCGGAAGGTTTCACCGCTCGGAAAGACCTGGCAGGTTTCCCGGCTGGCTTCTTGCCAGCAAAAACGAAGCGGCTCGCGACCGCCGGCGGCGACGGAAATCCCGGAAATAAAGGATTGCTCGACCCCCGCCCCGTTTCTCCCGAACCTTCGGGACGGAACGGGGCCCGCCCGCCCCGCCGTCGGCGGGGCAAGCTCGCTCTTCTCAAGCAAGATTTCGTATTCGATGGCGACGCGATGGGGTGTCTCGGGATTGAGGCGGAGGGTCTTGGCGACCCTCGCCCCGGCGGGCAAGACTTCCGGGGCAACGTAACTCAAGCGAAGCGCGGCTGTCCCGCCGGGTGAACCACCCGCTTCCAGGATTTCAGCGTGATAAGCGCGATTGTGGAGGCCGCCGATGCCTCGGGCCCGCTCCGGGCGAATCCCCGGCGGCTGCTCATAGAACGAAAAGAAATCGCGCAGCCCGCCGACACTGCTTACCCAGTTTGTGCCTGCCGATTTATCCATGAGCGCCATGACTCGGCCGCCCGCCGCCGGCGAGAGAATCAAGCGGAGCCGTTCGCTTTCCAGAAAATATTCCGTCTCCGCCGCAGTTCGCCCCGGTCGCACTGCAAGCTTGCCCTGAAGTGAAGGCTCGCCGTGAACGGCGGGGTCGCCCGCGAGCGACAAAGCCATCGCCGCTGTTTTGCCCCGGCCGACACGAATCCAGCGAAGAGCTTCCCGGGTCTTCTCTTTGCCAATGCGAAGGGAAACCTGGCCCTGGCCGAAGAGGTCTTCGGTCGGCTTGAGCTCGAGCCGAAGGTTTCCGGGGACATCGGGATTGAGGGTGGTGCGGTTGCCGGCCTTTTCGCCGCCTTCGTAGGTCACGCTCGCCGCCACCGGCATTTCACCATAAGCGGTGAGAGAAAACGACAGCTCATTCTCCGGCGGTTGCGACCGGTCGAGGATCCATGGACGGGGAACCAGGCTGCGATCGGCATCAAGAGGAATCCGCAACGCGTTGAGCAGGTCATACTCGGGCGGCGGGTACTGCCTTTCTCCCGTCAACGCTTCCTTCAGGGAGTAGGGCAGCGTCACCGCGACGTAACGCAGGAAATAGGGCGCAGGGCCGCGCAGCAGGGCGAAGCGAGCGGTGCGTTTCTTGCCGTCCCATTCAAACTTGACGTCGTAGTCGTCCACCTCGACCCTTCTGGGTTTTTGCGGCAACTCCAACTCAACGGCGCCGCGCTCCGGCACGTAGAAGGCAAGGCTCAAGGTCTTGGAGCGGCGCCAGATCCCGCACAGCTCGAGCGTGCTCGAGCGGATGCGCTCGGGGCAATCGCCGGAAGCGCACAACGGCACGCGCAGCGGCAAAAGCAGCGAATCGCGCGCGGGCACGCGAACCTCTCGGAGCTCGAGCCACGCCCCGGCAGGATCGCTGCCCGGGTCCCGAACGGAGAACGACTCGGTCTGTGTTTCCTCCTCCATGTTCGTCACACTCAGGAAGCCGAACGCCGCCGGTGGCTCGGCCGCCGGCATGCGCGAATCGGAGGTGCCGGCCGTCCCGAAGCTTCGGGAGGGCGGATTGCTGACCAATTGGGTGGCGATGAGGCTGCTTGCGCCCGCTCCGATGATGTGCCGCTCGATGCCCGCTTCGTCCAGGAACTTCCGCAACCCGGAGTGAGTTTGCGACCAGCCGGCCTGCCGGCGGATTTCCGCGTCACTCCACGAAGGGTCCACCCAGGAAAGAATCTCTGCCGGAAGGGAATGAATCCTGGCAGCCGGTGAAACGGGATGCTTGCTGACCGCGGCCCGGAACACAGGCCAGGGTGGTTGGCCGGGAAGAAAAGCAAGCTGCCCGCCGCCAGCCGCGTAGTTGGCGAGCGCCTTCTGCGTCTTTTCCGACACGCGGTTTCGAGGAATGAGTTCTGCATCGGTGCCGGGCGGCAACAAGACCAAGAGCAACGGGTAGCGCTCGAGTTGGCTGGCCGGCTGATTTTCCGCGTCCACCAGCTCGCCGGTATAGCCCATCGCTTCCAGGAGACGCAGGGCGCGTTGGAGGTTGGCGGCAATTTCCCGGATCTCTTTTGGACTCAAAGAAGCTTGCGGCAGGCTTGCCGTCAGATCCACCACCCCGAGATTGGCCTGGAGATGGGTGGCAGCCAGTTTTTCGCCCAGCGCGTGGATGAGACGACCATTGCGCAGGAGCGCCCCGGCCCGCTCCCGCCGCTCCCCATTCAAGTCGAACGCGGCGTCCCAGCGATAGAACCGATTGGCCCAGGGAACTTCATATCCCGCCGGCGTCACCGTGTCCTGCAAAGGAAAATAGGTGAGCCCGCGCAAACCGCGACTGAGCAGCAACCGCGACGCCAGCAAAGTGGAGGCGGATTCAATCGGCGGCGGGCGGCTGTCATCGCCCGGGGCATACCAGCCCGCCTGAAATTCGCTCAACATCGCCACAAAGCACGGCTGCGTTTTCAACTCCTCGACAAAATATTCCATCTCCGTCCGGTCGGAAGCATTGACCCGGCGGCGCCCTCTCAGATACCACTGGCCCAACGACGCAATCGGGCGCGGCAAGGACGCGCTGCATCCCGCCGCCGGCACTCGCATGTCAATCGGGTTGATGACAAACGGGGCTTCCCCGCCGGCGCTTGCCGCCATGTCTGCCAGGCGCTCGAGATATTCCCAAAATTTGGGGCCGGCGTAGTTCACATGGCCGTTGCCTTGGTCATCGTCGAGCTGGAAGAGCAGGATCGGGCCGCCGCGAGAAGCCAGGTGCGGCGCCAGCTCGGCCATGAGCGCTCGATACCACGCCTGGGTCGCTTCCAAGTGGGCGGACAAACCAAGCCAGCCGGCGGCAGCCGCTTCCGCATCACGCGCACCGAGACTCGAAAGTGGAGGATAGCGGCCCTCGAGACGGTCAATCGCCGGCATGGTAAATTCGGGGCGCTCGAGCAACCAATCCGGATAGCCGCCGTTGCGCCATTCGTTCAGAATCACCGGCCCGATGCGGACAATGGCGGAAAGATGCTTCTCGCGAAGCAACGCCATCAGCCCTCTCAAGTCGCGTCCGGAGTGCGTCTGGCCATCCAGGTCGAGAACATCCGGCTGGGGCTGGTGCCAGTTCCAGGGGATGTAGAGGTCAATCGTGTTGATACCGAACCGGCGATAGGCGTCGAGCGTGGCCGCCCAGCGGCTTCGCGGCGTGCGGTAATAGAAGAATATGGCGCTGTGCGGAAAAAACGGCCGGCCATCGAGCGACAATTCCGGGTAGCGATTGCGCTCGATGACGCGCAGGCCCTTTTCGGGGACCAGTGCTTCTGCGAGAGCCCGTGCGGGCGAAACGCACAGCCCAGCGAGCAGGAAAAGCGCGGAACAAAACAACAATCGAAAAATGCGGATCAAGACGCGACCCCGCCGATCATTCCTTTCTCGTTTTACACCAAGTTGACGGGGTACGCGAAGATTTTCTACTATCTTGCGACCCATGAGTTCGACCCGGCTCGCGCCCAAAGGGCGGGGCACGCCGAGAAATGATGCAGGCGATGATTTTGGAAAAAACCGGGGCCGTGGAGCGACAACCGCTGCTGGCGCGCGAGTGGCCGGTGCCGGAGCCTGGGGCCCAAGAAATTCGCATTCGCGTGAAAGCCTGCGGCCTTTGCCATACCGACCTCCACACTGTCGAAGGCGAACTTCCCCTGCCGAAATTGCCCGTCATTCCTGGCCACCAGATTGTGGGTATTGTCGAAGCTCGGGGCCGGGGCGCGGAGCGGTTTCGCGAAGGCGACCGGGTGGGCGTGCCGTGGCTCTATCGGACGTGCGGAACTTGCGAATTTTGCCGTGGCAGCCAGGAAAATTTGTGCGACGCGGCGCGCTTCACCGGCTATCACGCCGATGGCGGCTACGCCGAATACACCGTCGTCTCCCAGGACTTTGCCTACCCTCTTCCGCCCTCCTTTTCTGACGCCGCTGCTGCGCCGCTGCTTTGCGCGGGCGTGGTTGGCTACCGCGCGCTGCGGCTCAGCGAAATTCGCCCCGGGGAGCGGCTTGGCCTCTACGGCTTCGGAGGCTCCGCCCATATCGCCATCCAGGTGGCAAGACATTGGGGTTGCGAGGTGTATGTGTTCACGCGCAGCGAAGAACATCGCAAACTTGCCCGGGGGCTGGGAGCCGCGTGGACCGGGCGAGCGGAAGAGGAGCCTCCGGCCCAAATCAACAGCGCCATCATCTTTGCGCCGGCAGGAAGTTTGGTTCCGGAAGCTCTCCGCGTGCTGCGGAAAGGGGGGGTGGTCGCGCTGGCCGGGATCTACATGACTCCCCTTCCGGCCATCGAATATGCCTCGCTCTATCACGAGAAGAATATCCGGAGCGTCTCCAACAGCACGCGGCAGGATGCCCGCGAGCTTTTGGAACTGGCGGGACAAATCCCCATCCGCACGGAGATCGAAACGTTTCCTTTGTTGGAGGCGAATCAGGCTTTGCTCAGGTTGAAGCAGAGCCGCATACGTGGAGCGGGCGTCCTGACGATCTCCCCCTGATCGGCTTGAGCCATAGGGGCGCTCGTCCCGCTCTGCGGGACGGGATTAACCTCCCCAGCCGCCGTGGTAGTGGCGAAAGGGGTGCCGACAGTGATGACCCCAATCGTGATGCCGCCAATAGTGACGCCGATGGTAACGCCGATGATGGCGTCGAAAATGACCCCGCCAACGATAGTGCCGACGTCGAAAGTGGGCTTGGCGCCACTCGGGATCCCCTTCGAGGGCGACTACGGTCTGGGACTGGGCGGAGCCTGGTTGCGTGGTTGCTTGCGGCGGTCCTGACTGAGCCCAGGCGGGCACCGGGAAAAGCCAAACAAGCGTCATCAGAGTCAAAAAAAGCTTCTTCACCGGACTTTCCTCCTCATCTTGGTTAAACACCAGTCGGATGGAAGAGTTGCATAGGGGGTGGGCAGGATATCTAGGGTCGGAGAGATGGGAATCCGGCGCTTGACTGGCCTTCGTTATTGCGGTCAGAGCTCGGGGATGGCAATGAACTTGACAAAAGACACCCCGGAGGCAAAGTGAGTCAAAGCGGATCCGGGAGGCAGCTAGCCCGGAAATCTTGACTGCTGCTAATGGCGTTCCGACTATTTTCGGCTGGCTGCTACCCAGCTCCGACCAGCTATCGAGGCAGCTTCGCAGGTCTCGATAGCATGCGCCCTTCAGTTGAAACGGCGCTAGAAAACCCTGAGTGGGTGCGACCCATTAGCGAGACTTGGGCGGGACAATCCGGGTGACCGACGGACGGTCGTTGCCACGCCCGCGCAGCTTGGCGAAAAGAAGTGCAGCGGCGACCAATCCGACGAAAACGTAGATTCCAAACATCGTTCGGCTAGCTCCTTTGGCTGGTTCTGGGAACGCCACGTTCGCTCACCCCACACCCCGTTCCCTGGGTCAGGGCCGGGGGAAAAGCGAAATGCTAGGGTATCGGTTCCCCTGTGTCAAGCTCAAAATCCAGGTGATAGTACAGGTACATCGTATCCCCCCCTGCGCGCTTGAAGTGCGTGAGCGAGAAGAGGATAAACGAGTTGGCTGATATGGTACGCGCGAACGCTTATAGCTTGACGGTGACGGTCTTGACCTCGGTGTACTGCTGGAGGCCGTACTCGCCCAGTTCGCGGCCCATCCCCGATTGTTTGAAGCCGCCGAACGGCGCAGCGGCATCGAACACGTCGTAGCAATTCACCCACACCGTCCCGGCCCGCACGCTATTGGCAATGGCGTAGGCCTTGCTGACGTCCTTCGTCCACACCGCCGCCGCCAGACCATACACGGTCGTATTCGCCCGCTGGATCACCTCGTCCATTCCGGAGAATTTCATCACGCTCATCACCGGGCCGAAGATCTCTTCCTGGGCGATCTTCATGTTGTCCTGGACGTCGGTGAAGACGGTCGGCTCGATGAAGAAGCCGCGGTCGCCGACCCGGTTTCCACCGCACATCAGCCGGGCGCCTTCCTGCTTGCCGGAGTCGATGTAGTTCATGACCTTGTCGAATTGGATTTTGTCCACCTGCGGTCCCTGCTCCGTCTTGCTATCGAAGGGGTCGCCGACGGAGCGCTCGCGGGCGCGCTTCACGCTCTTTTCGACGAACTCGTCGTAGCACTCCTCTTCCACGAACAAGCGGGAGCCGGCGCAGCAACACTGCCCCTGGTTGAAGAACAGACCGAAGTGGGCGCTTTCGATCGCCAGATCCATGTCGGCGTCGGCGAACACAATGCCCGGGCTCTTGCCGCCCAGCTCCAACGTGACGCGCTTGAGGTTGGTCTGGGCGGCGCCTTCCATGATCAGGTGCCCGACCTCGGTCGAGCCCGTGAAGGCGACCTTGTCGATATCCATGTGGCGGGCAATGGCAGCCCCGGCGGTGGGGCCGAAGCCCGGCAGGATGTTGACCACGCCGGGCGGGAAACCCGCCTCGAGGATCAGTTCGCCCACGCGCAACGCCGTCAGCGGCGTTTGCTCCGCAGGCTTGAGGACGACGGTGTTGCCCGCCGCCAGCGCCGGGGCGATCTTCCAGGCCTGCATGAGCAGCGGGAAATTCCACGGGATGATCTGGCCGACCACTCCCACGGGAATTTCCCGCTGCTCA
>Ga0209109_10000093_pt1 | contig 36894 bp, 29 predicted proteins | sample Rifsed10ft2_FD_184004 | JGI IMG/M metagenome (GOLD analysis project Ga0209109, IMG submission 184004) | Soil microbial communities from Rifle, Colorado, USA - sediment 10ft 2 (version 2) | ecosystem: Environmental > Terrestrial > Deep subsurface > Rock core/Sediment | place: Rifle, Colorado... | reverse complement strand
TACTGTATAATTAAAAGCACCTGATACTGTTGGTGTACCGCTGATGGTTACTACATTTCCCGCCCAGTTACCTGTTACTCCCGTTGGTAATCCGCTGAAAGTTGCTCCGGTTGCTTCGGTTGTTGTATAAGTTATATCTATAATTGGAGTAGAAATGCATTTGGTTTGTGCATCTGTGCCTACTGCCGATGATAAGACAATTGTGTTATTGGGTGTCACCGTGATAGAACCAGTAGCGGTTATAGTCCCACAACCCCCCGTTAAAGTTACTGTATAGTTGAATGTTCCACTTGCTGTTGGAGTACCTGTGATTGTTGCAACGTTTGCTGCCCAAGATCCAGTTATTCCTGCAGGCAAACCGCTGAAAGTTACTCCGGTTGCTTCGGTTGTTGCATAAGTTATATCTATAATTGGAGTAGAAATGCATTTGGTTTGTGCATCTGTGCCTACTGCTGATGATAAAATAATTGTGTTATTGTCTGTTACATCTACCGTTCTGGTGACTTGGGTAGCTACATTGGTCTTCGCATCCGTGATGTTGTAGGTTACTATGTATGAACCCACGGCATTCATATTGACTGCCGTTGAATTTATTGCAACAGCTCCTAAAGCCAGGCAACCGTCACTTGCTGTTGCTCCTAATTCTACATAAGAAGAACAAGCCTGCAATACTTGTGGATTTTCTCCTGTTAAAGTAATTATTGGTTTTGTCGTATCACCAACATTAATAGTTAGAGTTTGTAAATTTGTCGATGAATCAGAAACTGAAGTTACTTCAAAAGAAACTAAATATTCACCTAGTATTGTAGGTGTAAAATTAGCAGCTGTACTAGTACTTAGGGTTGTAACGTTGTTGTCAGGATCTCTTAGGAACCATTTGTAATTAATGGTTCCAGAGACAGTTCCATTGTATCCGCCTTCTAATGAAACAAGTGAACATGCTTCAGCTACATATGGATCAGATGAAGGAGTATTGATTACAGCATTAAATGTTCCACCAGCATTAAGGATATCACCGAAGGAATAAATGTTAGGTCCAGAACCGACGCAATTGGCATATTTTTTAGTGCCTATAAAAATTTCATCATTATTGGTACAACTACCATTTATAATTCCAGAGGGTTGTATTATCAAAACAGCATTAGAATCTGGTAAAGTTAATTTTACTTTTGGACCTGAAAATGTTAGTATTCCTGTCGAGCCTATAGTAAGTAATGTTGTAGATAATGTAGTATTATGTTGATTTGATGTACCATCTCCTAAAATCAATGTCCCGTTAACAATCACAGTACCCATTGAAAAAGTAGAAAAATCAGATGCAATTGTAATGCTATGTACTGTTAGGATAGTGACATTATAAGTTCCTGTATTTTCGCCTGGATATGATAATGTGGGACCCCATGAAATACCATCCCAAGTTTCCCAAGATCCAAAAGAGTTCCAAGCACCGCTAGTATATGATCGAAAATCACCAGTATTTTGACCAAAACTATAAAGAGCACTTAGGAACAATAGAATTATAAAGAAGTAATTTTTTTTCATAATATTAACACTTTAAAATCAAATAATTAATATTCTTATAAAATTCAGGTGGTTGGAACTAAGTTGATTTTATAAGTAAAATAATATTTATTATAGGTGTAATATTTCCATTAAAAAAGGGGAATCGGCTTGTATAATTTTGTTATAGTGGTCGAAAGATGTTTTTCTAATGCGAAATATGAATTTTGGCTTATCTGCCTTAAAATTAAGCATTTAACTGTTATTTTTGGCCCGTAATTGCTTTTTTCCGATGAACTCGTTTTATCGGCCGATGAACTGCTTATTTTAACAAAATTGGTTTCTTTTTTCTTGCAAATTAGGTTCGCTCAAAAGCAAAAAAAAACTGCCTTTTGGGGGCAGTTTTCTGTCTTTTTAAAATCGTAGTACTTGGTTTTTATGGGATTATAATTTTTTTATTCAGTTCTCCTTCAGAGGTATTAATTTTTGCAATATAAATACCGGAACTTAAACTCTTAATAGGTAGCTGGATGTTTTGTTGCGATTGATCCTCAATCTCCCATGTTGCAATCAGCTGGCCGTTCATGTTGTATAAAGTTACTTTTTGAACATCTGTAGCAGTTGATTTATTGTTGATTTCAAAAACATTTTTTTTCTGAAGATGCATCATATTTATATCGTCTGATTCGTCATTTCCTTTTGGCCCTTTCTCTTCCTTTTCTTTTTTTGTTTTTTGTTTAAAACATAGTGAAAATCGATCTTTGTTTTCACCAGCGGAAATCAAAACTTCATATTGGTTTTTTCGGATATCGTTATAGCTATCGTTTTCCGAGTCGTATATAAATATTTCTTTATTTTTGTCGAAATTTTCAAGCCCGTCAATCATGAATTTTACTTTTCCCTCGGTAACTGCTTTTACGCCAATAGGATAATTTTGATTTTTGTCAAATGAACCTACGCCTTGAATGACCAAGTGATTCTTACCACATATGAAATACATATCATTTGGATATTCATCAAAATTAATCCCATCATAACCATAATCCATTCCAGATGTCGCTTTTTCATTCATAAAGCCCAGTAAAACTTGACGGTGTGCAGTATTGCTGGATTCGAATCCTAAACGAATTTTTTGATAATTATTATTTGTCACTTTATCACTTTCATTGTTATTCCAATAGCTGTCCTTGCCGGATTTCGTTTTGAACATCAAGTTAGAAGTACTTTCATTTTCCTTAACAAACCCTCTTTGACTGTTATCATAGGTAATTGCTGTCGAAGTGGATCCAATTTTTCCACTTACAAAAAAACTTTGTCCAACAGGAATAAATTGATTTGGAATCCCTTTCGTGGTAGAGCCTAATCCACTAATGAAATCTACCCCTGTTGAGGTAGCAGGAACTCCGCCCGTAAGGTTTCTCTCGGCATAACCGCCCTGATAGGCCCTTAGAATGTGCGTGGTATTGGTTGTGTAATGTTCCCAAAAATATAATGTTCCATCGATAGAAGCCGAATTGTCGGTTATAAATGCATCGGCATCCAATGCTGACGGATAGGGATTACCGGTTAACAGCAGTTGATCGGCACCAACGCTATTAGTCGCAATTGTTCCATTGTTTGGTTTGCCGATAAAAGTATAGTTTTGAGTTGTTCCTGAAGCTCCGCTTCCTTTTAAGGTAAAACCTTGACCTACACGTAATGAGCCTGTTTCGCCTATTTGAGCCCAATTTGCATAAGCATTTGAATAATTATCAAATTTGTAAATCCAATACCGCGCTAAGCTGATGGGAGTAGTAGGCGAGCCGTCATAGCCTCCAACCCACCTAATTGTTGTTGGTAATTCAGGATTTGTTCCGTCTTTTAAAATGCCGCCTACGGTATAGTTGGTATTGTTCGCAGTTGTATTCACTGGACTGACAGGTGAACTCCAGTAATTGTAATTGTATTTGTTTGATTGTCCTTGCTGATCCCTTTCGATCGATCCAGCGCTGTTTACGTCTAATATGCTTCCCTCGGTTTGTATCAACTGCGATTTCCCAACTAAATCTATTTGTCCGTCCAGTTTTAGATAGTGTGAAACTTCAATTTTAGAATCATTTCCTGCAGTTATCATGTTACTGTTAACCAATAGGCCCAAAACAGTTTTATTTCCGATTGAGCTTATGTTATGATCCGTTTTAACAATATTCCAGTCTATTCTTGTAGTCCCGTCGATTGCTAAGCTATTGGGAACATCCCAAACAGGGTAGTTGGTCCAAGTATCATCCTGAGACCAGTCTTGCCCACTAATTCTTGACGTATAAGGCAATGGTGCTGTTTCGGGTTGTTGGGTACCTATATTTCTTAATTTTCCGTTTATAACTGATGATGCTTTTCCCAAGACATAACCATTCAGTATATCCGTCGCTTCATTCATTTGATAATAACCATCTAAATTAGCCCAAGTTAGTGCGGGAATATTTAATGGTACAATAGCGCCTTTTACATTTCCACTATTATTTAAGATTTCTTGGTTCATCATTTGTCGAATTTGGTCAACTGTCAATTCCACTTTCCAAATACGAAGTTCATCCATCCACCCATTAAAATAGTTAAATGGAATGCCACTACTTTGATCCATGGCTCCTAAAATACAATTAGCGTTATTATTTAAAATGGGATTAACTCCTGTAACAGCATCGTGTACAGGTATTCCATCAATGTATAAATTATAACTTGTGCCATTAAAAGTTACGGCAATATGATACCATCTATCCGTATTAATGGCAAAGTTTGAAGCTATTGTATTTCCATTATCCCAGTTAAAAGAGATAATGTTATTTACTAATTTTAAATCATAACCGTCTGTAATGCTTGTGCCAAGTCGTTTGGAAAAAATAGTTTGTTTATTCCCATTTGTCTCATTCGATTTTACCCAGGCTTCAACGCTGAATGAACCGGAACTCAAACTGTAGTTGTCTTTAAAAGTGACGTTGTCGTCAATTCCGTCAAAATTCAAAATGTTACAATTCACAAAAGTTACCGTAACGTCATCGGTGGTCGAGCAGCTTGTAGTCCATCGCAAGATGTACACTCCGAGATTAGGACTATAGAATCCTGATGAAGGGCTAGCACTGTTCGAAAAAATTTCGCCACCGCCAGCGGGACCACTAACAATTGACCAAACGCCTGCTTGAGCATTTGATGCCGCCAATGTTGCAGATTCACCTCCACAAGAGGCAATTTGATCGGGGCCCGCGATACTGGACAAGCAAGAAGTTGCATCTATGGCTACTTTAATTGATCCATCAATTGGCTTTTGGCAAGTGCTATCATCATAACCTTGAAAAAAATATTTCGTGAATGGCGTTCCTGATATGGCTCCCGTTCCTGCTATCGTTCCCGTTTCTAAAGAGACTTCGGGGCTACAACCGGCACTTAATATTATGTCACAGTCGGTTGTAACATCAAGGTTAAAGCTTAAATCGGCATATATGTACTCGGGATGATTGGCTGTTATGGGCAATGTCCCCAAATTCCAAATGATTTTATTTGTTGCTGCGTCAAAATAAGGAACACCAGCAGTTGTAAACCCGTTGTAGGTATTATATGTAATAGTCCCTCCGGCGTTGAAAATTGCCGTCGCGGGAATAGGGATCGAAATTATGGTGTTATCTGTGGCTTCAGTACCTTCATTAGTGATATTGAGCGAATAATTAATGGATTGCCCAGGGGATACATTTAAAACAGGGGGGTTGGGAACATTATTAATTGACGTGACGCTTATCAGTCCTTCTGGGTCTGGCACATAGGAATCAACTGACATGGCAAAACCGAAAATAGTGTATACTTCATAAGTGGAACCAAATCGAAAAGTGGTGGAGGTTTGATTGTTGCCTATAACTGAATTAGCGTTATTCGGGACGGTAAACATACTAAAATCGACTCCCGTATTGTTTTGTAAAATAGGGTTGCTATTTCCAACAGTAGGGACGGGGAATATTGACGAATTGAAAAAGTTATCAATTGTATTTCCGTTATGGTTTAACGTTTGATAGTTGGTGGCATTATAAACCGCTGGATCTGCGTTCAATTTTTGAACGGCCAGATAATCAGTTCCTGAATTTGTGGCAACATCTCCTTCGGCTGCCATAACGCCCAACTTCATATTCACTTGCCCAGAATCCACCGTTGTGAATCCAGATATTGGAATCGTTCCATACTCCCCACCACCTGCAAGTTGTCCGTTTACATAAGCATACCCATCAAAAAGGGTTACCGCCCTACTTTTCATGAGAGGGTTTTCGTAAATAACAACCATAACCCATCCACCCGAAAATCCCGGACTAGCATTAGTTCCTTCCTTCAGAGCCACATCAGCAACCGTATAGGCTCCTGGACCATGCGTTTTAACGTAATCGGTTATTTCTTGGTAACCAATGAAAATCCCACTATGGGCGGCTCCGGGAAAAAGCACACTAGAATTGGCACCGTTAGGTTTTGCTGTTATATTTGTATAAGCGGTAGCTCCAGGACCTTTTAAAGAAACTACTTTTTTGTCATAATTTTTTGTCGCTGTTGCGTATGTGGGGATGGTACCGGTAACATTTACTGTCGCCTTTGAATATGTTTGTGTATCTGAGTTGTTCAGACTGTTAGATGTGTTTCTTATTAAATTGTTGATTTTTAATGAAACTGTTCCGTCATTTACAATGTATGGAGTAGTAAGTGTTGCAGTTGCCGTACTTCCAGAAATAGCTATAGATATAGGTATATTTGCTAATGCTCCTCCATTTACGGAGAGGGTAACGGTAGAGCTATTTGTATAATTAAATACGTACGTATTTCCGTTACCTGTAAAGGTGTAAACGGGACTAAAATTACCACCACCTTCAGACTGTCTGCTAGTGTTTAAGCTATAATTTGTATTTGTTATGGCGCTTCCGTTAGAAAAAGTACTCGTGTTATTAATAGATTGCGTGCCGTTTTGAACCTGTTTTGATGCAACAAAAGTATCAGCATCGTCTGATTTTCCAGTCCAATACAAACCTGCAAAAAGGACTGTTGAACAATTTGGGTTTGCTCCATTCTCTCCAGAATTTGAGAGTTCAAGCGTTGCCATTGATGAATTCCAAGTATTCGCATCGCCATCAATGTCAACATACTTCATGGGATTTCCTTCATTATTAGTGCCAGTTCCATAATTAACGAGAGTTAGGTTGGTATTGCCTAGCATGGTAAAATCACCTTTTACATTATATATTGGTTGGGAAGGTGGGATTGAAGAGGTTCTTTGCAAGAAATTGACTTGTGGCGTTGTTACTGTTTGTCCCTCAGCATTAAAAGATAGGGTCAAAAATAATAATGAGATTAGTACGCGAGGTAAATCTAAAAGTATGTTTTTAAAGTAGTGTTTTCTCATAGTCGTTTAGGCTAGATGTTATTATGACGAAGCTTGGGGAACAATAAAAGTACTTGAAATTGATTTTAAAACCGACAAAACGCACATATAATCGATGAAACGCACAAAAATTAAAAAAAAGTAAGTTAATTTTTATAAAAAATAATTTTTTGATAACACAAACCAATGGACAATGGTTTGATGGTTTATTTTCATCCTACCTAATGGTCTGCAAAGCCTGCAAATTGACCTTCTTGAAAAATTCGGTTTGATTTATAAAAAATTGTGGATAATTCACATTTTAGGCGGGACAGAATTAATGCTTAAATAGTTGCGAAAAAAACGAAAATATCCTTACTTTTTCATTACTTTTAACAGGGTTAAAGTGTTAGTATACAGTTAAATAAGAATAAAATATGCGGGTACACAGATTTTTAATTAACAATTTAAAAAAATGGATGCTGAAGCTAACAGATCGGTCGCCGTGATAGTCGCACATCCCGATGACGAAACCCTTTGGGCGGGCGGAACTATATTGAATAATCCCCAATGGAACTGTTTTATTATTAGTCTTTGCCGAAAAAACGATAAAAATCGCGCATCTAAATTTCGCAAGGTTTTAAAAATTTTAAATGCACAGGGAATAATGGGCAATCTTGATGATGGACCGGAACAAAAGCCCTTGAAGAATGCAGAAGTTGAACAAACAATATTGGACTTACTGTCCAAAAGACATTTTGATTTAATAATAACCCATAGTCCAAAGGGGGAATACACGAAACACCTAAGACATGAGGAAGTAAGTCGAGCCGTGATTATGCTTTGGAACAACGGTAAAATTGCCGCAAATGAGCTTTGGACTTTCGCCTACGAAGACGGAAATAAAAAATATTTTCCAAGGGCAATGGAAAACGCTTCCTGTCTCGAAACACTTAAAAACGAAATTTGGATAAAGAAATATAGCTTAATAACCGAAACTTATGGTTTCGATAAAAATAGTTGGGAAGCAAGAACAACACCAAAGGCGGAAGCATTTTGGATTTTCAAAAACACTAAGGATGCGATTGAATTTTCGAGTAATTAGTATAAAAATTATATTTATGAAAGTATTGGTACTATACGATTATCCGCCACCACCTGGCGGATTGGCAACTCAAGGCGACCTGTTATACAAAGGCTTGTTAGAATTAGGCGTTGATGCCCACGCAGTTCATTTTGAATCTGATCAAGAAAAAGAGTGGTACTACCGCTGGTTTCAACCCGATGTAGTTGTGGGGATTGGCTACTGGGGTCATACTCCGCAGTTGGTTTTACACCCGCAGAAATTCGGATTTCAAGCTGTCCCATGGTTAGTGGCCGATGGTTATATTGCCAATTATCAGGATGTTTTAAATGCGCTCCCTCTTATTTTAGTTACTTCACATTGGGTAAAAGAAATGTATGTTAGAGACGGAATTAATGGGGATAAAATAGAGGTTTTACCTGTGGGTTGCGATACGAATTCGTTCAGGTCATACGATAAAAGCCATCCCAAAATTCAGGCTGTCCGTAAATCTTTGGGAATTTCGCCCGATCAATTGATGATTTTAACCATTGGGGGAGATGGCGCATCCAAAGGAGCTCAGGAAATTATGCAAGCCTTGGCAATGATTGACAATAAAGCCTCCGATTGGAAATATGTTTGCAAAGTTTGGCCCCAACAACGAACAAAAGCGCAAAACCTCGAGGATCTGAAAATGGCATCCGATTTGGGTATTGAAAAAAACGTTACCTATGCAACCAACACGATTTCTCGGAATTTTATCCCTTACCTTATTGCTGCCTGTGACATTTATGCTGCCCCATCTCGATTAGAAGGGTTCGGAATGCCTCAAATAGAAGCGGGTGCTTGCGAAAGGCCTGTTATTGGCATTAAAGCAATGGGAATGTTAGATACCTTAATTGATGGCGAAACCGCATTTTTAGCCAATGTGGCGAAAAGAATAGTCGTTAATGAAGTAATCCTTGGCGATGAATCGGGATTTGAAAACAATTATAAAGTCAAATTTAAGGAACCTCGAACCGTGGATTATAGAGCGAATATTCAAGATATTGCCACGGGCTTATCTGCCTTAATGAATGATGGAGAATTGAGACAAAAAATGGGAAGAGCGGGCAGAAAAAGAGTAGTAGAAAATTTTGATTATAAAATTGTTGCCCAAAAGTTTATAGAAATAATTAATTGCAAATTAGGTATAAATTAAATTTCGATGTTTAATTCTCAATATACTTCGGCGATTGAGGCGGCAAAAAAAGCGGCAATCGAGGCTCTTTTGCACAACATGCACGGCCCGTTTCAAGGACTTCCCAGAACTGCGGGCTGGGGTTATCCGGAACCCTATACCCGCGATCTGTTGATTTCAATTCTTGGAATTGCCGTTTCTGAAAATGAAGAATTATTAAAAAGCATTAGGAAAGTTTTGGAGACTTTGGCTAAAAATCAATCGGAAAGAGGACATATTTCATCCTTAGTTCACGATTCTGACGACAGAGGGGCAAGTGACACCACTCCTTTATTTTTATTGGGAGTGGGTATCTATAGAAAGGTAAACAGCGAACCCGATTTTCTAAAAGATGCCGTTCAAAAAGCGTTAGTTTGGATGGAATACCAAAGTCCAAACGATAAGTATTTAGTTGCCCAGCAACCCACTAGTGACTGGCGCGATGAACAATGGGTGCTTGGATACGGATTGTATGTAAATGTTTTAACTTATAGTTTTTTGAAGATCTTAAATCAACCTGAAAGGGCCAAAAAACTATTGAAGGGGATGAGTCATTTTACCATTGTTGGGGGTATAATTCACGATCATGTACATGAGGGTTTGGTATTGAAACACAAGCCTTACTATGCTTTTTGGTCGTATAAAGTATACAGCAGTGAGCGTTTTGATTTGTTAGGAAACTGTCTTGCGATTTTGTCTGGCATGGCTTCCCCCGCAAGGGCAAATAAGATCGTTTTGTGGATAGAAGTTGAATGCGAGGAAATGAAAAAAAGAGGGTTATTGGCAGTCGACCTGCCTCCTAATTTTTTCCCATATACTAATCCGAGCGATCCCGATTGGCACGATCGATACGCTGTATTTAATAATCCAGGTGAGTACCATAACGGCGGTATTTGGCCATTTATATGCGGTTTTTATGTTGCGGCATTAGTCGCGGCAAAAAAGTTTGCCTTAGCAGAAAAGAAATTGTTAGTGTTGACTGAGTGCCTAAAAAAAACGAATTTTTTAACCGAATCTGCGGCTAAAAACAATGGTAGATCCGTCAACTACATAAATGCAGAAAATATGAAATTTGGTTTTAATGAATGGATTAAAGCACAAGACGGGGAGGCCAAAGGTCAAAATTGGCAAAGTTGGAGCGCGGCAATGTATTTATATGCCGTTAAATGCGTTGAAGAAAAAAGCACGCCTTTTTTTGATAAAATGCGACAGTAATATTTTTTGGAGAACAAATGCCATTTCAAAGGATGAGGTTGGAAAAAATTTCTTTGGGAACACAATAAAAAAAAACCTTAAACAATTGCTGTTTAAGGGTTTGTTTTCGTAGCGAGAACGAGATTTGAACTCGTGACCTCAGGGTTATGAAAATTGAAATCCACTCTTTCAAAATAAATTAACAGCTGAATATCAGTATGTTATAAATAATAACGAAGTGATTTTTGTAGTTTTTTTAGTTTTCCTCACTCTAATTCCTCACTCCTTTAAAAACTAGATTTCCTATCGAATATTACTGATTATAAACACGATATAGCTATATCGAATGCCTCCAAAAAGGTAGATTTTATTTTGGTATGTTTTTATGATAAAAAAGCCAAGTATGATTTAAAATTTGACCCCATATATTTTAAAAATCAGCATCTTTTTTTTCATTTCTTTCCAGTCTTTCTATAATAAGTTCAAAAGGATTTTCCATTTTTACTATTAAATTAATAAAAATTCTTTTTTAGATTATTTTGTAAATACTTCAAGATTGTGTGAAAGTAATTTTGTTTCGAGGTCAGAGGACTTTGATTAGAGCATAACTTTCACATGAACATTTCGAATACAGCTGGGGATGTTTGTATCGAAAAAACTACTGAAACAGACAAAGATAAAATACCATTCATTATAATTTTCTCTAAATTAAAACACTTACATTTGTAGAGATGTTCAAGAAATCAATAATCATAGTATTTCTTTTTTCAGCTTGTTTCCTTCAATTAGGACATAGCTTGTTTCCTCATACTCATGTGCAGGAACATCAGCACGATGGAGAGCATCACCATCATCATGATGAACATTCTGATGATAATGGTTTGTCGTTATTATTTTCGCACTTTAATCATTCTTCTGAATTTTTTCCAAATAATCATTTAGAAAATGTTTCTAAAACTAATAAGAAAGTTCCTGATTCAATTGTTTTAGTTGCAGAAATCTCATCGCACTTCAATTCCATAGGCTATTACTATAAAAAGGAAGTGGTACGTAATAAAGAGCCACTTGTTTTTATTTCTCCTCATTTACACTCCTTACAATTTCGTGGTCCGCCCACACTTTTTATCTAAACTATTCATTATTTGAATTACAGGACACTTATTGCCTTTTCTAGGCTATAAGTTATTTTCATATATACTAATTTCTTTAAAACAAAAACAATGAAAAAATTATTGCTTTCAATGGCAGTTGTAGGAATGTTACTTGCAGCTTGTAATGGAAAAAAAACAGACGAACATGGACACGACCACACAGAAGGAACACATCAACATGAAGATGGTCATGACCATGAAAACCATGCTGACGAAACGGTAAGTCAAGAAGAATTTAAAGTTGCAAATGATAATGTCGCTAAAGACAATGGACATGGTCATGACCATGAAAATGAAGAACAACACGAACATTAATCTTGTTAGATGCCCGTAAATTTAATTTTTATAGGCATCTAATTTTACTATTATATATATGAAAATAATACAAAGTATAACGCTTCTTGTTTTCCTTCTGTTTGGATTTATAAGTTGCAATAATAAAGAACAGCCAAGTAATGTTGCTTCACTTGAGCCATTAGCCTACACGCTATACACAGATCGTACTGAATTGTTTGTTGAGTTTAAACCTTTGGTTGTTGGTAGTACTTCAAAATTTGCTGCTCATTTCACTATTTTAGGTGAAAACTTTAAAGCTTTAACCGATGCAAAAGTTACTGTGAGTTTTATCGTTGGTGATAATGGAATTAAAAATTCTGTTAGTGCTCCAAGTTCACCAGGAATATTTCGTTTGGCATTAAACCCAAAAACTGCGGGTACTGGAATTTTAGTTTTTGACATCGTAACTAAAGATTATACGGATAAAATTACCATAGAAAATGTAGTGGTTTATCCTGATGAAAAAACTGCTTTAGTCAAACAACCTGAACACGCAGAAAGTGGTGACGTCTCTTATTTGAAAGAGCAGGCTTGGAAAGTGGAATTTGCTAATATGGCTATAACAAAGCAAAATTTCAATGCAGTAATCAAAACTAGTGGTCAACTTCTTTCTGCTCCAGGTGATGAAATGATCATAACCGCAAAAGCAAGTGGTGTAGTTATTTTTTCGGATAAAAATACCATTGTGGGGTCTGCTGTAAATACAGGAAGTTCTCTTTTTACTATAACTGGTGCTGATATGACAGAAAGTAATATTGATGCTTCTGTTAAAGATGCTAAAGCAAATTATTTAAAAGCTAAAACCGATTATGAACGATCAAAGCTATTGGTAGTTGATAAAATTGTTTCGGAAAAAGATCATCAACAAGTAAAATTGCAATTTGACAATGCTCAAAGGGCGTACAATACGGTAGCAAAAAATTATACTTCTAAAGGGCAAAGAGTGCTTTCTCCAATGTCTGGATATGTTAAAAATGTTTTGGTTACCGGAGGACAATTTGTGTCTGCTGGAACACCATTAGCCATTATTTCAAAAAACAAGAATTTATTACTACAGGCTAATGTTTCTCAAAATAATTTTGGAAGTTTACCAAATATTCGCTCTGCTAATTTTAAAACACCACAAAATGATGTAGTTTATAATACTGCTTCCTTAAATGGAAAGATTGTTTCTTATGGAAAGAGTGCATCTGCTTCAACTCCATTTATTCCTATAACTTTTCAAATAGACAATACAGGCAATTTTATACCTGGTTCGATTGTCGAAGTTTACCTAAAATCTACCTCGATACCTGATGCTTTAATAATCCCGACATCTTCGTTAATTGAAGAACAAGGATTATTTTATGTATATGTGCAAACTGGTGGGGAAAGCTTTCAAAAAAGAGAAGTGAAACTAGGAGCTAGCGATGGAATTAATATACAGGTTTTGTTAGGAATAACTGAAGGTGATAGAGTAGTTATCAAAGGAGGCTATCAAATCAAATTATCCAGTGCATCAGGTGCTTTACCTGCTCACGGACACGAACATTAATCTATAACTTATGCTAAATAAAATAATTAAATTTTCACTGCAGAATCGCTTCTTTGTAGTGATAGCATCCGTTTTACTGTTGATTTTTGGTAGTGTTGTTGCTTCTAAAATGGAAGTGGATGTATTTCCTGATTTGACAGCACCTACGGTTGTAGTGCTTACTGAAGCACATGGTATGGCTCCAGAAGAGGTAGAAAAACTGGTTACATTTCCGTTAGAAACTGCTGTAAATGGTGCTACTAATGTAAGACGGGTTCGTTCTTCTTCCTCCGCAGGAATTTCAATTGTGTGGGTTGAGTTTGAATGGGATACTGATATTTATAAAGCCAGACAAATTGTAAATGAGAAAATTACAGCTGTAGCGGAAAAACTGCCACAAGGTGTTGGAAACCCTACCATGGGTCCACAATCTTCTATTATGGGAGAAATCATGTTGGTTAGTGTAACGGCTGATGCCACTTCTCAAATTGATTTAAGAACTATTGCTGATTGGACTATTCGACCACGATTATTAGCGACTGGTGGCGTGTCTCAAGTGGTTGTTATTGGCGGAGAATACAAACAATATCAAATATTGGCTTCTCCCCAAAAAATGAGTTTTTATAATGTTTCTTTAAATGAATTATTGAAAGCCAGTAAAGAAGCTAATGGTAATTCGTCTGGTGGTTTTTTGAATGAATACAATAACGAATATATTGTTAAAGGTATTGGCAGGACTAATGAAATTGAAGCTTTAGGCAAATCTGTAATTAAAATGCAGCAAGGAAGTCCTATCAAAATAGAAGATGTTGCCGAAATTAAAATTGGTGCTTCTTTAAAAATTGGTGATGGCTCTTTAAATGGAGAACCAGCTGTAATCATGACCGTGATGAAGCAACCATCAACCAATACATTAGAACTTACCGAAACAATAGATGCTTCTATTGCTGACATCCAAAAGAATCTACCAAAGGATGTGCATATTAATACTAAAATTTTCCGTCAGGCTGATTTTATCAACGCCTCTATAAGTAATATTCAGAAAACATTATTAGAAGGAACCGTCTTTGTTATTATTATATTGTTTCTATTCTTGATGAATTGGAGAGCTACCTTTATTTCTCTATTGGCCATTCCAATCTCTTTAATTGTCGCTATATTAACTTTAAAATGGCTTGGTTTTACCATCAATACTATGAGTTTGGGAGGTATGGCAATTGCAATTGGAGATTTAGTAGATGATGCCATAATAGATGTAGAAAACGTGTTTAAACGACTCAAGGAAAATGCGTTAAAACCTAAAGCGGAACAGAAAGATAAAATTACCGTTATTTTTGACGGTTCGTTTGAAATCAGAAGTTCGGTTATTAATGCAACCTTTATTATTATTGTTGCCTTTTTACCGTTATTCTTTTTATCGGGAATGGAAGGTAAATTATTAGCTCCACTTGGAATAGCATTTATCGTAGCCTTATTTGCTTCCTTAATAGTTTCTATTACGCTAACGCCGGTTTTAGCGAGTTACTTGTTAACGAGTGATAAAATGCTCTTAAAACAGCACAAGGAAAGTTGGCTGGTAGAACGTTTGCAAAAAGGTTATACCAATGCTTTACAAAAAGCAATGAAAATGAAAAAAGTTGTACTGATAGTTGCAGGTGGCTTATTTTTAGTTGCCTTATTAGTGATGAGCCAATTAGGTAGAAGTTTTTTACCCGAATTTAACGAAGGTTCATTAGTAATTAGTGCTGTAAGTTTACCCGGAATATCATTAGAAGAAAGCAATAAAATAGGGACGCTAGTTGAAAAAAAATTACTTCGTGTTCCTGAAATTAAAGTCACTACTCGAAGAACTGGTAGAGCTGAACTTGATGAACATGCACAAGGTGTTAATGCGGCCGAAATTGACGCGCCATTTACTTTGGAAGAGCGAAGCCGAGAAGAATTTATGGCTGATGTTCGCGAGAAATTAGCAGGGGTTTCAGGTGCAAACATTACAATTGGACAGCCTATTGGACATAGAATTGACCATATGCTATCGGGTACAAGAGCCAATATTGCTATAAAGATTTTTGGTGCCGATTTGAATAAATTGTTTACGCTTTCCAATCAAATCAAAACTAAAATTCAGAATGTAGAAGGGTTAGTTGATTTGAGTGTAGAGCAACAAGTAGAAATTCCGCAAATTCAAATCAAAGCCAAAAGAGAGATTTTAAATCAATACGGAATTACCATTGGTCAATTCAATGAGTTTGTTGATGTTGCTTTTGCAGGAGAAAAAGTGTCGGAAATTTATGAAGGCAACAAAACCTTTGATTTGATGCTTCGTTTTGATGATGCAAACAAAGGTAAAATTGATAATATTAGAAATGCTTTGATTGATACATACGATGGTAAAAAAATACCCTTGTATTATGTAGCTGATATTGTTAGTACATCAGGACCAAATACCATAAACCGAGAGAATGTACAACGTAAAACGGTTGTTTCGGCAAATGTTACGGGTCGTGATCAGAAAAGTGTGGTAGCAGATATTCAGAAAATCATAAATGACGATGTGAAATTACCTGAAGAGTATCATATTGAATATGGTGGACAGTTTGAAGCTGAAGCTGAAGCCTCAAAAACATTGGTTCTGACTTCGTTTATTTCCTTATTGATTATTTTTTTAATTCTTTATCAGGAATTTAAAAAGGTTAAAACGGCCTCCATCATTTTGTTAAATCTTCCGTTAGCCTTAATCGGAGGTGTATTTAGTATTTATTTTACTAGTGGTATTTTGAGTATTCCTGCTATTATTGGTTTCATCACACTTTTTGGTGTAGCTACTCGAAATGGGATTTTATTGGTTTCGCATTATGAAACTTTAGAACAAGGAAGATTGTCACTTTACGAGACTGTTATTCAAGGTTCAAAAGATAGATTAAGTCCTATTTTAATGACTGCTTTAACTGCAGGGTTGGCTTTGATACCTTTAGCGCTAGCCAGTGATTTGCCAGGGAACGAAATTCAAAGTCCAATGGCAAAAGTTATTTTGGGTGGTTTATTGACTTCAACATTATTAAACATTTTTATTGTTCCCATAGTGTATTATTTATCTAATCGAAAAAAAGCGTCAAATGAGATTTAAATTATTAATTGGTTTTGCAATTTTATCGTTTGGTACTGTTAGCGCTCAATCAACTATTGATAAAGCACTAACAGAGATTGCCAAAAATAACAAGACCATAGAAGCGAATACCAACTATTGGAATGCAAAGAAAATCCAGTATAAAACGGGTAATTCTTTATATAATCCTACAGTCGAATATGATTATTTGAAAGGCACTCCTGCAAATGCAGGAAACCAAACCGATATTGTTTTTACGCAATCTTTTGATTTCCCTACGGTTTATGGAAAGAAAAATCAATTGGCAAAAGAGCTCACTAATCAGGCTGATTTTGAATTAAAAGCGGCCAATCAAGCCTTATTATTAGAAGCTAAAAAAGTTTGCATTGAATTGGTTTACCGAAACAAATTACAACTTCCATTAACTAAAAGAAAAGAAGCTACTGAAAAATGGTTGGTTCATTTTAAAAAGAAATTGAAGGTGGGTGATGGTACTATTTTAGAAGTAAACAAAGCTGAGATACAATTGCTTGAAATTAAAAAACAGTTTCAAGACAATACATCTTCAATTACTAAACTTAATGAGCAATTGACGAGTTTAAATGGAGGCAATGCTCTTGTTATTGTTGATGTTTCTTATTTTGACATTCCTGTTATCTCTGATTTTGAAACGTTAGAAAAGGAAATTGAAGCCCAAGATTACATCAGAAAAACGTTAGAACAAGAAAAGGTTATTGTACAAAAACAAATGGATGTAAGCAAGGCTTTGACATTGCCTAAAATGGAAGTTGGGTATCATTATCAGGGTATTCTTGGTCAGACGTATAACGGAATTCATACAGGAATTTCTTTACCACTTTGGGAAAGTAAAAACACCGTAAAACTTCAAAAGGCTAAAATGACTTTTGCTGAAAGTACTTTGACAGAACATTCAAATGAACATTATTATGAAATTAAGCAATTGTATGGTCGTTATGAAAGCTTGAGAAGTATTTTGGAAGATTATCAAAGAATAAACCAAACTGTTGACCCCATTCTTCTTTTAGATAAAGCCTTGGCTGCTGGTCAAATTTCAGTTTTAGAATACTTTGTAGAATTGAACTATTATAACAATACTTATAATTCGTTTCTTGAAATTGAAAAAGAATATTATGAGGTTGTAGCTACTTTGTTGAAGTATAAGTTGTAGGTTAATAATTCATTTAAACCACCACTTGTTTCTTATAGATTTAAGGGGTGTTTTTTTATTGTTAATGAGGTCATAAATAGTTGGCAATTTTTCGAATGAAAAACTGAAAGACTTCGCAATATTATAATACTGTTTGATAGAAAAAGGAAGTAAGGTGATTTAGGGCAGGTTTTTGCTCTATTTTTGGAAAAACCTATTTTTTTAGACTAAAAACAAACCTATTTTATTGTATTTTCAATGCACTAAAATCTAATTTTTTATAATATTACATGATGTATTCTGAAATGTTTAGGTCGCAAATTAGAAATGTAGAATTTATACTTGATAGGCTAATAAATATTCAATAGTAATTAGTTCGATGTCAGATTATTGGCGTGTAATTGTAAATTATTTTGTTTGTAATGTTTTTTTAACGGCTTTTATGACCGTTATTTTTTTTTTATAAAATTTCTGTTTTGGTTCTGCTTGTAATTCAGTTTATTTTCAGATTGGAGTACCTCTTTCTTTATATGAAAGCGAAAATACATAGTTTTGAAATAGTTATTTGCTTAAGGAGAAAAATAAAAAGTTCCGCTGAACATGAGGTCTGGTCGCGTATTATTCATATTATCAGAGATATAACTATGGAGTATTTTACATTTAGTCACTCTTTTTTTTTACAAGTGAGGAATGAATTTCAATAAAAAACCCTTAAACAATTGATGTTTAAGGGTTTGTCTGTAGCGAGAACGAGATTTGAACTCGTGACCTCAGGGTTATGAATCCTGCGCTCTAACCGACTGAGCTACCTCGCCAAATGTTCCGAGAATTAGCATCCCTGAACGCGGGTGCAAATATAAAAATTATATTACAGTGTGCAAGCTAATTTGAAATAAAAAAAAAATATTTTATAAAACGAATTTTATAGGATTATATTCTATATATTCGGAAAAAAAAATAAATGTAGCTCATGGATCAAAAAGTACGTTACGAAATAGAGTTTCCCATCAATTCATCTCCCCAATTGTTATATCAGTACATTTCAACGCCGTCAGGTTTGTCGGAATGGTTTGCTGATAACGTTAATTCTCGTGGTGAATTTTTTACTTTTATTTGGAATGATTCAGAGGAAAAAGCAAGACTTGCCTCTAAGAAATCAGGTGAAAAAGTAAAGTTCAAATGGGTGGACGGTGCGGGCAAGGACACCGAGTATTTTTTCGAACTGCATATTTTGGTGGATGAGCTGACAAAAGATGTTTCTTTAATGGTAGTTGATTTTGCGGACGAGGATGAGGTTGATGAAGCTTCATTATTGTGGGAAAACCAAATATCAGACCTCAAACATCTAATTGGATCCGTATAGTAAAATTGTATTTTATAACTTACCTTTGCCCTGAACAAAATTCAGGGCTTTTTTATGATTAATTTTAATGGGACTATAGTATCTGAGGATACTAATGTATTGACGCAGAATCGTGCTTTTTTATATGGCGATGCCGTTTTTGAGACGGTTAAAATTGTAAATTCTAAAATCCTGTTTTTAGAAGATCACTATTTCAGATTAATGGCATCGATGCGTGTTGTTAGAATGGAAATTCCAATGAATTTCACCATGGAATATTTTGAAGAACAATTACTCTCTTTGGTAATTGATACTGCATTTTCAGGTTCGTCCCGAGCCAGAATTACTGTTTTTAGAAACGATGGAGGGTATTATTTGCCGCAAACCAACACGGTTTCTTTTTTGGTTCATGTTGTGGGCTTGGATAATGCCTTATATTCATTCGTAGAAAAGCAATATGAAGTGGACTTGTTTAAGGATTTTTATATTACCAAGCAATTACTGTCTTCAATAAAAACTACGAATAGAATGTTGAATATCACAGCAAGTATTTTTGCAAGTGAAAACGGATTAGATAATTGTTTGTTGTTAAACGACAGTAAGAATGTCGTTGAGGCCATTCAGGGGAATATTTTCATGCTGATGGGCAACAAATTGATTACCCCACCAGTATCAGAAGGCTGTTTAAATGGCGTTATGAGAAAGCAAATTTTGGAAATAGCCCAAAAGATAGAATCTATAGAAGTTGTTGAAGAAATAATTTCACCGTTTGACCTTCAGAAAGCAGATGAGTTGTTTGTCACAAACGTGGTTAAGGGAATCCAGCCAATCACCAAGTACAGGAAAAAGGTCTTCGACATAGTAGTATCAAAAGCTTTATTGGAAAAATTAAATGCTGTCGTCAGCGGTATTTAATTTAAATACGGATTTTCAGGGGCATTGGACCAGATAAGATATTCTCCTCCCAATTCAATGATTTGTTCCTTCCAAAAATGGGTGCTTGATTTGGCGATGATTTTATTTTTATAGCTATTGGGGGCAATAATCCATGAATTCTCATTCATTTCGGACTCTAATTGCTTTTCGTCCCAGCCCGTGTACCCCAGGAAAAATCGGATATTCCCCTTATTTATTTTTCCGCTATTGATAAGCTCTTTTGTGCTTTCAAAATCGCCTCCCCAATATATTCCATTTGAAATTTCGATGCTGTTTGGGATCAATTCGGGAATGTTGTGAATGAAATAGAGGTTGTCCTGTTCAACGGGGCCTCCGTTAAATATTTTGAATCTTGCATTGACCTCAGGAATCAAGTCGTGAATAGTATATTTTAATGGTTTATTTATGATAAAACCAACCGATCCCTCCTGATCATGGTCAGCCAATAAAATCACAGATCTGTTAAACGATAGATCTCCAATTATAGAAGGCTCTGCTATAAGTAGTTGTCCCTTTATTAATTTTTCTGAAATCATAATGCTGCTTTTTCTATTAAATTTAAGGATAAAATTAAAATATAACCAAATTAAATCGTTTAAATGTATAAAAAAACCTTCCATCAGGAAGGTTTTTATTATAATAGGTTTTAAAACTTACAATTAGTTTACTGCACCTTCTAATTCAGCACCAGCCTTGAATTTTACGACATTTTTAGCCGCGATTTGAATTGTTTTTCCTGTTTGAGGATTTCTACCGTCTCTGGCAGCTCTAGCTGAAACTGACCATGATCCAAAACCTACTAGAGATACTCTACCGCCTTTTTTCAAAGTACCACTTACGTTTCCTAAAAATGACTCTAAAGCTAATTTTGCAGCCGCTTTTGTGATTCCTGCATCAGCAGCGATAGCATCGATTAATTCTGATTTGTTCATAATAATAGTTATTAATTGTTGGTTAAAAATAATTGTTAATACACAAATTTAGCAGGAAATCCCTTCCTTGCAAGCGTTTTCTTCTATTTTACCCTGTTTTGTTGATAACTTATTTTTTTTGTTCATAAAACAGGGGTTATTTCTGATGAATTGTGCAAATACCCCGTTTTTAGGGGTCTTAAAACGCTTTTGCTGTTCCAGAAAAAGAGATTCCGTTTAAGAATTCTGATGTTTTCATCTTCTTCTTGCCAGGGAATTGTAAACTTAAAATTTGGATGTACCCATTTTCGACTGCAATTTTCATCTCCTTTTTTGTGCAAATGATGCTGCCGATCGCAAGGGCATGGTCCTCCATAATCATTTGCGCCTCGTAAATCTTCACATTCCACTCTTCATCTTTGTCGGAAAAGAAACACCAAGCGGCCGGATAGGGGCTCAAGCCTCGTATCAGATTGTGAATTTCCGATGCCGATTTAGTCCAGTCGATTTTGCAATTTTCCTTATTTAACTTGTATGCCGTCTTTATTCCGTCAGATTCTGTTTGAACGGTAGTGGTTACATTCCCCTTTTCGATTAATTCTAAGGTGTCAATCACTGCCTTGCTGCCGAGATGCATCAGCCTGTCGTGCAACTGTCCAGCATTTTCAGTTGGGTCAATTGCTGTTTCTGCACTCAGGATTATGGCTCCCGTATCAATTTTGTCATCGATGAAAAAAGTCGTAACGCCAGTTTTGGTTTCGCCATTGATAATTGCCCAATTTATGGGTGCTGCGCCACGATAATTGGGCAGCAGCGAAGCATGTAGATTAAAGGTTCCCAGTTTTGGCATTTCCCAAACCACTTTTGGCAACATTCTAAAAGCGACCACTATTTGTAAATTTGCATTTAGTGCTTTTAGTTCTTCCAGGAATGATTCTTCCTTCAGGTTAGAGGGTTGCAACAGATTTAAGTTGTTGTTCAAGGCATACTCCTTAACGGCTGAATATTTTATTTTTTGACCTCTTCCCGCTGGTTTGTCGGCAGCCGTAATGACCCCAACAACCTCATAGTTGTTTTTAATGATGGTGTCCAGAATCCCAACCGAAAATTCGGGTGTGCCCATAAATACAATTCGTAATTTTTCCATTATCGTTTTAAGGTATATTTATTGTTCGATTTCACTATTATACTTTCATTCTCTAATAGTTGTTGTAAGGCAAAGATAACGTCATCGGCGGTATTCTTCGTCCTGTTTTGGATCTCTCTTGAATTTAATTCCTCCATTTTTAATAAGCCAATTATTTTCTTCGAAATTTCGGACAGATCAGTTGTCGTGCCCTTTTTGGTAATGCAATAGGAACAAATGCCACAATGCTCATTTGTTTTTTCTCCAAAATAATTTAATATCAATTTACTCTTACAAACTTTTTGTTCGGCAATATAATCTAAAACTGATTTTAGCTTTTCTTTTTTTAATTGATTTTGATTTTCCAGATATTTTGAAACTCTGCTGATGGTTCTTTCGTCCTCTCGAATTTCGTTTAAAATCACGGAAGTGTCGTTGTTTTTGGAATGATATTCTATTATTTGTTTTTCTTTTAGTTTATTCAATACGGTTTCTACTTGACTTTCAGTATGATTGGATTTTTTTGCAATTAACGGTAAATTGAAAGCGGTTTCCATATCGTAAATGCCAGGATAGGTTCTAAGTATCGCCAAAATGATTTCTTCATCGTTTGGGTTCAAACTCATATAGCGCATCACTTCTTTTGAGGGTATTATGAATTGCAATGTGATTTTTTCGGAAAACTGTTGGGACAAAGTGATGATTCCTTGTCTATCCAAAAATTGCAGCGCATTGTATGTTTTCAGAACCGGAAACTTGTATTTCAGGCAAAAGTGGTTCAAATTGAAAGCGAACTTCTCGTCAATGCCTTCTCCGTAGGCAATTTGGAAATAATTGCATAATCGGACGAACATTTCATTTAAGAATTTTTTATCGGGTAGCACATGGATAAACTGACTTTCAGTTTGGATGATATCGGAAGGGCTAGTTAATAATACGGCAAACGCTTTTTCACCATTTCTTCCGCAGCGCCCGGCTTCCTGGTAATAATTCTCTAAATTTTCAGGGAGCTGAATGTGGATCACCGTCTTTACATCTGCCTTGTCAATCCCCATTCCGAAAGCATTTGTGGCAACAATAACCTGTACTTGATCCTGCATCCAAGCTTGCATGTTTTTGTCTTTTTCTTTGGAAGTTAGCCCGCCATGGTAATAAGTGGATTTAAATCCTAACGATTGCAATTGGGAGGAGATTTCTATGCATGATTTACGGTTTCTCACATAGATGATAGAGGAGTTACGGTTTTTTCTTAAGATCTGTTCTATTCGAAAGAGTTTGTCTTCTGCCTCAAAAACCATGTAAGCAATATTTTTACGGGCAAAGGATTTTTCGAAAATCTGAGGTTTATTTAAACCCAATTCATTAATGATGTCCTCTTTTACCTTTGGGGTGGCCGTGGCGGTCAAAGCTAAAAAAGGGACTTTCGGGAAATAGGTCTTTAAATTGGAAATCTTTAAATAAGCCGGACGGAAATCATGTCCCCATTGCGAAACGCAATGCGCCTCGTCAATGGCTATTAAATTTATGGGGAGATTTTTTATCCTTTCCATAATCCAATCTGACTGCAGGCGTTCTGGAGACAAGTATAGGAACTTATAATTTCCGAACTGACAGTTGTCCAACAGGTCTATCATCTCATCAGATCGTATCCCGCCCGTCAGTGCGATTGCTTTTATATTTCGTTGCTGCAAATTGTCAACCTGATCTTTCATTAGCGCTACCAAAGGCGAAATGACTAGGCAGATTCCTTCGTTCATCATCGCCGGAATCTGAAAACAGACTGATTTCCCGCCCCCGGTTGGCATCAAAGCAAAACTGTCCTGACCGCTTAAAACGGAATCAATGATTTCATTTTGCAGCGATCGAAAGGAGTCGTGTTTCCAATATTTTTTCAGAATTTGTAGTGCTTCAGACATCGATTTTGAATTGCAAATTTCGAATCCCATTGGCTAATTCCCAATTATCTGGAAATTTCGTCTAATATAAAAAGAATTCTGTTATCAACGGTGTCTTTCGGCACTTCGATAAGATTATAGCCGTAACCTTGATACGTTTCAATAAGGTGATTTTGAATCAATTTTGCCTGTTCGTAATTTTCATAACGGGCTTCGTCGCTGATGTAAATTTCTTCCCAAGGCGGAAGAATGAAAATTTTAGAATAAATGTGTTCTCGACAAATGGCGTCAAATGAAGCGGGGTAACTGTCGCCAATATAATGCATATAGGCCAAGACATCGGGAATTCCCCTGTCAATGAAAACGACATCATGGGGCTCATTTTGAGCATTTTTGAACTGTTTTTTTCTTCCCTCCAAGAGTAGTTCGCTGAAAAGTAAAGGTTTTTCAAGAAATAATTGTTCAATTCCTTGTTTTTTGGCCTCTAAAGTTACCTCCCTAGAAATTTCAGGATAACAACAAAACCCTTTTGCTATCAATCCGTCGATTATGGTACTCTTACCTGTTCCCGGTCCGCCGATAATTATTATGATTTCTTTCTGCACTTTTTGGAAATAAGGCGCAAACTTACTCAAACTAATTGGGATTTGGAAAAATGATTGTCATTAAAATGATCGTTTCGAACAAAAAATAATAATCCATAATTCATAATTTGCATTTGAAACCGTATATTTGCTATTATTTTTAAATATAAAATGGATAAGAATACCGAAGAATTTTATGCCCGATTAAAAGTGGAGTTGGACATGAGCAATACTTGGCCAGCTTTGTACCTGTTTAAATTTATTGTGCCATCTGAAAGTGATAATGTGATTCGTGTGGAATTGGCTTTTGATTGTATGGGTGCCATTATCAAAACAACAAAATCTAAAACAGGGAAGTTTACTAGTATATCAGTAGACGTTCAGGTCAAGGACTCTCAAGAAATTATTGACAAATACCTGGAAGTCTCTACTATTAAGGGTATTATTTCACTATAAAATATGGGATGGGTTATTTAACGATAAAGCAAAGTGTAGTACTGTTGCTTTTTCTGCAGGCCTATGCCATTGGATAAAAAATTAAATTCACCATGAATTCAAAATACAAAAAGGAAATCGCGAACGACGTCGTTCACCATTTGGAATATAATGCGGAAAGATCGCATTTGATTATTCCGGAATATGGACGCCATCTACAAAAGCTGATCGAGCAGGCAACTGCCATTGAGGATGCCGAAGAGCGAAATAAAGCAGCAAAATACATCATTCAAGTAATGGGAAGTTTGAATCCCCATTTGCGTGACGTTCCTGATTTTCAACACAAATTGTGGGATCAGCTTTTTATCATGTCCGATTTTAGATTGGAGGTTGATTCGCCATACCCGATTCCATCTCGCGAAGTGCTGCAGCTGAAGCCTGATGTGTTAAAATACCCTCAAAATTTCCCTAAGTACAGGTATTATGGCAATAACATAAAATACATGATTGATGTGGCCAATAAATGGGAAGATGGGGACATGAAAAATGCGTTGGTTAAAGTAATTGCAAACCACATGAAAAAGTCCTATTTGAGCTGGAACAAGGACACCGTGAAAGACGACGTAATCTTCGAGCATCTTTATGAATTGTCGGATGGAAAGTTGAACATGCTACAGAGCACCGAAGAACTTCTCACTACAACAGATTTGTTGCGCACCAATAAGCGAATATCCAATAAAATTGCGCCTGCCGGACAACCAAAGATTCAAAGCAATAAAAATCTTAAAACTGCTAAATCAAAGCCCTTTCAAAAAAACAATAACAATCAGAAATAGACTTACCGGGCGTCATTCTTTCAGGATAAAGGCAAATCGCCTTGCGAAATCTCGCGGACTTCAGGTTTAATCATCTTTATAACTTAATAAAATCATATGGGAATTTTCAAAATAGAAGGAGGCATTCGTCTAAAGGGAGAAATCACTCCGCAAGGGGCGAAAAACGAAGCATTACAAATTTTGTGTGCTGTTCTTCTGACATCTGAAAAAGTAACAATCAACAATATTCCTGATATTATTGATATCAATAAACTACTCACGCTGTTAGAAAACTTGGGGGTGAAAATTCAAAAAAACGGACCCGGTTCTTACAGTTTTCAAGCTGATGACGTAAATGTTGGTTATCTGGAAACCGAAGCATTCAAAAAAGAAGGGGGCTCATTGCGAGGCTCTATTATGATTGTTGGACCACTTTTGGCCCGTTTCGGAAAAGGATATATTCCAAAACCGGGCGGGGATAAAATAGGACGTAGAAGATTAGATACGCATTTTGAAGGGTTTATCAATTTAGGAGCGAAATTTCGTTATAATAGAGAAGATCATTTTTATGGTGTTGAGGCGCCAAAAGGCTTGAAGGGAGCGGACATGCTGCTCGACGAAGCTTCCGTAACCGGAACGGCTAATATTGTAATGGCTGCGGTTTTGGCAAAAGGGATTACTACAGTTTATAATGCTGCTTGTGAACCTTATTTACAGCAACTTTGTAAAATGCTAAACTCCATGGGGGCTAAGATAACAGGTGTTGGTTCAAATCTACTGACCATTGAAGGAGTTGAAAGTTTGGGTGGATGTGAGCACAGAATTCTGCCTGACATGATTGAGATTGGTAGCTGGATCGGCCTGGCTGCGATGACCAAAAGCGAGATTACAATCAAAAATGTAAGTTGGGATAACTTGGGTGTAATTCCGAGTACATTTAGAAAATTAGGAATCACTTTGGAGCGCAAAGGTGATGATATATATATTCCATCTCACGAAAATGGATATGAAATCAAAACGGACATTGATGGTTCCATTCTTACCGTCGCAGATGCTCCTTGGCCAGGGTTTACCCCTGATTTGTTGAGTATCGTTTTGGTCGTGGCAACCCAAGCAAAAGGCGATGTGTTGATACACCAAAAAATGTTTGAAAGCCGTTTGTTCTTCGTGGATAAATTGATAGATATGGGAGCGAAGATAATGTTGTGTGACCCGCATAGAGCTGTGGTTATGGGACATGATTTTCAATCGCAATTGAAAGCTACCACTATGTCTTCACCGGATATCCGTGCCGGTATATCTTTATTGATTGCCGCGCTTTCCGCAAAAGGGAGCAGTATCATTCAAAACATCGAACAAATAGACCGCGGTTACGAAAGAATCGATGAACGCCTAAGAGCAATCGGGGCGAACATCGTTCGAGTAGAATAAATTAAATAAGTCACACTTGTAAATCGTTTAAATAAATCTTTTAGCATTCTTCAAAGAGATTTTTTTAAACGATTTTTTTAATTTTAATACGACATGTCACACGAAAAGAAAGCGATAAATGCGACTTATTTTAGTATTGTAGGAAATAGCTGTTTGGCCATTGTTAAAGGTTTTGCTGGGTTTTTCGGTAATTCTTACGCGTTGATTGCCGATGCCATCGAGTCCACCACGGACATATTCGCCTCGTTTCTAGTTTTGTTTGGAATCAAGTATTCAAGTAAGCCGGCAGACAAAAATCACCCCTATGGACACGGTCGTGCCGAACCGTTAATCACTTTTCTTGTTGTAGGTTTTTTGATCACTTCAGCTACTATAATCGCTTATGAAAGCATCATGAATATTCGTACTCCGCATGAATTGCCTAAAACTTGGACCCTTTTTGTTCTCGGGGCAATAATTATTTGGAAGGAGTATTCCTTTCGCTTGGTGATGAGAAGAAGTATAGAGACAAACAGTTCGTCATTAAGGGCGGATGCATGGCACCATAGGTCCGATGCAATCACGTCCGTCGCCGCATTTATAGGGATTTCGATTGCTTTGATTTTGGGAAAAGGATATGAGTCTGCAGATGATTGGGCCGCCCTTTTCGCCTCTGGATTCATTCTGTACAACAGTTATTTGATTTTCAGACCAGCTCTTGGGGAAATCATGGACGAGCATTTGAATGATGACTTAATTGAGGAAATAAGAAAGGTCTCCAGTCAGGTAGAAGGGATTAAGGATACTGAAAAATGTTTCATCCGCAAGGCAGGAATGAAATATCATGTGGATCTTCATGCTATTGTTGACGCTGATATATCGGTAAAGGAAGGACATGATTTGGCCCATAAATTAAAAGATACTTTACGGACACAGATCCCGGAGCTAGGCCATGTTTTGATACATGTGGAGCCCGATACGTATAGTTGATTTCGTCAATTGGATATAAAAAGCGACTGCGATTTCTAAGGATCACAGTCGCTTTTTTGCGTTTTGCAAAACATTTATTTTAAAAACGATACAATTGCCAACTCATAGCTTTTTAGCCCAAACCCCAGAATAACGCCTTTTGCATTTCCCGAAATGTAGGACTGATGTCTGAAACTTTCACGCGAAAAAGTATTTGAAATGTGAACTTCCACGACTGGGGTGATTATTGCTTTGATCGCATCACCGATTCCAATGGAGGTATGAGTGTATGCTCCCGCGTTTAGGATTATACCGTCAAACGAAAAACCAAATTCCTGGATTTTATCAATCAACTCGCCTTCAATATTGCTTTGAAAATATATGAATTCAATCGCAGGAAATTTTACCTGTAAATCATTAAAGAATTCTTCAAAAGTTTCTTTTCCGTATACTTCAGGTTCACGTTTCCCTAAAAGATTCAAGTTTGGACCGTTGATAATTCCAATTTTCATAATTCCTATTTTGGTAAAAATAAAAAAACCGTTCCAATTAAGGAACGGTTTTGGTGAAAATTGTTTTTATTTTCTTTAGAAAGTAAATCCGGCAGAAACCTGAAGTGCCGAGTTCTTAACTTCAGCATCTTTCGAAGCTTCCGTAAGTCCCAAAACGTAGCGACCCTGCAAGAAGAAGTTTTTTGTAATATTAAATCCAAGACCTCCCACAGCCGCAAATTCAAAAGTTTCGGCATTTTTATAATCAAAATCATTTCTTTCGCTTAATAAAAAGGAAGCCTGTGGTCCAAGATCAAGACTGACTGTTTTATTTAAATGAATTTTAGCCAAAACCGGAATCGATAAATAACCCAATTCGTTTTTGAATTCCTCAAAAGCATTTTTGTATGTGGCCCCTTGCGTTGAGTACAATAGCTCCGGTTGGACTGAAAAACCGTCCGTTAGTTTAACTTCCGCAACCAGTCCGGCATGATAGCTTGTTATCGCATCTGTGTCATAATTGGTGCTGTTTACTGTAATGTTAGTACCGTTTTGGTTTGCGTAATTTACCCCGGCCTTGATACCGAATTTAACTAATTGTGCTTGAGAAGCGTTTGACATGGCAAATAATGCGATGGCAGCTAAGATTGTTTTTTTCATAAAATTGTTTTTAAATTTATTTTGGAAATCATGTGCAATTTATAACTCGTTAAATTTATAATTATTGTTTTTATTTTTTCATTTAAAACTGCACACCCTTTTGGTTTTCTTGTTTGTTCAAATACTGCGCCATAAATATGATTATTCCTATTTTATGCTGTAAATCGTCTTAAATATAGTTGTTGTTTTAAATTTATTGTGGATTGTTTTCAATGGACAAAAAGTAAGATCGCTGTAATACAGATGGTTATAATTGATGCTGATATATAATTCGGCAATTGGGTTATTTATCAGAATATCTATCTTATTTGAAAAAATATAACTAAGACCTATTAAAATTTTCGATTTTATCATTTAGGATTTTGAAAATCAAACCTTACATTTTGCCAATGTCACTATGTATTTAAACGTAAAATACTGGTATTCAACGAGTAATTACTTTTATTTAACTGGTTTAGAATATCATTCTCTAAATTTGGTCTTAGAAATTTTAAATAATCAACTCATGAAAAAAATTACTTTATTATTAGTAGCGGTTTTTACAATAGGTTTTGTAAACGCTCAAGACAAAAAAGACATGTCTTTCGGAATAAAAGGAGGTTTAAATGTTACCTCCCTTACTAATGTAGCTGAAGACGGGGCTGACTCAAATCCTTTAGTGGGATTTCACGTAGGTTTATTTGGTGAATTTATGATCGGCGATAAATTCGCCATCCAGCCTGAAGTAGTATACTCAACACAGGGAGTTGAAATCGAATTTGAAGGGGAAAAAGGAGATGTGAAGTTAGACTACATTAATATTCCAATTTTGGCTAAATATTATTTAGACAATGCTTTCAGTCTTGAGTTAGGCCCGCAAATTGGCTTTCTAGTGAATGCTGATGCCAAATCAGGTGGAGTCACTGTCGATATTAAGGATGAAATTAAATCTGTAGATGTGAGTTTAGGCTTTGGTGCCAGTTATAATTTTGCTGAAAATTTTATGTTGGGAGCACGATATAATTTGGGATTGACTCGAGTACAAGAAGATTTATTTCCGGGCGAGCCTGAATCCAAAAATTCTGTTTTTCAATTATCTGTTGGATACAAATTTTAATATTTTAAATAGCAAGCTCTCAAAACCTTTCCATAGCAAGAAAGGTTTTTTTAAAAGAAATAAATTCTTGTTAATATTGTGTTAATTTAGTTAAAAATGAAAATATCACTATTTTTAGTGAGAGAAGGTCGCTTAACATGTTTTTTGTCAGTCTATTGTAGGTTGGTTTTTATTCATGGTTTTTATAATTTTTAGATTTTAAATTTCGGTTTTAAAGATTAATTTAGTAAGATAAGTATTAATTTTGGACCTTAAATTTTAATAATTAAAGAACATGAAAAAAATTATTTTTACAGCTGCGGCTGTTTTTGCATTCGCGTTTACAAACGCTCAAGATGTTAAATTCGGTCTAAAAGGTGGATTGAATCTTTCAACCTGGACTGGCGATACAGAAGGTGCGGATTTGAAATCTAGAGTTGGGTTTAATGCAGGAGGTTTTGCATTAATAAAATTATCTGAGAAAGTATCTTTGCAACCTGAAGTTGTATACTCTACACAAGGAACTAAAATTGATAATTTTACAGCAAATGTTGGTGGAACTGATTATACTGGTGATATTAATTTTAATTTGTCTTATATCAATGTTCCAGTGATGTTTAAATACTATGTGGCTGAAAAGTTTAATCTTGGAGCTGGACCGCAAGTCGGGTTTTTAACAAGTGCGGAGTCAGTTACTAAATTAAATGGATATAGTCAAACAGATACCCAAGACGTAAAAGATAGTTTTGAGACGGTTGACTTTGGATTAAATTTTGGAGCAGGTTATGATTTCGACGCACATTTTTCTGCTGATATTAGATATAACGCAGGATTGTCTAATATAGCTAAAACAGAACCGGGTGATGATACTAAAATGCACAACAGCGTTCTGTCATTATCATTAGGGTATAAATTCTAATATTTTTAGAATCAAAATTCTAAGCCTCTCAATTTCGGGAGGTTTTTTTATGCCCAAAAATACCGTTACTTTGTACGTATGAATTGGGATTCCTATATCAAGAGCTATCAGTCTTATTTGAAAATCGAACGCGGTCTGTCTAAGAATACTGTCGAAAATTATTCTTTTGATATTCAGCGTTTGTGTCTTTTTTTGACTTCAAATGAAATTGAAGTTTCACCTATTCAAATTAATGATGAAACACTACAGCAGTTTATATATTCAGTCTCGGTGCAGGTTAATGCACGTTCGCAGGCTAGAATAATATCAGGACTTAAAAGTTTTTTTGGCTATCTAATATTTGAAGATTATCGTGTCGACAATCCCTTAGAGCTCATAGAAACGCCCAAAACAGGTAGAAAATTGCCGGATGTGTTGTCAGTTGATGAAATTGACGGTCTCATCTCCGCCATAGATTTGACCTCGAATGAGGGCGAACGTAATCGCGCCATGCTTGAAACATTGTACGGTTGCGGACTTCGTGTTTCGGAATTAGTATCAGTAAAAATTTCTGATTTGTATTTTGATGAAGGATTTATCAAAGTAACCGGGAAAGGCAATAAAGATCGGTTTGTGCCTATCGGGAAAACGGCGCAGAAATATATTCATATTTATAAGGACAGCATTAGAGTTCATTTGAATATAAAGAAAGAGTTTGGAGATACTTTGTTTCTGAACAGGAGAGGGAGCCAACTCACAAGAGCCATGATTTTCACCATCATAAAAGATTTGGCGGTCAAGATAGAATTGAACAAGAAAATAAGCCCACATACTTTTAGGCATTCTTTTGCCACACATCTTCTGGAAAACGGTGCCGATTTGCGTTCCATTCAATTAATGCTTGGACATGAATCAATAACCACTACCGAGATTTACTTGCATCTGGACCGAAAATTTTTAGCTGAAGTGATTAATAATTTCCATCCCAGAAAGAGTGTTCAGTAATCATTTGTGGACATATTTTTTTTCGAATTAAATATATAGATCATAAAAAAAAAGCTTGTCAATTTTTCAATCGACAAGCCTTTTTGTATGGGGTTAGCAGTATAGAATTATTTTGCAATATTCACAGCTCTGGTTTCTCTAATCACGGTTACTTTAACTTGACCAGGATAGGTCATTTCAGTTTGGATTTTTTGTGAAATTTCAAATGATAGGGTCGCGGCATTATCGTCAGAAACTTTTTCGCTTTCCACGATAACACGAAGTTCTCTTCCTGCTTGGATTGCGTAAGCGTTTTTAACGCCATTAAACCCGTAAGCCACTTCTTCGAGGTCTTTTAGTCGTTGTATGTAAGAATCCAATACTTGTCTTCGTGCACCTGGTCTTGCGCCTGATATGGCATCACAAACCTGTACAATTGGGGACAATAGAGATTTCATTTCTATTTCGTCATGGTGAGCACCAATGGCATTACAAACTTCTTCTTTTTCGCCATATTTTTCAGCCCATTGCATTCCTAATAATGCGTGAGGCAAATCACTTTCTGCATCAGGAACTTTTCCGATATCGTGTAATAAACCTGCTCTTTTGGCTAGTTTAACATTCAGACCCAATTCAGCCGCCATGATTCCACAAAGTTTAGAAACTTCACGGGAGTGTTGCAGTAAATTCTGTCCGTAAGAAGAACGGTATTTCATACGGCCCACTACTTTTATCAATTCTGGATGCAATCCATGAATTCCTAAGTCTATAACGGTGCGTTTTCCAACTTCTATGATTTCGTCGTCAATTTGTTTTGCGGTTTTGGCAACCACCTCTTCGATACGTGCCGGGTGAATACGTCCGTCAGTCACTAATTTATGAAGCGCTAAACGGGCAATCTCTCTACGAACAGGATCAAAGCAAGAAAGTATTATCGCTTCAGGGGTGTCATCAACGATGATTTCAACCCCAGTTGCGGCTTCCAGTGCTCTAATGTTTCTTCCCTCACGCCCGATGATTCTTCCTTTGACGTCATCCGATTCAATGTTAAATACAGAGACACAGTTTTCAACCGCTTCTTCCGTTCCAACTCTTTGAATAGTGTTGATGATGATTTTTTTGGCTTCTTGTTGCGCTGTCAATTTAGCTTCCTCGATCGTGTCTTGGATATGGGACATTGCTTCGGTTTTAGCCTCGGCTTTTAGCCCTTCGACCAATTGGTTTTTGGCATCTTCGGCAGATAAACCGGATATTACCTCAAGTTGTTGCAATTGGCTTTTGTGCAATTTGTCAACCTCTATTTGTCTTCTGTCCAGGATTTCGATTTTAGTGGCGTATTCAGCCGCTTTTGATTCGAAATCATCGTTTACCTTTTTAACTTTAGACAATTCGTTAGAAATCTGGGATTCCTTGTCTCTGATTCTTTTTTCGACTTCAGCAACTTTCTTGTCTCTGGCAAGAATTACTTGTTCGTGTTCTGACTTTAATTCGATAAATTTTTCTTTTGCTTGAAGAATTTTATCTTTTTTTATGTTTTCAGCCTCAAGGTTGGCATCTTTTAAAATTGATGAAGCTTCTTTTTTGGCGCTTTTAATTAAATTAGAAATATTGCTTTTTTCAATAATTTTGGCAATTCCAAAACCTGCTGCTATTCCTATTATTCCTGAAATGACGATCGTTATTATGTCCATGTTTGTTAAAATTTATATATAAAAAAGCCTACATTAAGTTGTTTGTATAAACTCGAAAAGACAAGTTTTGAGCTAACTCACTGTTCAAGTTTCCTCGCCGGAGCGTGGCATGCTTTAGTAGTGATGATTTGCTCATTCTAAATTGTTAGTGTTGAGTTTACCAAATGTGAACTAATGTAGGCAGTATCTTAGTTTCTGTAAAGAACGTTTAATTGTCGAGATATTGATCTAAAAGCGCATTGATTTTTTTAATTCTTTCAATAGTTTCTTCACCATTGATAGAGTTGTCAATTTGTTTTTGTTCTGATTGTGAGGCAAACTGTAAGGCGCACATGGCCAAAACATCTTGCTTATCACGAACAGCGTAATTTTCTTCAAATTGCTTCATCATTACGTCAATTTTTTTTGAAGCACTTCGCAGTCCTTCTTCCTGGGACAGCTCCACCGTTAATGGGTATACTCTGTCTGCAATTGATATTTTAATTTTAAGCTTTTCGTCCATATTTTTTACTAATCAGATAGCTGCGCTATACAGTAATCAATTTCACGAATTAAAGAATTTATTTTGAGCTTTGTATCTCTTTTATTATCGTCACTGCCTAGCAATGAGTTGGCGATCTTGAGGGTTTCATACTGCGATTTTAGCGCTTCGATCTCATTTGACTGAGTTTGTATGATGTGTGCAGATTTTGTTAATTCGATTTTTAAATCTTGATTGTTTTTGTCTAAACTTCTTATTTTTATAATCAGTTTTTCAATCTTATTTTCAAGAGTATCAATTATTTCTGCAATTACACTCATTATATAGCCTATTCATTACTTAATATTACAAATTTAGTATTACTTTTTATTATTACAATATTTTATTTGTTTTTTTATTATAAAATAACCAAGTAGTTGTAATGTAATTAGTTACAAATAGTGGTTTTTTGTAAAGCATAATGAATTAGTTTTTTATCTTAGCAAAAATGTATGTCATGAGATTTTTTGTTTTTTTTCTATTGTTTTCAGTTGTCGCTGTTGCCCAAACGGGGTACCCAAAAGACTATTTTAGTTCGCCTTTATCGATCGCGATGGAATTGTCAGGAAATTTCGGTGAATTAAGGCCCAATCATTTTCATGCCGGATTCGATTTCAAGACCTTGCAGAGGGAGGGACTAGATGTACATGCTGTTGCGGACGGCTATGTTTCGAGAATAAAAATTTCTACTTTTGGAAATGGTAAAGCAATTTATATAACGCATCCCAATGGTTTTACTTCCGTATATTGTCATCTGCAAAAGGGAACCGATGCCATTGAAAATTACATCAAGAAAGCGCATTATAAGGAACAGTCATTTGAAATAGAATTGTTTTTAAAACCGAATGAATTGGTTGTAAAGAAAGGACAAACGATTGCGCTTTCAGGCAATACAGGTTCGTCGGAAGGTCCGCATTTGCATTTTGAATTTCGCGACAGCAAAACCGAGAAAATAATTAATCCGCTGTTGTTCGGGTTTGATAAGTTTATAAAGGACACTAAAAAACCGGCTGTTTCTGCGGTATATGTTTATCCGCTGGACGGAAAGACTTCGGTAAACCAATCTAAGCGTCCACTTTTGCTTAGTTTGTCTTTACAAAAAGATGGGACGTATTTGTCTAATAAGGTTTATGCCAACGGCAAAATAGGTTTTGGTGTCACCGCCGTCGATTATGATAATGTATCTTTCAATAAAAACGGGGTATATAAGGTACAGACTTTTTTAAATGGGAAACCTAATTTTGGGTATCAATTTGACACTTATTCGTTTGATGAAATGCGGTATGTAAATGCGTTGGTGGATTATTCCAGGTATAAAAAAACCTCTCAAAGGGTGCAGAAATTATTCATGGCCAACCCGTACAAATTAAGCATAATAAAGACGGATGACACAAATGGTGTTGTGACAGTGCTTCCTAACCTGACCTCTGTGTATCGGATTGAAGTTTCTGATTTTTTTGGCAACCTAAATACCATTTCCATACCAATCAGTTTTGATTCTGCGGCTGCTATTGTTGAAAAAGAAACCGTAGTATCCAATTATTTTGTAAAAGTGAACAAAGACAATGTTTTTTCTAAAAACAACATGTCTGTTTTCTTTCCGGCCGGAACATTCTATGAAGATTTCGACATGAATTTTGATGTGAGGGATGGCGTTTTGTATCTTCATGACGACACCGTTCCCGTTCATTCTCGTTTTGAAATTTCGATGGAGAGCGACAAATACACTGATGCCCAAAAAGAAAAAGTTTTCATTGCGGATATTGATTCCAGAGGTAGGAGCGGATATAATTCTACCAGTAGAAAAGACAATGTGTATTCTGCAAAGCTGAGATCATTGGGTAAATATACTTTGGCGATAGACACAACGGCGCCAACGGTTTCAATTGCAAAATCTGTCGAAGGGAAGTGGATAAGTACGCAGAAAACGCTTCAGCTTTCAATAAACGACAGCGGATCAGGGATAAAATCTTACAATGGTTATTTGAACGGAAATTGGATTTTTTTCGAATATGATTATAAAACCAGGAGAATAACGCATCATTTCAGCGACGGTATTGTCGCGGAAGGAGCCAATGATTTAAAAGTAGTGCTTACGGATAATGTAGGAAATTCAACTACCTTTGAGACTCGTTTTTTTAGAAGTCAAAAATAAAAACACATAGACAGCTTGAATATTAGAAAAATAATTTTTGTTTTTATTGCATTATTGCTGGGATTTTCTTCTTTTGCTCAATCAGCTCGAGTAAAGGGTGTTATTCTGGACATAAACAATCAACCGATAGGCAATGTGAATGTTTCCTGTTCCGGTAGTAGAACCCAAACTAATTTAAATGGTTTTTATTCGCTTAAGATTCCAGAAAATCAAAAGGTGACCATCACTTTTACGCATGTTTCTTTGAAAAAAGCGACGGTTTCCCTTTCTTTAAAAACAAACGAAGAGCAGGAGTTCAATTTGGTGATGAATGACCAACAAGAACAAATGGGCGAAATTATCGTTACCACAAATAATAAAAAACGCGTCCAGGGCCTAACAACCATTG
>Ga0209109_10000092_pt1 | contig 36934 bp, 25 predicted proteins | sample Rifsed10ft2_FD_184004 | JGI IMG/M metagenome (GOLD analysis project Ga0209109, IMG submission 184004) | Soil microbial communities from Rifle, Colorado, USA - sediment 10ft 2 (version 2) | ecosystem: Environmental > Terrestrial > Deep subsurface > Rock core/Sediment | place: Rifle, Colorado... | reverse complement strand
CCCAGCGCTTCCAGGATGATCTCGGTGGGGTACTGGGGATCGGGCTGATCGTCGGTGTACGGCGCCCCGGACCACGCCACCTGCACCTCGGTGAGCGTCTCCGAGCCGGCCTGGAGATAGCCGCGCCCGGCGATCTGCGGCAACCGCGCCGCGTCCGGCTTGTTCAACAGCTCCTTGCTGTCATCCGGCGTCTCCATCCGCAGGCAGATGCGGAACTTCATGTTGGCCTTCATCTGATCGGTGACCGCACCCGACGGCCGCTGCGTCGCCAGGATGAGCGTCACCCCGAACGCCCGACCCAACCGGGTGATCTGCTCGAACTGAGTCTTGTAATCCGGGTTCGCCTGGATCATCTCGGCGAACTCATCGACGATCACGAACAGGTGGGGGAATGTGTCGGGGAACGGCGAGCCCGGTTTCAGCGTCGGGATGACCTTCTTGCGATACTCCACCAGATCGGAGGCTCCGGCCTTGGCCAGGATCGATGCCCGGCGGTCCATCTCGGCCTTGATGGCGACGAAGATTCGTTCGACGGCGTTGTATTCCAGGTTGGTGGCGACATCGACCACATGCGGCAGTTTGCGGAACGGTTCGACCGTCGCCCCGCCCTTGTAGTCGACCAGCACGAAGTTGATGATGCGCGGGTCGTAGCGGATGGCCAGGCCGGCGATCAGCGTCTGCAGCATCTCCGACTTGCCGGAGCCGGTGGTGCCGGCGGTCATACCGTGCACGCCGTCGGCCTGCGCCTGGAAGACCATCGTCCGGATGTCGCGGCTGCTGATCAGGCCGATCGGGCCGCGCAACCACTCCTGGTTCTCGGGTTGCATCGAGTGCTTCCACTTCTCTTGCACTTGCAGATCGCCCAGCACTTCGATGTCGCGTCGGTCGAGCATCTTGAAGAGGTCGAACAGGGTGAGCGAGCGCGGCAGTTCGGCCGCCGGCCGCTTCCCTCCGAGGGCAGCCCAGACCCGGTCCATGCGTTGGGCGATATCCTGGTAGACATCGAACTGATCGACGTCCTGCATCATGTCCGGCTGGCCCGGCACGCCCACCTGGAACTCCAGCGGCAGGATCTTGTCCCTGACCGGTACCGCGACCAACCCACGACCCGGGACGTTCTCAAAGGAGCGCGCCCCGCGGCCGACGATGTCGAGGTAGACGTCCCGCTCGGCCTGGCTGAAGGTCAGCCGCTGGGTGAGCAGGTTGTAAAGCTTGGCGCCGAGGTCGTTGGGGGTGCCGGCGGTGATGACGAAGAAGACGCCGAAGGCGCGCCCGTCGCGCACGAGGGCCATCAACTCCGGGATGAGATGCTCGAAACTCTCCTTGAACTCGGCGAAGTTGTCGATGACGACAACGATCTCGGACAGGATGTCCTTCGGGTTCTTCACATTGTGATCGGCCAGCGAGGCGTACTTGGACAGACGATCCTGTCTTTCGTTCATGAAGTTGCGCAGCATGCGGATCAATTGCTCGACGCGCGCCGTCTCCGAGGCGTCGATGGAGGCCCCCAGGTGCGGCAAGGCCTTCATCGACTTCAACCCGCCGCGGCCGAAGTCGAGGGCATAGATGTGCAGCTCGTTCGGTGAGCGGGTGACCGCCAGGGCCGTCAGCAGCGTCTTGACGAAGGTGGTCTTGCCGCGCCCCGAGGCGCCGAAGACGATCAGCGGGTCGTTGGAGAGATCGATGGTCAACAGGCGCTGCTCGGCCCGATAGGGGTTGTCCACCAAGCCGATGTCCACCTGCAAGGGCGGCGGCTCCTTCCAATTGAAGGGCGGCCACAGGTTCTTGTCGGCGGTGTTGTTGAGCCAGGCGTCAATGACCGGATTGATGACAACCGTGCGCTCGGGCCCCAAGGAACGCTCGGTGTTGAGATAGCGGGCGTCCAGCGGATCGGTCAGCGACAGGTGTTCCGGCAGGGGGTCGGGCCACGGCTTGGTCTGGACCGGCACACCATCGCGCTGGGCGCGCACGGCGGCCGTGCCGACAAGCCAATCGAGCACGTTGCTCGGCGTCTCGCCCGGCCGCATCCCCAACGCTTCGGAGATTTCCAGCGCCGAGTAGGCGGGGGCGTCGGCCGAGGCGGCCGCGTCGGGCAGGGCCTCCTCATCCAGCCAGATGACGTCGCGCAGCAGAACGATGCGCTCATCGTTGTACGGGGCGCCGGCCCAGGCCACCTGGATCGGCTGCAGCAGATCGCTGCCGACCTGCACATACCCCCGCCCGGCTTTGTTGGGCAGGAAGGCCGCCTCGGCCCGACCGAGCAATTCCCGCGAGTCTTCCGCTGACTCAACCCGCAGGCAGGCGCGCAGCTTCATGTTGGAGCGCATTTGATCCGAGACCACGCCGGCGGGGCGTTGGGTGGCGAGCAGCAGCGACACGCCGAAGGCGCGGCCCAGGCGCGTGATGCTCTCGAACTGCGCCCGGTAGTCCGGATTGGCCACGATCATCTCGGCGAACTCGTCGACGATGATGAACAGATGCGGGAACGTCTTCGGCAGAGGATCGTCCGGCCCCAGGCGCGGAGCGACCTTGCGGCGATACTCGACGAGATCCTTCGCCCCGCTGCGCGCCAGCAGCGCCGCTCGCTCCTCCATCACGGCCTGGATGGCGACGAACATGCGCTCCACGGCGCCGGCCTGCACGTTGGTCAGGATGTCCACCGTGTGCGGGAGCTTGCGGAATGGCTCGAAGGCGGCGCCGCCCTTGAAATCCACCAACACGAAGTTGATGATGCGCGGGTCGTAGCGGACGGCCAGGCCGGCGACGAGCGTCATCAGCAGCTCCGATTTGCCGGAGCCGGTCGTGCCGGCGATCATGCCGTGCACCCCGTCTTCCTTGGCCGAGAAGACCAGGTGCCGCGCCTCGCGGCTGCTGACGAGCCCGATCGGCGCGCTCAACCACTCTTGATTCTCCGGCTGCAGGCTGTGCGCCCAGTTCTCCTGGAGCGGGATCTTGTCCACGGTGGCGATCCGATGCCCGGCGACGAGGGACATCATCTGGAGCAGCTCCACCGCCGGCGGCAGATCGGCGCCCGCCGGACGGACCAGCTCCAGGCGTCGGAGCCTGGCGGCGAACTGTTGGCGCGCCTCGGCCGGCTTCAGCAGATCAGCCACCCCCAGGTAGCGCGGCATATTCAGGCCCGCCTCGATATAGCGGAAGACCACCTGTTCGCCGACGGCCGCCACCTCCACCAGCGCCTGGCAGTCGCCCGGGACCTTCGACGGCTCGTCGACCAGAAAGACGATCGCCGCGCCCAGGGTGGGGCCGTCGTGGTTCAGTGTGGCGACGACATCTTCCGAGGCCACGTCCTTCAGGGGGGTGTTCTCGGGGGCCTCCCCGAGCAGGTCCACCATGATGAGCAGGAACGGCAGGGTGATGTCCGCCGTCCCCTGGCCCCCCTCCTTGTCCTTCATCTCGTTCAGGCGGACCTGGCGCTGATCCAACTCGCGCTTGATGCGCTTCCAGAAGGCGCGCACCTCCCCGCCCTTGGCCGAGAAGCACAGCTGGTCTGATGGCGGAGCGCCGGCGCTGTCGTCGTCATCCCCGATCCCGCGGACAATGCAGTGGGGCAGCCACTCGGCCCATTCCCAGCTGCTGCGCGAGCCGGGATGACCGATGACATACAGTCGGGAGTCCTGGGCGGAGTGGAAGGTGCAGAAGTGGGCGGCGACGGCGCGGGCGAAGTCGGCGGTTTGCGTCGGGTTCTTGCCGAAGACGCCCAGCGAGTGGCGGGGCGGCTCGAAGAGACCGGAGACGGCTTCGTCCCTCTCTCTGTCCTTCTCCGTCCTCTCTTCGTCGTCGCGCTCCTTGGAGCCCGGGCGCAGCGGGATCGTGATCGGGACTTCGCTGAGGATCTCCGAGTCCGTCGCCAACCGGCGAGCATCCTTGTCCAGCGACGCCCCGTCCAGCGAGGCATCTTCTTCTTCGAGTTTGTAGACCACCGTGGACGGGCGACTGCCGATGCCCAGACGCACGACGCCGAAATCGCGGTCAGCCGGACGGCGCTCCCAGATGCGGGAGCCGAAGCGGCTCGTCTCTTTGCGTGCCGCGATCTCCAACAGGGCGGGCACATCCGGATAGTTGTAGTGGAAGAACATCCGCTGGGTGTTGTGAGAGCCCAGCATCTCCTGCCGCATCTCTTTCAGCCGCGCCTGGTAGGCCTTTTCCTTCTCGGAGGCGGTCTGGCGTTCGGCCCGCAGGGAGTACACGCCGAAGACGACGGAGGCTCCCATGGCGAGGCCCATCGGGATGATCAGACCGGGGTTGCCCGTCCCCGAGGCGAAGATCATCCCGAGCATGGCGATGACGGGGACGAGCAGCCCGAGCAGGCTCTGTAAGCCGAACCCCTTCTTCTCGGGCGGCTTGGGGATCTTCACCTCACCCGTGATCAGTTCCGGCTGAACGCGCGGCGGGCGATCGATGTACTCAAGTGCCATGGGAGATACCCCTGTCGCCGGCGCGCCGGCGGCCGGTCGGCCGCCTCATCCCGGCGGGCGAGTTGCGGACGGACTCACATCCCCTGGTTTGACAAGCAGAAACTCCTCACCTAGAATCTGGAGATTATAGTCCGACGAACGCATGAGTCAAACGCAACGAACGCGTAAGGCAAACTCAATCGCTCTCCAGGAGCCGGATGCTGTATGAACGTCGCCCGGTTTTGTGAACGATGCAAACGCTTGACGACCGATGGGAACCTGTGGTGCCAGGACCGGGATTGCCCGGCCGAGCAAGGCTACCCGGTACTCGCCTACGGCGACTACCTGGGGGACCTGAAGATCACCAAGCTCATCACCGTCTGGCGCACAGCGGCCCTGTACGAGGCTCAGCGCGGCAAGCAAACCGTATGGCTCAAGCTGGCGCACGCCGACCCGGAGAGTGAAGATCGGCTGAAGCGCGAGGCGGCTTTTCTCAAAGCCGTCGGCGGCGTGGCCGGTAAGCCATCCATCGTTCGCTCGCTCCGTCCCGACCCCTATCCCGTCCACCTGAAGCTCCTGCCGCCCTACCCCACGCCCTCCAAGCGGCTTCACGGCGAGATCTCCCTCCGAGGGGAGCCGAAGGTCTTCACCGTCCTGCAACCGGTCCACGGCTCGTTGCTGAGCGACCGCCTTTTGGAGACACCCCAGGTCTGGCACTACGAAGCGGCTTGGGTCACCGTCACCCTGGCGCGGGCCCTGCGGCCTCTGGCCTCGCACAACATGGCTCATCTCTCCTTGACGCCCAACATGGTGATGGTGGAGGCCGACGCCGAAGGGCACTGGCATCCGACGCTGCTGGACTTTGGCTGGCTGTGGGACGGCAGCGGCGATGGCGCTTATCTGGCGGGACTGATCCCGCATTGCGCGCCGGCCTATACCGCCCCCGAAGTGTTCGCCGGACGCGGAGCCGCCATCGGCGCCGCGGCCGACACCTATTCCCTGGGGTTGATCCTGTACGAGATGCTGGCCGGCCGGCCGGCGTTCGAGCCCTATCTGAAGCGGGACGATCAGGTGCGGCGCGTCGTCGCGCAGAATCCGTCCCCGCCGCCGATCGACCGCCCCGAACTCGAAGCCTCGGGCGTCGTCAAGATGGTCGCCAAGGCGATATCGCCGACCGACCGCTATCCGAACGTGCAGCAGCTGGCCAAGGCCCTCGGCTCGGTGTACGGCTCCCCGCCGGAAGCCCGCCCTCTCCCGATGGCGACCAAAGTGCTGCTGGCCGTCGCCGGCGTGTCGTTGCTGTGCATCGTCCTCTTCGTCGCCTACCTCTTCCTGCAGGTCCTGCTGAATCGTTGAAAATGTCGGGGCGGGCCTGGCGGCCCGCCCCACGCTCCTCAAGCCCGGAACAACTCTCGTCGGCCGTGCGTCAGCCTTTCGGCCACCGACCTCACACGAGACCTGCCCTGGCTAGAACTTACCCGCGCCGCTGGTATCGCCACTCTTGTGGAGCTCGACGGCAGTCTTTAGATCGTCGGCGAATTCGATCAACATCTTGGAGAGCTCCTTGGACTTCTTGTCCACGGCGTCCTTGCAGCGTCCGTAATACGCTTTCAGCGGCGGGTTCCAAATCGCGGTCATTTCCAGGAGTGTGAAGATGCCGACCGCGGCCTTCCCAACTCCGAGAATAACGTCCGACTGTTGTCTGAATCCCGCTTCGGTCTTTTGGACCACGGGGTAGTCCATCTCCACCATTTGTCCGGCCATGTTGATTCTCCTTCGTTGCTCGAGATGCGAAACGCGCTAAAAATTGCAGATCTGGGAAGCCTGCTCCGCGAATTGCTGCGCCAGGCCGGCCGACTTCTTATCGGACGTCTGCGTGGTCTCGTTCGACTTGGTGAGAGTGGCCTGGATGCCCGTGAACGCCAGGGCGAATTCAGCATACTTGGGCATCAACTTGCGGCCGATGTCGAGGTTGTACTCCTGGGCGTCCTTTCCCTTCCAGCCTTCAATGATCTTGGGGCCGAAGGCTTTGACAATGCTCTGGCTTTGTTCCGTAAGGCTCTTTTGCTGGCCGAATTTTCCAACCGCCTCCACCACCTTGCCGATGTCCACGAAGAAACTGTTTCCGCCGATCATGGCTCACGATCCTCCTGGAGAAAAAAGCGACGAGTCACTTGAAGCGGGACTGGGATTTCGTTTCGCCGTCCTCGTAGAATGCACGGGCGCCTTCGATATCGCCCGCCAATTCCTTCATCTTGCCGGAGAGCTTCTGCAGCGCCTTGGTCAGCGCACCGTTGATGGCCGCTGTGAAAGTTTCCCCGGCTTGTCCTTGGAGCGCGCCGCCTTCCATATCCTTCCCAAGCTTCTTGACCGCCGAGAGCGTCTCCTGAAGCTGCTTCTCCGCCGCGGAGAACTCCTTGGCCATCTCACGCATCGTCTGATAGTTCATTCCTGATTTGTCAGGCATGGTTCCCTCCCTTTCGCGCGGTCGATCCGATGAGTCTGACTCAGCTCAGCCCGAGTCCCGGAATGTTCCCGAACAAGCTGGTGATAGCGGATTCGCATTCGTGCTGGGTCTTCTCGATCTCCTTCGAAATCCGATCCCCCTCGCCCATGACGTTCTGCAGGTTCTTCATGGACGGTATGACTTGACTGTCCACCTCGTTGAAGAATTTCGTCGCGCCCTCCCCGTACCAATCGCCTCCTCTGAGCTGTTCGATCACTTTGTTCAACTTCCCAATCGTCTCCTTGGTCGACGTTTCCTGCGCCCGAAACGAGCCTTCGATGTTCTTGAAAGCGTCGAAATCGAGCTTGATGATAAGTATGGCCATTGCACCACCTCCTGGCGTCTTGCTTATGGCTTCGATGCGAGCCGAGGTTACGGTTTTGGCGCATTCCTCGGTACGGTTCGCGGGTCGTGTTGCTGAGATCCCGAATGACGGCCGGCGATAGGCTTCTTCCTTTCGCGGGATGAGGTCCGTGGCTGTCACTTCTATACCACGCCGGGTGTCCCGTGCGAAAGGGGCGCCGTTCCCGACCCGCCGGGAATACCATTCCCGCCGTCCCGAGATAGGGCGCCTCGCCGCGCAATGCCCCCTGGCGGAAGCAAGGCTCGTCGACTCGGGGCCTTGACGGTGACCGATTCTCCGGGCCCTTGGATCGACCGTGGCGGGACGTCGACCCAGTTCTCTCTCCCTCCATCCGGAAGAGGCAATCGGCGAGGTCTAATCGGCAAGCGGCCCCAGAATCCTTGCCGCCGCCGGCGATGTGCCCGGTCCTCTCCCCGTCGATTGCCGGCGACGCAACAAGCCCGCGCCTAGCCTCCGCCTACCAAGCGGCCTATAATGAGCGGTCCAGAAAGTCGAGCAATCCATCGCCTCTTGTGAAACGTAGAACATGCGCCGGCGCCTCGCACGGAAAACAAATTGGACGTGATCCCCGACTTCAGGCCAAGGGGGTCGGGTGAGGTTGCCCGCCTGGCGGACCGGTTGCAGGGCAGCCTGGATCCGTACGCCGTCTTGCCGGCCGTTGTCACCGTTGTCGCGCAGGCCCTGCCTGCGCGCTATGCCGCCATCTACCTCAACAGGGTAGACGCCGATGAGCTCATTCTCGCCGCCGAGCACGGAACCGCCGCCGGCGAATCCTCGCTTCCCCCTTCCCCGTCGGCTGCGGTCGGGACGGCGGGGGACAACCCCGGAAGCGAGCCTTCCCAGTCCCTGGCGTTCCCCGTGCTCTACAAGTCCGAAGAGGTCGGACTGCTCCTCGTCGTCCCGGCCGACGGCCACCCGCCGAACCCCGAGGAGCGAAGTCTCCTGGCGGCGATCGCCCGCGGAGCAGGGTCGGCGGCCCAGGTGGTGCGCCAGGAACACGATCTGCTGCTGGGACGCGAGCGTCTGGTCCTGGCGCGCGAGGAGGAACGTCGCCGTCTTCGGCGCAACCTGCACGACACCATCGGGCCGACCCTGGCGGCGCTCAGCCTGAGGGCCGGCTCGGTGCGGAACCTCATCGAGCAGGACCTCCCGACAGCCCAGCAGCAGCTCAACGAGCTGCGCGAACTAATCCGCGTCGTCATCACCGACATCCGGCGGGTGGTCTACAACCTGCGACCCCCGGCTCTCGATGAGTTGGGGATGCTTCCGGCCATTCAGGAACAGGCCGGGCAGTCCTCGACCGGTGGTCTCCAAGTCAGCGTGCACGCCCCCGGTCAGATGCCGCCTCTTTCCGCCGCCGCCGAAGTCGCCACCTATCGCATCGTGATGGAGGCCCTGACCAACGTCGAACGCCATGCCCATGCCCGTCACTGCCGGATCAGCCTCAGCGTAAACGACCAGGTCTGCATCGAAGTCCTGGACGATGGAGTCGGTCTCCTGCCGAACCACCGCGCCGGTGTGGGGATCGCTTCGATGCGCGAGCGCGTCGCTGAACTGGGCGGCTCCTTCACGATCGAGTCGCCGTCTGAAGGAGGCACGCGCGTGCTCGCCTTTCTGCCGGCCAGTTCGCGGGCTCCCGGATGGGAAACCGCCGGCTCGGAAACCGCCCTGCCGGTGGATGACTCCGGCTGACGTCCATGCACCACACTCCGATCCGCGTCCTGGTGGCCGATGATCACCGCCTCTTTCGGGATGGCTTGCGCGCCCTGCTCAACTCCGCGGAGGACCTCGAACTTGTCGGCGAGGCCGGCGACGGCGAGGAGGTTGTGGCACAGGCGGCCGTTCTACAACCGGACGTCATCCTCATGGATCTGCAGTTGCCCGGGATCAACGGGGTCGAGGCCACACGGCGCATTCTGCACACTCAGCCGAGGGTGAACGTGCTCGTACTCACGATGTTCGAAGACACCGACACGGTGCTGGCCGCCATGCGAGCCGGCGCCCGAGGCTATATCCTCAAGGACACGGACGAAGAGGCCTTGCTCCGATCCGTGCGCGCCGTAGCCAGCGGCGAGGCGTTATTTGGTCCGGGGGTCGCCGAGCGCCTGATGCGCTACCTGGCCGAGGCGACGCCTTCCGCCGAGCGCGCCGCCTTTCCCGAGCTCACCGACCGCGAGCGCGAGGTGCTGTGGCTGCTGGCGCAGGGGCTGAGCAACCAGGAGGTGGCTGGGCGCATGGGCATCAGTCTGAAGACGGCCCGCAACCACGTCTCCAACATCCTGGCCAGACTCCAGGTGGCCGACCGGACCGAGGCCGTCGCCCGGGCGCGCGCGGCCGGGCTGGGAACAGAGAAAAAGAGCCGCCTCTAAGAGTTCTAAATCGCCGCATCCGGTTTCGCCGAGGTAGCCATGAATGACGTTATCCGTGCCGATTACGATGAGCTCACGAAGATCGCCAGTGCTTTCGACCGCGAGGCGGATCGGCTGCGCCAGTCGTTCCAGCAGGTCCTGCGCACGGTCGAAATCCTGCGAGGCGGCGACTGGGTTGGCCAGGGCGCAGCGGCGTTTTTCCGAGAAATGGACTCCGACGTGATTCCGGCGATGAAACGGCTTCCCTCGGCCCTCGAGGCGGCAGGTCGAACGACGAGGGATATCGCCCAGAACACGAAGGACGCCGAAGACGAAATCGTCAGGCTCTTTGCCGGACTTTTCGGCCTGGGCTCGGGCGCCGCGATCGCGGCCGCCGTGGGCGCAGGCATTGGTCAGGCACTCGGCACAGCCGCCGGCGCCCTTGCCGGTGCGGCGCAAGCGGTGGCCGCGGCCGCAACGGCGGCCAGGCAGGAGGCGGCCGCCCGAGTGCAAGGCCTGATCGACGCCGGGGATCATCAGGGCGCCATCGACGAAGCCGCACGCGCTTATGGCATCGACCTGAGCCACATCAAAGGCAAGCCCACGTACGATACCAACGTTCAAGGGGAGGGTGTGACCAGGCCCGACGGAACGGTTGGGATAGGCACCGATGCCTTCACAACCCCGGCAGAATTGGCCTCCACAGTCGGTCATGAGGCACTTCACGCGCAACAGCTGGCTGAAGGCCGCTGGTATCCGGGAAAGCAAGGCCTCGAACTCAACGAGGTGGAATGCTATGATTGGGAAATAGCCAATGCCCCTCGCACCGGCTTGAGCCAAGCCGAGATCGCTGAGGTCACTCAGCGTCGGCAGGCTCACTACAATGACTTGACGCCTGCCAATCGAAGAATGGTGGATGGCGGAAAATACGGGCCCCCAAAGATCTAGACCTGATGCGGGGCGGTGCAAGGATTGCCCCGCCATCCAGAGTCAGGAGAACGTCGGCCAGGGAAAGGAAGCACAGATATGATCGTCGTAGCCTTGAGCTTGGATCGAAAGACCTATGCACAGAGCGACCCGATTCTTGGCAAAGTGGCTATCAGGAACATCGCCTCGACCCCCCTGGTGGTTAATCGTAGGCTGGCGCCGCACTCCATATTCGCCCCGAGCCCTTTCCGTGAGGTCAGTTTCGTAGTTACGGATCCATCGCATGCCGAGGTCGAGTTCGGTCCCAGAATCAATAGAGGCTATCCAAAAGCAGGGGATTTCCAGCAACTGATGCCCGGCGAGACACTCGTGCGGGAGTATTCCTTGAGGGAGTATTTCGCTCTGGACAAGCCGGGCCAGTACTCCGTCCAGACGGTCTATCAGAATCAGAGCGATCCCGGCAGCGGAACAGAGGCCTGGAAAGGCGAGAGCAAGTCAAACGTGGTCTCGTTCACGCTCGAGACGTAGGTCAACCTCGAAGGCGTGGACGATGGCTGGGTCCTCCCGCCGGGCATCGCGCCGGGATGGAGTACCCTGCCGTGGCTAGTCTTGCCGCAGAGCCCGCTGCCACTCCTGAGCTCAACGACGGCGAGCGCCAGGTGCTGACGCTGCTGGCCCAGGGCCCCAGCAACCAGCAGGTCGCGGCGCATGGGCATCAGTCTAAAGACGGCGCGCAACCACGTCTCCAACATCCTGGGCAGACTCCAAGTGGCCCGACCGGACCGAGGCCGTCGCCTGGGCGCGCGCCGCCGGGCTGGGAGCGGATAGAAAGACCGGCCTCTATCCCGGCCGGGCGAAGACGGCGGTGAAGCAGCCGCGGTTCCCGGCGTAAATGTAGCCCAGCCCGATCTGGGTGTAGTTCGGGCTCATCAGGTTGGCGTTGTGCGGCCCGCTGTTCATCCACCAATCGAAGACGCGTTGCGGCGCGCCGGATGACGTGTCGCTGGTGCAGTAGATGTTCTCCCCGATCCACGACCAGTCGTAACCCTGCCGCTCGACCCGGTCGCGCACCCCCGAGCCGTCCGAGCCCGTGTGGGAGACGAAGCCGTTGCAGGCCATGTCGGCGCTGTGGATACGCGCCGCGGCTTGCAGCTGGCCCTGCGAGGCGTAGGCGGCCCGCCCCTGGTTCTGGCGTTCCTGGTTGATCAGCCCCAGCAGAGTAGATTCAAAACCGGCATTGCCGCTCGAGCTGCAGCCGGGGTCGGTGGTCGCCGAGGGAGGCGCCGTCGCCGTCGGCTGCACGGTGCCCGGGCCGACCGTCTCGGTCGGTGGTGCGATCGATGCGGTCCAAGACGGCGGCTGGGTTTGAGTCGGCGGTGTGGTGGTGCGCGTACGCGTCGGCGTGCGGCTGGGGGTGCGCGTCCAGGTCGGCAGGCGAGTGTGCGTTGAGCTGGGCCGGACGGTGCTGGTGGCGGTCGGGGTCGATGTCATCGACGGAGTCGATGTCGCCGTCGGGCTGGCGGTCGGAGTTTCGGTCGGCGCGGGCGTGTCGGTCGGTGTCGGCGTCAGCGTCGGAGTCGGCGTGTCGGTGTAAGGCTCCGGTTGGAAGGCGGTCGCGGTCGCAGGCGCCGGGGGGAGAGTCGGCGCGGCCGTCGAGGAAGGCGTCCCCGTCGGGACGAGCGCCAGTTCGAGTCCATAGTCGGAGGCCAATTCGTCGACGTAGGCCAGGCCGTCGGCCGCCAGGGGCTCTCCGGTGGCGGCTTGGACCGCCACGACGAGAGTCAGCAGCGTCAAGGCGCAGGCCAGCGGAGCGGCGACAACCAGGACCAGTCCCTTGGCCAGGCAGCCCCAGGGGTTGCGGCGAATACGGTGACGGGCAACGCCCGACCCGGCGCGCGGTCTCGTCGTCATCTGGATGGATTATCTGCCCGCGCTGAGGAACACGGAATAGTCCGAGAGGCCCTCCGCCGCTCCGTTGGCAGCGCTCTGACGGCGGACCGGCTCGACTTGCCCCGCCTGCCCTTCCGCCATTATCCTTCGCCGGAAGAGTTGAAGGGAACCGATCCCGTCCACAGCGGAAGAATGATGAGAGTCTTGCGGGCGAAGAAGGACCTGGTTTTCCTCACATCCCTCGGCGTGCTGAGTGTGGCAGGCGTCTGGCTCCTGGTCCGCAGCACGCCTTTCGGCATCGGGCTTTCTTGGGACTCGTTCACATACATCACGGCCGCTCGAGGGCTCTTGGAAGGCATCGGCCTGGGCCGGCTCTCCGCCTGCGGGCCCATCCGGCCGATGACCGGCTACCCTCCTCTCTATCCGCTCGTGCTGGCGGCAATCGAAAGTTTGGGATTCAGCGCCGTGCGGGCGGCGCGGGTGGTCGGCGCCCTTTCCTTCGGGGCGACCATCCTCCTGTCCGGACTCGCCGTGCGGGAGCTCACCCGCTCCGCCGTGGCGGCGCTACTCGCCTCCATCCTCGTTCTCAGTTCCAGCATCCTGCTGCTGGTCTACAGCTGGGCCTGGAGCGAGCCTTTGTTCATGGTCACGACGCTGGCGTCGGCGCTCTTCCTATCGCTTTACTTCGAACGGGGCAGCCCCGGGATGCTGATAGCCTCGGCTGCATGCCTCGGGCTCGCCCTCCTGTTGCGCTACGCCGGGCTGGCCTTCCTGGCCAGCTTCGGCACGGCCGTCATCTTGTGGACGCGACTGCATCCCTCCGATCAGCATCTGCGGCGGTGGCGCCTGTTGGGGATGGGGTTGGCCGTTGTCATCACGCCCCTGATCGCCTGGATGATCCGCAACATCGTCGTCGCCGGAACCCCAACAAACCGCAACTTCGCCTGGCACCCCCTGGGATCGGAAACCTTCCGCCAATTGCAGCAGACCGTCGCGGGCTGGTTCCTGCCGATGCGGGTCTTGGCGCAGGGTCAGCCCTACATCGCCGTCGCCGACGAACCGGCATGGGGGACCGGCGTTGTCGCCCTGCTCGGCGTTGCGCTCCTGTCCTCGTTAGTCCTGTCGTGGAGGAAGAGCCGCCGGATACATCGACCGGACCTCGTTTGGATCCTGTCCAGCAGCATCGCCATCTACCTGGGCTTCCTGGCCGTCTCTCTGATGCTCTTCGACAGCCGAATTCCCTTGGACAACCGCATCCTCGGCCCGGTGTACCTCTACACGCTTCTTCTGATCGTGGCCGGAGTCTTGGCGCTATGGCAGCGAGGCCCGGGGTTCCTGCGGGGGGTGGTCCTCGTTGCGTGTTTTGTCCTTCTTGCCCTGGCTGTGGTGCAGGCGGATCAAACCGTCCGGCTCCTCCGACAAGATGGCCAGGGCTATGTCAGCCGGCGGTGGCGGTCCTCACAGACGATCCAGGCCCTCACAGAACGGAAGCCGGACCTCGTCTACACCAATGAGATCCCCGCCGTGTATTTCGGCGCGGGGCTGAATTCCTGTGGTGTGCCGACTCGGGATTCGTTGGACGACCTGCAGGCGATGCGGGAACGCCTGCAGCAAGCGGGGGCCGTCCTGGTGTTGTTCGGAGAGATCACCACCGAATACGCAACCATCGATCAGTTGACCGAAGGACTTTCACCCGTGCTGTCCGTCCCGGGCGACGGGACCATCTACGAGGACCGCTCCGCACCCTAGTCTCGGAAGTTCCACAGGACGAGGACCTAGGGCTCCTCGATCCGAAGATCCTTGACCACCGTCAGTACGGCCCCGCCACCTTCAACCTGCCAGGTCGGGCTCGACTCGGGATAGACGTCCAGATCGTGATTGGTGCGGGTGCAAGCCAGGGCAAAGTCGGGGCGGACCTCACCGTCGTCCAGGCTCCGAAGGATTAGATCCGGCCGGGCGAAATCCGCCGCCGCCGTGAGCGGTCCCCACAAGGCGATCGAAGAGCCCGGCGGTGCCTCATCATTCAACTTCTCGATCGCCTGGCGGTACGAAGTGCACCAGTAGTCGGTCTCGTACCTGCGAAAGGCGCCCCGGGTTCCTCCGACGAACTCGTTGTAGTAGATATATTCATAGGGATGGAGCTGGAGGATCGCGAGAATCCCGGGCGCAAGCACCAGACCGACGATCAGCACCTGGAGCAACGGTCGACGCGTACGGCGCAGTGTCGCCTCCAGGCCGAGGCCAGCCAGAACGAAGATCGGCGGCAGAACGAACAGGAACTGCCGGGTGTTGTCATAGACGGTGGAATGCAGTGCCACGGCGGCGATGATGGGGGCGGAGAACCACCCGAGAAGCACGAGGATGGGAAACCGGTCGATCGACCGTCGGACGGCGGCGACGACAGCAACTCCAACGCCCACCAGGGCGATGCCGAGGAATGGCACGGTCATCTGGACCGCAAGCAGGAAGGGAAGATAGTGCCACGGGGTGCCGTGCGCATCCCACAAGGCGCCCCTATAGAGGATATCGCCCTGCCAGGGAAAGGCGGTCATCGTCCGGACGCTCTCGACAAATCGCGGCCATGGGTTCCCCCACAGGTACGGCCAAGTTGCGGTGCATACGAGCGCCGCCACCGCCCAGTAGATAAGGACGGAGGCCCAGGATCGACCGGGCTGCCGCAGAATCATGAGGGTCACCAGGATCCCTGCGAAGACTCCCAGGGACCTTGTCGAAACGGCAAGGCCTAAGGTCGCTCCAGCAATGACCACCAGGACAAGCGGCGGAGGCGCCGGGCTGGCCTTCCCGTCCAGCCTGCGGCGGGCCCGCCAGCGGCCCAGGACCGATGGGAAGACCGATCGCCCGGCGAGCCAGACACCGGCCAAGGCCAGGGCGATCGGAATGAAACGAAGGACACGGTAGAACCATGTCGTCCTATCGATGTATGAGCTAATCGGCAGTCGACCTGCATTCTGTGCCACTCGCCGGAAGAGGTCGTTGAGAACGGCCGCAGACTGTCCCTCGTAGGCCGCCGCCACCGTCGAGCGTAGGAAAGGGAAGATGAGCCGGTTCAACCACAGCAACTCCGCCGCCAGGGCGGCGGCGAAGAGAACGGACAGAAGAAACGCGACCTTTCGCTTCCGGCTCGCACGTTTGGCGTCGGCTGCCAGGGCCTGACGCCAGTCCGATTGCGTCCGTCGGTCCCCTTCCTTGCGGCTGAACGACTGATCGGCCTGCCGAGCACGCCTCATGCGAAATCCCTGCACCATGGCGATTAGGAACAAGGCCATGAAGGGGATGTCCTTCTGATTGATGAAGGAATGACCGAGGAGAAGCGGCTGGCTGAGCAAAAGGATCGCCCCCAGCAGGCCGACGCGTCTCCCGGCGAGACCCTCCCCCAGCAGGTAGGTAAAGACCACGGCGACCAGGAACATCACGTGGTTCGTGAAGTGCCTGGCATCGGCCAGGAACCAGCCGTGGCGCATCCAAACGAGCCCATGGGCCGCCAGCTCGGACGCCATCAGGTAGGCAGGGCCGTGCAGTTCAAGGTACTCCTCCGCGCCGAGGGAGGCCCAATCCGGCGTCCGTCCGCGATAGGCCGAGAGCGCCTCCCGCGCGTAGCGGGAGTCTGCGTCCTCGTCCCAGGACGAGCCGTAGTGATTGAAGTCGGTCAGGGCCAGGACAAAGCTGACGCTGACAAACCCCAGCAGCAGGCCGAATTCAGGAGGCAGGCCTGTGCGCAATCGCGCCCGGAGATTCACACCCATGGGGCCATTCTATAGACAGGAACCTGCCCGGCCACAGCCGCCACAGCGCAGGGGCTCATCCGAATTCCCGGACTCCGGCGGGGAGTCTATTCCCCCAGCCGCGGCACACGGTCTTGCACCAACGCCGGCGGGATCAGCGCGCACGCCGCGCAAGCTGCCGCGCCCAGCACCAGTCCGACGAGCTTGCCGGCCGGGGCCGGCAGACCGAGCCACGCGGCGCCGACGACCGGGCCGACAAAGAGGACGAGGCAGATCCCCAAGGCGGCGATGCTGGCGATCGTGCTCAGGCAGCCGGCCGTGCCCCGCACCATGCGGCGCGGATCCTCCCACGCGAAATTGGCCCCCAGGACTCCGAAGGCCAGGTTGACTCCGGTCATGGCGCCGTAGCACAGGGCCACGACCAGCAGGCTGTAGATTACGTCCCCGAGGACGACGCTCCGGGCGATCGACAGGACGAGGAGGAAAACGCCTCCCAGCACGGCCACCGGCAGGTACGCGACGACGTACTTGGCGGTCAACAATCGACGCGGTGCGATCGGCGCCGTCTTGAGAATCCACCAGCTGCGCCCCTCCTGCGAGAAGGCCATCGTCGCCAGCCGCGACGACAGTACCCAGCCGACGAACAGGGAAATCCCAATGTCGCCAAGGACCAGCAGGTCGCGGAACCCCTGCATAAACCAATCCGGCGCCTCCCCCCGCCCCGGCGGTGGCTCTCCACCGCCGCGCACCAGCAGGACGGCGTAGACGACGCCCATGATGATCGGGGTGACCATCCCCGAAAGATTGCGGAGATCCCGCCGCAGCAGGGCGAAGTCCTTGACGACGATCGCCCACACCGGGGACCCCCGGCCGGGGCGCGTCCTGGCGCCCCCGGCGATGATGCCGGCCGTCCGGCGCGCGGCGCTGGCCCGGCGCTTGCGGGTGCTCACCACCGACACGCTGGCCCAGCCGCTGTAGTACAACCGCTCGGCGGCGACCAGGGTCGCCAGGAAGACGGCGCTGCAGAAGGCGATCATCGCCAGCAGCATGCCGGCGCCCACCGCCCAGTCGCCCTGACCGATGTGGACCAGGCCGCGCCCGGCCCAGGACAGCGGTGACCAGGGGAGGTCGAAGCGCGAGACAACCAGGGCCGCCTGCTGCAACTGGATCTCCGACAGGTCCGACATGCGGGCGAACTGGCCCGACTGCGAGCACACGATGGTGATCAGGGCCCCGACGAACCCCAGGATCTCGGCGGCGCGCCGCGCCGGGAAGAAGTGGACGATGCCCATCACCAGGACGCCGGCCACGCCGGCGGCGGCCAGCGCCAGGGCCGCCATCGAAAACACGACTAACGGGTAGAAGGCGGCGTTGTAATGCTCAGCCGAGCCAAGCCCGAAAAGCAGCGGCAATGCCAGCAGGCAGATCAGGCCGAAGTTGGGGACGATGGCCTGCAGGAGTTTGCTCAGGAACACCGCCCGAATCGGAACGGGAGCCGTGAGCAGGAAGTCCATGTCGCCCGAGAGGTAGAGCGCCTGCAGCAGGACGCCGAAGCTGGTCAGCAGAATCCCGACGAAGGCCACCCCCATGACGGTCACCGGGAGGCTCTCCGCCAGGCGAGGCATGTTCGGGACGGCTAAAAGGAACGCCGGCGAGCGCAGGAAGCCGAGCAGCGTCCGGCTGGCGAAGAAGACGAAGACCATCAGGCCGGCCAGGAACAGCAAGAGGAGGACGCGCCCGAAGCGATCGCGCATCTTGCCGCGGCGGAAGCCGTTGACCCAGATGCGCAGCTGCAGGCCGAGCAGCTTCCAGGTCGAAGGAAGCAGGCGGGCTTCGATCGCCCGGCCGGGGCCTGCCGCGGCGGCCGTCGCCGTCACGCGCGCCTCCCCTGCGTGAGGCGAAGTGCGCCTACTTGAGCACCTCGGCGATCTCGGCGTATTCCGTGCCGCCGGTGAGGCTGAGGAAGATGTCTTCCAGCCGGCCCTCGCCCTTGCCCATGCGGCGCAGCTCGTCCATCGTTCCGGCGGCGATCAGGCGTCCCCGGTTGATGATGCCGATACGATCGCACATCCGTTCGGCGATTTCGAGAATGTGCGTCGAGAGAAACACCGCTGCGCCGCGGTCGGCCAGCTGACGCAGGATGTCCTTGATCAGGCGCGCTGATTTCGGGTCGAGGCCCACCGTCGGCTCGTCGAGCACCAACACCTTCGGATCGTGCACCAGCGCCGCCGCCAAAGACGTCTTCTGGCGCATCCCGTGCGAGTAGGAGTCGACCGTATCGTCGGCCGCCTGGGTCAGGTCGAACAGACGCAGCATCTCCTCGCTGCGTCGATCGACCTGGGCGCTGTCGACGCCGTACAGGTCCCCGACAAAGCGCAGCAGCTCGCGCGCCGTCAGCTTGGCATACAGGTTGGGTTCATCCGGCACGTAGCCGGTGGCGGCCTTGGCCGGGATCGGCTGGCGCTGGACATCGAAGCCGCCCACACGCACGGTCCCCGAGGTCGGCTGCAGGAGCCCGACGACGGCCTTGATCGTCGTCGTCTTACCGGCGCCGTTGGGGCCGAGAAAGCCGAAGATCTCGCCGCCGTAGACGTCCAGGCTGACGTCGTCGACGGCCGACTTCTCGCCGTACTTCTTGACCAGGTTGCGGATCTCGATCTGGGGAGGTGAACTGGACATGTCGCGTCGAGGTCCCCGGCCTGAGGCAGAGCGTCCGGGCCCCAGTCGCCGACATTATAGACGGCGTGGTTTTCGGGCCCGACGCGTGGCTAGCGGGCGCCCCTTGCCCAGCTCGCACTTGGCGCGTGAAAACACCGGCTCAACAGGAGACGCCGGGGCTCTCAGCTACCAAGTTCCAGACCAGGCGGCGCCTATCCCCAGGGGTTCGCCCCCGGGCTCTGCGGATGGCGTCCCGGCGGGTAGTACTCCCGCAGCGGGTTCAACTCGTACTCGTCGACGGTGATGAAGGAGTGGGCGTTGTGCACCGGCGCCGGGTAATGCTCGACGACCCGCGCCACGAGCGGATCCCCCTTGGCGACCTTCTTCAGGAGAGCCAGTACTTTGTCGAAAGCCTCGTCGTTGGCGGCATCGACCGGGACGATCAGGTTGTACTCCCCCTCGACGACATCGGCTCGCACGATCACCCATTCGTCGCCGCCGTCGGTGAAGGAGACGCCGATCGCCCTGGCCGCCTGCCGGGGATCGCTCGTCTTCAAGAGAACCCAGGCCCGCACACGCTGCAGTCCGATATCCATGGTTGACCTCCTCTAGGTCTCGTCTTGCGTCACTCAGCCGTCGGGCCGCTCGACGACGGCATGCTTGAGCCGGAGCAAGTAAGGCGGAGTCCGCGGCATCCGGACGTAGGCCTTCACCAGCTGGCGTCCCTGGGCGTAACCCAGCGGCAGCACGGCCGCCTCGTCCGCCACCAGGATCCGGTCGGCCTCCTGGTAGAGATCGATTCGCCTCTTCCGGTCCGTGATCTGGGCAGCTTCTTCAACCAGCGCGTCGAACTTGGCGTTGTGCCAGCGAAGCGGGTGGCCGTGAAACACGACCCGGAGCATGTCGTCGGGATCCGGATAGTCGGCCGCCCAGCCGCTGATCGTCATGTCCGGCGGGTCTTCGCGCCCCCGGCGCAAGAGCTCGCCCCACTCGAGGCGGGACAGGCCCACCTTGACTCCGAGCGCCGCTTCCCAGGTCTTCGCCAAGTAGGACGCGGTCACATTACTGCTGGTGTCGCCTGAGTAGACCAACTCGACCGCCGGGAACCCCGCCCCGCCCGGGTATCCGCCCTCGGCCAAGAGCCGGCGGGCCTCCACCGGATCGAACGCGAGCCCGAGCGAGGCCGAGTGACCTGCCATTCCCGGGGGAAGGAACCCTCCCTTGGCGGGTTTCAAGTAGGAAACGGCTGTCTCCTGCACAAACTCGTCTCGGTCGATCGCCCGGACGAACGCTTTTCGGACCGGCACCCGGTCGAAAGGCGAGCGATCGGCGCGGAAGGCGAGGTACAGGGTCGAGAGAGCCGGCGTCATGGAAAGCTCGCGGCGGTAGACAGCCTGGACACGCTGCTGAAAGGCGCCGGGGCTCATCTTGATCAGGCTGATCCCGTCCAACTGCCCATCGTCGAACTTCTTCAGCAGGGACTCGTACTCATTGATCACCGGCGCTTCAATGCGCCCGATGTTGCCTCGCCTCAGGCCATGGTAAAACGGGTTCTCCTCGAACACCATCATCTCGCCGCGCTGCCACTGGATGAGCCGGTACGGACCGTTGCCCACCAGGTTCTCAATATCGGTCCAGGGTTGGCCCCCCCCTTCCACGACTCGCCTTGCCAGCGGGTACGTTACGAAAAGAGCCAGCAGCAGGGGGAAAAAGCCGGCCGGCTGCTCGAGGCGGACATCAAGCGTACGGTCATCCAATGCCCGCACTCCGACGTCGGAGGCGGACCCTTCCCCTTCGGCATAGCCCCGCGCCCCGGCAATCCCGCCGAGAAGGAGGCGCGCCGGGGTCCCTGGACCCAGCGCGAGGTTTCGCTTCCACGCGTACTCGAAGTCGCCGGCCGTCAGCGGCGAACCGTCGCTCCACTGCGCGCCTTCCGTCAGATGAAAAGTGTAGCGCCGGCCGTCATCCGAGACATCCCAGCGGCGGGCCAGGGCCGGTAGAACCACCATCGCCTCGTCGACCTCCACCAGACCTTCGAAGATCTGACCGAGGACGAAGGCCGAGACGTCGTCGACAACCATGCCCGGGTCGAGCGTCAATGGTTCATCGATGGCATAGCGCAGGGTGGCATGGGGCCCCGCGGATTCGACGCTTTTCTTCGACCGCCGTCGAAGTTCCCAAAGGTCGAAGGCCTGGTCGTACGCCTGGTGCGCCTTTTCGAACTGGAAATCGGCCGAGTAGACAAGCCCCAGGCGCAAGAGCGTTTGGGCCGCTTCCTCGTTCTGCTGCAACTCGGTCTGAAGTTCGAGGGCGGCCGAGTAACTGTCGATCGTCTCCGGCACGGCGTACAACGCGTGAGCCCGCTCGCCTGCCTTGAGGAAGTAGCCGGAAGCCTTCGCCAGCTCCCCGGCGGCGCGATAGTGGTACGCCAGAGCCTCATACTCTTCGGGTCGGAGCGCTTCGAGCGCAGAGGCCATCCGCCTGTGCAGCGCCCGTCGCCGCGTCGGAGGCATGTCGTCGACCATCGCCGCCGGGATGAGGGTGTGTGTGAAGGCGTAACGTCGACCCTCCTCGCTGGCAAGCACCTGGATGATCTGGGCCCGCTCCGCCGTCTCGAGGGCATCGGTGGTGGCGGCCTCGGACAATCTTGTCGTCCGGCGAATCACATCGACTTCGAAATCGTGGCCGCGGATGGCGGCCGCCTCGAGCGTCTGCTGCGTGTCCGATGGCAGGGATTGCACCCGCTCGCCGATGGCGACCCGCACGTTGACCGGGATATCGAGCGCCAATCGACCGGGCAACTGCCAGCGTCCGTCCTGGTGGACAAGCCGCCCGCTCTCGGCCAGACCTTTGCACACCTCCTCGACGAAGAAGGGGTTGCCCTCGGTCACCCGGTAGATCTCCTCCGCCAGATCGGGGGCGACGCTCTCGCTCAGCAGCGCCGTCAGCATGTCCTCGGTGTCGGCCCGATCGAGTCGACGCAGCCCCAGCGAGACTCCCAGGTCCTCGCGGCGGAAATCGTGGAGCACCTCGTGCAGCGCCCGGGCGGCGGCCGGCTCGACATCGCGGAAAGTCAGCACGAACATCACCCGCCGCTCGCGAGTCTGCCGCACCAGGTGGCGAAAGAGGGCAATCGTTCCACTGTCGGCCCAGTGGGCATCTTCCAGAACGAGCAGCACCGGCGTCGGCTCGCTCAACATCGAGAGCAAGATGGCCGCGCCTTCGAAATGCCGACGCTGTTCTTCGGGCGTGTCGACCGTCGTCTTGAGGGGGACGTTGGGGAAGTGGGTGTGGTACTCCGGCGCGATGGAGAGCACGGCCGAGGCGATGAACTCCGGCGCCGCCCGCACCGCTTCCGCCATTCCCTCGATGGCGCCGCGCAGGATCTGTTTGAAGGGCCCAAACGGTTCCGCCGCCTGCGAGTAGCACCAGCCCTGCAACACCCGCCCGCGCGAGACCTCGGTCAGGGCGACGAGCTCGCGCACCAGGCGCGTCTTGCCGATGCCGGCCTCCCCATGGACCAGCAAGGTCCGGCTGCGCCCAGCGGTCGCTTCACACCAGAGAGCCCGGGCCAAGGTCAGCTCGGCCTCGCGCCCGGTCAGTCGGCCGCGCCCGATCCGCTCCAGCACGGGCACTGGAGACTCGCCTCCCGACTCGACCTTGAGCACGTCGGGCCCGCGCAGGAGTTCCAGGACGTCTTCCGCCGAGGCCGGGCGGTCCGTCGGGGATTTGCTCAGCAGGCGGAGGATCAGCCGATCGAGCGTACCGGGGAGCCTCGGCACTTTCACTCTGGGCGCCACCACCGGCGCGTAGAGATGCTGCGTGATGACCGCCAGCGTTTCCTGGGCGGCGAAGGGCAGCTCGCCGGTGGTCCACTCGTAGAGCAGGACGCCAAGGGAATAGAGGTCAGCGCGGCCGTCGATCGGGCCGCCTTGCAACTGTTCCGGCGAAAGGTAGAAGACCGTGCCGACGATCACCCCCTCGAGGGTGACGCGCGAGGCCAGGGACAGCGCCAGGCCGAAATCGGTCAGTTTGACCGCGCCCTGCGGTGTGAGCAAGATGTTCTCGGGCTTCAGGTCGCGATGGACGATGCCCAGGCGGTGGGCATGGGCGAGGGCCTCGCACAACTGCGAGGCGACGCCGATGATCTCGGCCAGATCGCCGGGCCGCCTCTGGAAGAGCGACTGGCCTTCGACGAGTTCCATCACGATGAAGGGCGAGCCGTCAATTTCGCCTGCATCGTGGACGCTGACGATGTTGGGATGATTGAGGCGACCCGCCAGGCGGGCCTCGCGCAGCACGCGTTGACGGTCGGCGGACGTCAAATCGGGTTTGTGGATGATCTTGACGGCGACTTGGCGATCGAGCAACTCGTCTTGCGCGCGGAAGACAGCCGCCATCCCCCCGCGGCCGATCTCATCGGCTAGGCGATAGCGATCATTCAGGAGCGAGCCGGAAGTCGCCCTCATGGTTGTCCCTGGCGGCTCATCCGATGGTTAACAAATGGCAACAAAGGCAGAACGCGAGGATCCCCCATCAACATCCTGCCGTTCGAGTGAACTGGCCTGATCGAGGGACAAGCGGGCGGTACCGCGACCGCCCGCCGCTCCAGTCAAGAAAGTATGGGGGCGGAATCCGCCGAAGTCAAACTTCAGCGCCTCCTGCTCGACCTCGTCGTCTCATCGAACCCCCAGGGCCAGCAGAACCTCGCCCCAAGCCTCGCCGCCTCGACCAGCGGCGGGCCAAGCCTAGCGCCGCGTCCGCCTTCGGACGGACGAGGTCCGCCTGGGCGCGGGTGAGGCGCGGCGTCGTTCGTGTCCGTTCGAAGGACGAGGGGCGGCCTTGCCGTTGCCGTTCTTGGGAACGCTTTCGGGGTTGAAACCCCCATAGTCGAACTCGGCCAATCGCCGGCGCTGGAACGGCCGGCCGAGCAGCCGCTCGATCTGGCGCACGATCGGCTCGTCCTCCGGCTGCGCCAGGGTGAAGGCCTCGCCGGTGCGATCGACGCGGCCGGTGCGACCGACGCGATGGGTGTAGGCGTCGGCCGTATCGGGCACGTCGTAGTTGATTACGTGGGCGATGCCGACCACATCGATCCCGCGCGAGGCGACGTCGGTGGCCACCAGGATGTCGTACTTGTTCCCGCGGAAGCCGTCGATGGCCCCCTGGCGTCGATTCTGGGTCATGTTGCCTTGCAGCGCTTCGACCCGGTAGCCGTGCTTGTCCAGGTCGCGCGCCAGCGAGCGCGCTCGATGCTTGGTGCGGGTGAAGATCAGAGCCCGCCCGCCGCCGCGCCGTTTCAACATCGCCAGCAGCAGCGTCTTCTTGAGCCCGCTCGACACCGGATAGAGCGCGTGCGAGATCGACTCGGGCGGCGCGATCACACCGATCTGCACGGTGACCGGATGGTGCAGGATGCCGTCCGCCAACTGGCGGATTTCGTCCGGCATGGTGGCCGAGAAGAACAGCGTCTGGCGCCGGTTCGGTACCAGCTTCAGGATGCGGCGGATGTCGGGCAGGAAACCCATGTCGCACATCCGGTCGGCCTCGTCCAACACCAGCACCTCGACCTGCGACAGGTCGATGCTTCGCTCACCGGACAAATCGAGCAGGCGGCCGGGGCAGGCGACGACGACATCCACCCCGCGGCGCAGCGCTTCGACTTGCTTCGGTTTTCCCACCCCGCCGTAGATCGCCGCGCTGCGCACGCCGCTACGCTTTCCATAGAGGCGGGTCGCCTGGTGGATCTGCTCGGCCAGCTCGCGGGTGGGGGCCAGGATCAAGGCCCGGACCCCTCGGCCCGGGTTGGCCAGCAACCGCTGCAAGATCGGCAGCATGAAGGCCGCCGTCTTGCCGGTTCCGGTCTGGGCAATGCCAAGCAGGTCTTTCCCGGCCAGGATCGGTGGGATGGCTTGCTGTTGGATCGGTGTGGGCTGATCGTAGCCCGCCGCTTGGATCCCAGCGCGCACGCGGGCATCCAGGTCAAACGATTCGAAACTCACTGAAAGCACTCCTTGGCTAAACCCCTCAAAGGGGGTATGTCGAGCCAAGTCGCACCCTCAGCCCCACATCAACAAGAATTGGTCCCCACGGGACCAATCATAGAGAAACTCGGCCCCGGACTACACGTCCGGGATGACAGGCCGTAAGTGTACCCTGCCTTCCGCTGGAAGTCCAGGGGAGGTTTGCTCCTGCCTGCCGCCAGGCTCGAATCCTCCGAGGCCGAGGGACGGGGCTTACGCGCCTCTCTCTCTGGGGACCTTGGGGAGAGGGCTTACAGCCCCCTCCCTAGCGAAGCACCCCCAAACCCCCGTCACCCCTCCTCCGATCGCGGAGCATCCCGTAGCCCTTCGGCAGGCTCAGGGCAGGCTCCGCGGAAGGAAAGCGGCGCTGGAAGGAGTCGTACCCTCGCGACTGCGATGCGCCGCTTTTCCTGCCCGCCGTGAAGGAAGCCTCTTCCCGCATAAGGAACGAGAGCGGCGGGCGCCGCAATCACTCTAAGCAGGATTCATTGCGTTCCGGCCGCCTCCCCCGGAATCGGCCCTGGACAGATCCGGAAAAGGGTGCTAGACTGTCCGGCAAGGTAGCATGCAAGTTCTGACTGGATGTCGCAAGACCTCGGCCTGAGCTGCAACCGCTCGGGCCGAATTGGTTCCTCACAAGAGCCGGACCTCCGAAGAACAGGCAACTACCATCTTCTTGCCTAGGAGGCAAACAACATGACCGATCGTATCCAGGGTACCGTCAAGTGGTTCAACGGCGGCAAGGGCTACGGCTTCATCTCCCGTGAGGGCGGCGAAGACGTCTTTGTCCATCATTCGGCGATCCTCGCCGAAGGCTACCGAAACCTCGAGGAAGGCCAGCGCGTTGAATTCAACGTCGTGCAGGGCCCCAAGGGGCTGCAGGCCGCCTCGGTGACGATCCTCTAGACCACGACCCAGACAACAAGAAGCCCCCGGATCGGGGGCTTCTTCATTTTCTCGGCCGGTGGCGCCGGCGGAAGGGACACCCCCATCGGCCTGGCTGCCTGCAATCCTCGTCAGCCTGCGGATCGAACCAACGCCACCCGCTCGCCCTCGTAGTAGGTGGCCGAGCGTCCTCCTCCCCTCACGACGACTCTGCCTCTCCCGTGGACCTGCCACGCCGGATCGACTCCGTCCGGCCCCGCGGAACGGCCAATCAAGGCCGTCCCCCCGTCGACGCCGACGAGTGTAGAACGGCGCGGGCGAATCCAGCCGAGCGGCCGCGTGATCCAGGCTGGGATTTCGTCGAAGTGGGGAAGGATCAGCGTCTGATGCACGAGGCCAAACGCCTCCCGCCAGATCGAGAGCGTCCCCGCCGCAGGGCGGGCGGGAATCCAGCCGCCCAGGATCATCGCCCCGGCACTGCATCCGGCCACGACTCCTCCCTTCTCCAACACGCCCAGCACGGCAGCCCAGAGAGGGGTTCCGTCCAGCGTGGCCAGCAGGTAGTCCGGCTTCCCTCCGGAGAAGTACACCAAATTCGAGCGACGCACGGCGTTGGACTTCGAGGCGTCGTGACATCCGTCCCGATCGAGGGCCATGACGGCCTCGGCCTGCGCGCCGATGCTCTCGAAATGCCCGACACCCATTTCCGCCCAGCGCTGCGGCACGTCCGGGCCATCCGGCGCCGAGGCGGTCGGCAGGATGGCGACGCGCTTGCCCCCGGCGCGCTCCAGCAAGGCTGCATCCACCTGGCGCATCGAGTCGAGGAATTCGCCGGCGCCTACCAGCGCCAACGTGCCGCGGCCTGAAGTCATGCGGAATCAGGCAGGGTCACTTGGTTTTGACCGGCGCCAGCTGGCGCCGATGAACAAGATGACGCCCAGCCCGGCCAGCACCAATCCACGCACCGCCCAGCGCGGGTCGCCGGTCATGAAACTTCCCGGCAGGATATTTATCCCCTGCAGGATCCACACTCCGCCGCCCAGGACCATCAGGCTGCCAATGACTTTCCCGGCTGCTCGCATGGCTTCTCTCGCTCCTCTGTCCGGCGACGGAGCCAAACGCAGATAGGCGGTTTCCATTTTCTTCATCAGGAGCTCCACATCATACCCGTTCCGCTGCGGGGGGGGATGCGCCAAGCCCTCCTCGCCAGCTTGCCCGCAGAGCCCTCCGGGTTGTGCTCTGCTCCAACCTCTCGCCCTGCGCGCCTGGCGCCCGGCCGGCCCGCTCTTGACGGCGCCCGGGCTCCGGGTGTAGAGTGGTCACTGACTATTCACATGTAGACTAGATTAACGGATGTCGGTCCGCTACGCCCTGCTGGGACTTCTGGCGCAACAACCCCGCCACGGCTATCAGCTGCGGGCGGCCTTCGAGGCCGTCATCGGCGGCAAGGCCAACTGGGATGTGCGCCCGGCCCAGGTCTATGCCTCGCTCGACCGACTGGAAGAGGCCGGCCTGATCCGCCAGCGCTCGGTCGGGAAGGCCGGTGGGCCGGAGAAGCGGGTATATGGGCTGACCGCCGCCGGTCGCAAGAAGCTCCGGGCCTGGCTGGAGGCGGAGACGGAACGGGCGCCGGAGCACGATGAGTTCTTCCTGAAGCTGATGATCGCTCTGGCGACCGGCGCCGCCCAACCGAGAGACATGATCCATGTCCAGCGAACGGCGCTCTACCGACGGCTGCACGCCGTCACCGGCCGGCGGCAGGCGACCAACCCGAAAACGAGCCTGGCCCACGCCCTGCTGCTCGACCAGGCGGTGATGCACCTGGAAGCCGATCTGCACTGGCTGGACATGATCGAGGCCCGCCTGGAGGAAGTCCAGCGCCAGCCCTTGCCGCGCCCCACCCCACGCCGACGGGGTCGCCCGCCCGGTGCGGAAGTCCCGTCGCCGATGCGCCACGACGGGTAGGACGAAAGGACGACGGAATGCCTGCAGTCGCCACGGAGAATCTGACCAAGATCTACGGCGCGGCCGATGCCTCGGTGACCGCCCTCGACCACGTCAACCTGTCGGTCGAGCCGGGTGAGTTCGTCGCCGTGATGGGCCCCAGCGGATGCGGCAAGTCGACCCTGCTGCACCTCATCGGTGGACTGGACCGACCGACGCAGGGACGCGTCCTGCTCGACGGCCACGACCTGTCGACCCTCGACGATGAGGCCATGTCGGTGCTGCGCCGCCGCAGGATCGGCTTCGTTTTCCAGTTCTACAACCTGATCCCGGTGCTGAGCGCGCAGGAGAACGCCGCCCTGCCGTTGTTGCTCGACGGCGTCCTTTCCGAGCGCGCCCGCTCGGCGGCCGCCCAGTGGCTCGAGCGCTTCGAGTTGGCCGACCGCCAGCAGCACCGGCCCGACCAGCTCTCCGGCGGCCAGCAGCAGCGCGTCGCCATCGCCCGCGCCCTGGTGGCCGAACCGACGCTGATCCTGGCCGACGAACCGACCGGCAACCTCGACTCGCTGGCGGCCGACCAGATCGCGGCCCTGCTCGGCCGGGTGTCGCGCGAATGGGGGCGAACGGTGCTGATGGTGACCCACGACCCGCGCATCGCCGCCCAGGCCGATCGCATCGTCTTCCTCAAGGACGGGCGCGTCGTCGATCAGACGATCCTCGAGCCGCGCGGCGAAGGCAACATCGAGATCGTCGCCGACGCCTTGAAGCGCCTCAGCGCCTGATCGGCATCGACCGAGAGGAGGATGCCATGACTCTGCAATGGACCCTGGCCGCCCGTTATCTGGGCCGCCGCAAGCTCCGCACCGCCCTGACGACGATGGCAGTGGTCTTCGGGGTGCTGGTCACCTTCGGCACCAACACCATGTTGCCGGCCATCACCGACGCCTTCCGCACCAACATCCTGGCGGCCGCTGGCCAGGTCGACCTGACGGTGACCCATCGGGCCGGCAGCGGCTTCACCACCGCCGTGCTCGACTCGGTCCAGACCGTGGAAGGCGTATCGGCCGCCAGCGGGTCCCTCAATCGCACCGTCAACCTTCCCGTCGACTTCTTCGACCACGACCCGGCCCGCCGGGACGCCGTGGCCGCCCTAGCCATGGTCGGGATCGATCCCGATCGGGCGCAGGAACTGCGCGCCTATCCGATCCTGGAAGGCCGCTTCCTCGAGGGCGACAACCCCGGCGCAGCCATGATCAGCCGCTCGCTGGCCGACGCGCTGGGCCTGGCGCTGGGCGACCGCCTGCCCCTGCCCAGCACCCAGGGCGAAGTGGAGTTGACCATCGTGGGCATCTCTCCTTCGCGAACGCTGCCTGGCAACGAAGAGGTCCTGGTCACGCTGGCCGAAGCGCAGTCTCTGCTCGGCGAGCCGGGAAGGATCAACGCCATCGACGTCAACTTCGGTACGCTGGACGAGGCCCGTCGGGCCGAGATCGAACGTCAGGTGGAGCAGGCCGTTGGACCGAGCTTCCATCTTGGGGCGCTCTCCTCCGGCATCGAGCTGCTGACCAACTTGCGCGTCGGCCAGGCGGCCATCAGCTTCCTCGGTGTACTGGCGCTCTTCATGGGCGGCTTCATCATCTTCAACACCTTCCGCACCATCGTCACCGAGCGGCGCCGCGATCTGGCGATGCTGCGCGCCGTTGGCGCCAACCGCCGCACGATCACCGGACTGATCGTGACCGAGAGCCTGGTCCAGGGAATCGCCGGTACAGCCATCGGCCTGATCCTAGGGTTCGGGCTGGCCGCGCTGGCGCTCGGCACCCTGGGCGGACTCTTCGAACAGTTCATGCACGTGCGCGTCGGCGGCCCGGTGGTCGCGCCGGGGTTGGTCTTGGTCTCGATCGCCCTCGGGGTCGGTCTGACCGTGATCTCGGGCCTGATCCCGGCGCGCAACGCCGGGCGGGTCCCCCCGCTGGAGGCGCTTCGCCCGTCGGTGGCGGAGGTGGTGACCGCTCGGGCCGCCGGGGCGGCCTTTCTGGCCGGCGCCGTGATGATCGGCTTCGCGTTGGTGACGCTGCTCACCCGCAACCTCGGCCTGCTGGCCCTGGGGGGACTGCTGTTTCTGATCGGCCTGGTCCTGGTCGGGCCGGTACTGGTTCGGCCGATCGCGCGTGCCTTCGCCGGCCTGTTCGCCCGATTGGGTCCCCGGTCGGGCATCGTCCACCTGGCCGAAGGGAACCTGACGCGGCAGCCGACGCGGGCGTCCGTCACCGCCAGCGCCACGATGCTCGGCCTGGCGGTGGTGATCATGGCCACCAGCCTCATCAACGGCATCACCGGAGGGTTTCTTGACGCCCTGGAGCGCAGCCTCGGGAGCGACTACCTCTTCATCCCCCCGGCCATCGCCGTCTGGGGAAGCAACGTCGGCGCCGGCCCGCAGCTGGCGGACGAGCTGCGCGCCCTGCCCTCCGTCGATGCCGTCAGCACCCTGCGCGTCGCCACATCTACCAGCGGCGACGTGTCGTTCACCGTCATGGGCATCGACCCGCTGGCCTATCCCCAGGTCAGCGGGTTGGTCTTCCAGAAGGGCGATACGCGGGCGGCCTATGGCGAGCTGGCCCGGGGCCGCAACCTGATCATCAACGCTCCCTTCGGCGCGTTTACCGGGCTGACGGTGGGAGACGAGGTCAACCTGCTGACCGCCGACGGCGAACGGACGTACCAGATCGTGGCCCAGGCCAACGACTACTTGAATGCCAAGATCGCCACCGTCTACTTGTCCCAGGCGTCGCTCGCCTCCGACTTTCACGTCACGGAAGACGTCATGCTGCAACTCAATCTGACCGACGGCGTCGATCGGGAGGCGGCCGACGAGCAGATCAAGGCCCTGGCGGCGGCGTACCCGCAGTTCCGCGTCATCAACGGGCAGGCGTACTACGCCGAGAACAGGCGCATCTTCGACGCCGCCTTCGCCGGCATGTACTTCGTGCTGGTCTTCCTGGCCGTGCCGTCGCTGGTGGCGATGATCAACACCCTGGCGATCGGAGTCATCGAACGTACCCGCGAAATCGGGATGGTGCGCGCCGTCGGCGCCACAGCCCGCCAGGTGCGGCGCATGGTATTGATCGAAGCCTTAATTCTGGCACTGCTGGGAACGTCGCTGGGATTGGTCAGCGGCCTGTACCTGGGTCACCTGGCCTTGGACGGACTGGCGTCGGCCGGCTTCCCCGTTCGCGCGGCCTTCCCCTGGATGGGGGTCGTCGCCGGCCTGGCAATCGGCCTGCTGTTTGGAGCGCTGGCGGCGGTGATCCCGGCCCGGCAGGCGGCCAAGATGGACGTCGTCGCCGCGCTGCGCTACGAGTAGCCGGGCGAGGCTCCGCTAAGGTTGACGCCTGGATCCTTGGGCATCGCGGTGGATGGGCAGAGGTCGGAGTGGAAGCAGTATCATCAGCTCCGTGGATCCTCTGCCATCGCGGCGCCGGCCGTCCTTCTGGCTGACCGCCTCCCTGGCGCTCGCGGCATTGGCTTGCGCCCGTACCGACGGCCTGGGCTCGTCCACGACCACTGCAGCAGGCGGCCTGCACACACTGTCTTCCGGCGGCGAGGAACGTCAGTACCTGGTGCACCTTCCCCCGAATCCGGGGAGGGACCCGCTCCCGCTCATCCTCAACTTCCACGGCTTCTCTTCGAACGCCGCTGAGCAGCAAGCGCTGAGCGGGATGTCCACGCTGGCCGACGAAGCCGGCTTCATCGTCGTGTACCCGCAGGCGCTGGGCGATCCGCCGACATGGCGCATTGGACCCGGCGAGAACGTAGAGAAAGACGCGGCCTTTATCGAGGACATGGTAGACCGGCTGGAGTCGGACTTCTCGATCGATTCGGCTCGGATCTATGCGACGGGCATCTCCAACGGCGGCGGAATGGTCCACCGCCTCGGCTGCGATCAAGCCGATCGGTTCGCCGCCATCGCGCCCGTCTCCGGCGCCTACTTGCTCTCGGAGGTCTGCCAGCCCTCACGCCCGCTTCCGGTCCTCGCCTTCCACGGCACGCGCGACCGCATTGTCCCTTATGACGGCGCCGGGAAAGTGCTGCCTCCGATCCCCGCCTGGGCCGCCCGCTGGGCGGAGCGCAACGGCTGCACGGGTGCGGCCGCCTCCTTCTACGAACAGGGTGTCGTCTCGGGCGAGATCTGGACCGGCTGCGACGAAGGCGCCACTGTCATCCTGTACACCATCGACGGCGGCGGGCATATCTGGCCCGGATCTGGATTGCTCCCCGGCGTCGAGTTGCCCAGCGATGACATCGACGCCTCGAGGACCATCTGGGAGTTCTTCCAGAAGCACCCTCATCCGTGATCTTGCGCGCCAGGGGATTGATTCCCTTCCTGACCCGGGCGCACCGAAGGGATTGCGCGGTAGTCGCAGGCTTTAGCCTGCGTCCTGACCCGGCGCACCGAAGAGATTGCGCGGTAGTCGCAGGCTTTAGCCTGCGCCGCGACCCGGCCGCCGTGGAAACAGCTCACCTTCAACGGAATAGCACTAAACCGGACCCGGCGACCACGGGCCGCAGGCCCGGCCCGTCCAACCGCCAGGCCCGGCGGGCCAGGCTCCCGACCGGTCGTTGGGCAAACAAAGAAACCCGACGAAGTTTCTCCAGTCTGGCCATGACCTCCGGCACTTCGCAAATCATCCGCCCAGGGCGGATGATTTGCTCGGGTGAGCGCCTCTTCGAGGAGGTTTGACGTTCCTCAGCCGGCCCCCACCCTCTGGGGGCTGATTTGTCAGACAACCCGGCGACGATCCCCCTGCCTGCCACCGACGCTCCCGCCGCGCCGCCTATCGGCGCGGTTCTAGTCGTCGGGGGCGGGATCGCCGGAATGCAGGCCAGCCTCGATCTGGCCGACCAGGGATTCCGCGTCCACCTGGTCGAGGCCAAGTCCGCCATCGGCGGACACATGGCCCAGCTCGATAAGACCTTCCCGACCAACGACTGCGCCATGTGCACCATCAGCCCCAGACTGGTCGAGACCGGGCGCCATCTCAACATCGATCTGCACGTCGACAGCGAGGTCGTCGGCGTCGACGGGCAGGCGGGCAATTTCACGGTCACGCTGCGCCACAAGGCGCGCTACATCGACCCGTTGAAATGCGTCGGCTGCGGCGACTGCGCCGACGTCTGTCCGGTCGTCATCCCCGACCCGTTCAACGAAGGGCTGGCGCCACGGCGGGCGGCCCACAAGCTCTACCCGCAGGCGGTCCCCAACGCCTACGCCATCGAGAAGCTGGGCATTTCGCCCTGCCGTGACGCCTGCCCCGCCGGGCAGCGGGCGCAGGGTTACATCGCCCTGATCCGTGAAGGCCGCTACGCCGACGCCCTGCGGGTTATCAAAGAGGACAATCCCTTCCCCGGCATCTGCGGGCGGATCTGCAATCATCGCTGCGAAGACGCCTGCAACCGCGCCCTGATCGACGAGCCGGTAAACATCCGCGCCCTCAAGCGCTTCGTCACCGACCGCGTTTACGCCGAGCCCCGTACGCCCCTTGCGCCGGCTGAACCCAGGCACGAGGCGCGCGTGGCCATCATCGGCGCCGGACCGTGCGGCCTGACGACCGCCCAGGACCTCGCCCGGCTGGGGTATCCCGTCACCGTCTTCGAGGCCCTACCGGTCGCCGGCGGCATGCTGCGCGTCGGCGTCCCCGAGTATCGACTGCCGGCCGAGATCATCGAGCGCGAGGTCGCCGATATCCTCGACCTGGGCATCGAGCTGCGCCTCAACACCCGCGTCGACGACCTCGACGGGCTGTTCGAGCAGGGCTACCAGGCGGTGCTGGTGGCGGTCGGGGCGCACGAAGGCGTGCGTCTGCCGCTGCCGGGGGCCAACCTCCCCGGTGTCCTGGTCAATACCCACTTCCTGCGCGACGTCCGGCTGGCGCTGTACCAGCGGTCGGACGGGCAGGTGCGCACGCCGGACGGTCAGCCGTTCGGCCCGCGGGTCCTGGTGCTGGGCGGCGGTAATGTGGCGATCGACGTCGCCCGCAGCGCCGTGCGTCTGGGTGCGCACGTCGAATTGGCCTGCGTCGAACCGCGCGATCGGATGCCGTGCCATCCGTGGGAAGCCGAAGCGGCCGAGGCCGAAGGCGTCGTCCTGCATCCCGGCCGATCGTTCGCACGCATCGTCGAGGGCGCCGACGGCCGCGCCGCCGGCGTCGAGTGCTCCCGAGTCACCGAGTTCTCTTTTGACTCCGAGGGCCGGTTGGTGGTCGAGACCGAGCCGGGGTCGGGCCACGTGATCGAGGCGGATACCGTCATCTTCTCCGTCGGGCAGCGCGCCGGCCTGGCCTTCATCCCGGAAGACGCCGGCGTCGGCATCACCCGACAGCGAACGATCGCCATCAACCCCAACACGATGGCCGCTACCCGGCCGGGCGTCTTCGCCGCCGGCGATAGCGTCTCGGGGACGGCCTTCGTCATCGAAGCCGTCGCCTCCGGCCACCAGGCGGCCGAGAGCATCCACCGCTACCTGCAGAGCGAGGCGCTCGAGCCGCCGGCCAAACCGGACCTGCCGGTGGTCAAGTTCAACCGGGTCCAGGCGGCCGAACGCCTGGCGTCGAGCAAGGCTCGCCCCGGCGGACGTGTGGCGATGCCCGAGCTGGCCGTCGCTTCACGCCGCGACAACTTCGACGAGGTCGAACGCGGCTACACCGACGAACTGGCCCAAGCCGAGGCTGCTCGCTGCCTGTCGTGCGCCATCTGCTCGGAATGCCTGTCGTGCCAATACGCCTGCAAGGCCGACGCCGTCAATCACAACGACGTCGAGCGCCTGGAGACGGTGCAGGTCGGGGCCGTCATCCTGGCCCCCGGCTACCAGATCTACAACGCCGAGCTCTCGCAGGAGTACGGCCTGGGGCGCTATCCCAACGTCGTCACTTCGCTGCAATTCGAACGGCTGCTCTCCGCCTCCGGACCGACGTCCGGCAAGGTTGTCCGGCCTTCGGACGGCAAGCCGGCCCGACGCATCGCCTTCCTGCAATGCGTCGGCTCACGCGACGCCTCGCACGACTACTGCTCGGCCGTGTGCTGCATGTACGCCACCAAAGAGGCGGTGATGGCGCGCGAGCACGATCCCGAAACGCAGGTCCAGGTCTTCCTGATGGACATGCGCGCCTTCAGCAAGGGTTACCAGGCCTACTACCAACGGGCGCGCAAGCAGTACGGCATCCAGTACACCCGCTGCCGGATCTCCGGCCTGCACGAAGAGCCGGAGACGGGGAATCTGGTTGTCAGGTACGTTCCCGAGGGGGCCCAGGCAACCGGAGATTGGAGATTGGAGATTGACGATCGAGCGCAGGCTCAATCCCCAATCTCCAATCTCTCTCCCCTGACGTCCGAGACCTTCGATCTCGTTGTCCTCTCCGTCGGCATGGAGATGTCCGAATCGGTGCAAGATCTCGGCCGGCGGCTGGGAATCGAGCTCGACGAGTACGGCTTCTGCCACACGTCGCTGTTCCAGCCGGTCGAGTCCTCGCGTCCGGGCATCTTCGCCGCCGGCCCGTTCCGCGAGCCGAAGGACATCCCCGAGAGCGTGGTCGAAGCCAGCGCCGCCGCCGCCCGCGCCGCCGGGATGTTGGCCTGCGTGCGCGGCTCGCTGACGCGGGTCGCCGAGTACCCGCCGGAACGCGACGTCGCCGGCGAGGAGCCGCGCGTCGGGGTCTTCGTCTGCCACTGCGGATCGAACATCGGCGGCTTCCTCGACGTCCCAGGCACGGCCGAGTACGCGCGCCGTCTCCCCGGCGTCGTCCACGCCGAACACAATCTGTACACCTGCTCGCAGGATTCGATCTCGCACATTACCCAGCAGGTGAAGGACCTCGGGCTGAACCGGGTCGTCGTTGCCTCGTGCACCCCGCGCACGCACGCCCCGCTCTTCCAGGACAGCCTGCGCGCCGCCGGCCTCAATCCGGCGCTCTTCGAAATGGCCAACATCCGCAACCAATGTTCGTGGGTCCATTCTCACGATCGCGCGGCCGCCACCGAGAAGGCCTGCGCCCTGGTGCGCATGGCGGCCGGACGGGCGCGTACGCTCGAGCCGCTGCACGCGACCGAGGTCCCGGTCGTCCCGGCGGCGCTCGTCCTGGGCGGCGGGCCGGCCGGGATGACGGCCGCCGTCGAGCTGGCCCGGGGTGGGTTCGTCGTCCATCTCGTCGAACGCGAGGCCGAGCTCGGCGGCAACCTGCGTTTCCTATCGGCCTCGGCCGGCGGCGCCGATCCACGCGCCGTGCTGGATGACCTGGCTCGTCAGATCGGAGCCTCGCCCCGTATCCACCTCCACCTTCGCCATTCGCTGACGCATACGGCAGGGTTCGTCGGCAATTTCACCTCGACCCTCACGGGCCCGGACGGCGAGACGATCGAAGTGCGCCATGGCGCCGCCGTCGTCGCCACCGGCGCCGAGGAGTACCGCGGCCCGGAGTACGGCTACGGCACCGACCCGCGCATCCTGACCGGGCTCGAGATGGAAGCGCTGCTCGGGAGTGGCGAGTGGCCGGTGGCCGGTGGCCAGCAAGATCGCTCTACCACTGGCCACCGGCCACTCGCCACTGGCAACTCCTCCCCTCGTGAAGTCGCCTTCCTCCTGTGTGTCGGGCCGGCCGAGCGCTACTGTGGACGGATCTGCTGCTCGACCGCGCTGCGCCAGGCGTTGGCGCTCAAGCGCGCCAACCCGGCGGCGCGTATCACCGTGCTGTACCGCGACCTGCGGGCCTACGGTTTCGGCGAGAGGCTGTACACCGAGGCGCGCCAGGCGGGCGTGCTCTTCGTCCGCTACGAGCCCGAAGCGCCGCCGCAGGTCGAGGCGGGCGAAGGGGCGCTGACCATCCACGTGAACGAACCGGCCTTCGGGGAGACGCTCACCCTGCACCCCGACCTGCTGGTGCTCTCCACGCCGATGGTCCCGCGCCCCGACGCCCGCCAGGTCGCTTCGACGCTCAAGGTCTCGCTCGATGCCGACGGCTTCTTCCTCGAGGCCCACATCAAACTGCGCCCGGTGGACTTCGCCACCGAAGGGTTCTTCCTGGCCGGGGCGGCGCACTACCCGAAGACGGTCGACGAGACCATCGTCCAGGCGCAGGCGGCCGCGCGGGGCGTTGATGGTGGCCTTGCGCACGGCCTGCAGGAATGCCTCACGGTCCTCCACCCGGCCGCCGACGGCCTCGATGGCCGTCTTGGCCCACA
>Ga0209109_10000091_pt1 | contig 37033 bp, 35 predicted proteins | sample Rifsed10ft2_FD_184004 | JGI IMG/M metagenome (GOLD analysis project Ga0209109, IMG submission 184004) | Soil microbial communities from Rifle, Colorado, USA - sediment 10ft 2 (version 2) | ecosystem: Environmental > Terrestrial > Deep subsurface > Rock core/Sediment | place: Rifle, Colorado... | reverse complement strand
CTGTTGGCGATGGCTGCGACGGTCTGTGTGACTTCGTACTCAACGAAATCGGGATCTCCGTCCTCGCGGTACATGAACTTTGCTCCGCCTCCGGAAGTGGTTGTGAGCGGGCCTGTGAATCGGTCGTAATGAAAGCCCATCAAGGTGTTTGCCATATCACGACCTTTCCTCTTCACTACGTTTAACCCGACGAGCTTATCGCTCAGGGCTATGAACGCAGCCAGGGCGCTGTTGGAGATATAGTCAACGACATCTACCGAACTGGGCGTGGGAGATGTCTGTGCGGGCTCGCTGACGGAGAAGGCGGTGTTCGCTCCGCTGGCGACCAGCGGACGGGCAAAGTCATCCACATCAAATCCGTATGTGGTAGGAGTGAGGGTCTTAGTGCCTCTCTGGATGATTGAAGTTGTGATGATCTGTCCCATGAATTATCTTTTAAGAAATTTAAAATATACCAGCGTTGCGGCAACGAAGATAAGAAAACCCCACCGTGTTACATGATCGTACCAGCGGATGAAGTATTCTTTGTCTATTCTGACTTCGGTGCTCGAATGCGTTTTTAGTGTTTCGATAGTTTTCTCTTGCAGCTGGATGACCTTCTGGAGGCTGTCGGCCTTACAGTCCACTTTGATCTCCCCATCTTTGATCTCTACTGTGGCCGTGAGGCTTCCGGACTTGACGCTCTTCTTTGGGAGCTGTGCTTTTCTCAGGCTGTCGCACCACACAAAATCCTTGATCACGACTCTTTCCCCCGGGATGGTTATCGTGGTGTCTTTCCATTTAATAGTCTCTTTTGTGATGATGCTATCCTTCACCGTCACCGTAGGCGGGAATAGTCGATTGCATTTCTCCTGTGTGACACAGGATGTCATCAGAAAAGACAGTATCGATATGAGAAACAGCAGCCTCATTTTTTCTTTCCAAGAAGGATCTTCGCCCACTCTATAATTCTAAAGATGATCTCTCTGCCCATGTATCCACACAAAAATGCGTGAACCATATATAATGGACTGTTGTCTTCCCCCTTGAACCCCAGGAGCTCAACGGCGTCTTTTGCAAACACGACTCCAACAAAGGCACTAATTATGCTTATCATGAACTCGATCACGTTTGACTTTATCCAATATCCCAACGAGAAGTTCTTGTCTCTGATAACCTTATTTAACGTCATCAGAACCTGCAGGAATAGTCCGGCGATAAGCAGGAGTATGTTAACTAACGTCAGCTGGGCCATAGTATCAAGAATTTAATTTATTCCATTTTTTCATTGCCTCAAGGTATGCCTCAGCAACCTTACACTGCCACGCGTCTGTCAGCATTTTTGTGGCCTCCTCCTTGTTGGTCATAAATCCATGCTCTCCCAGGACTGCCGGCATCAAAGTCTCTCTCAGCACATAAAAATTTTCCTCCTTGTCTTCGTCCTTGTCAGTATTGTCGAATCTCCACCTTACCTCACTACCAAATTTTAGCTGTAGCTCGTCGATGGCCAGCGACGCAAAAATATCCGACTTGGTTTGTCCGGGACTGGTATACACAGAGATCCCGCTTGCCTGGTGCCAGTTTACCCCATCTCCTGCCGCATCTCCATGAAGGGAGATGTAAACACAGTTCTTGCTGGATGTTTTATAGAAGTCGTTAGCCCGGCGCACCCTGTCGGATAGAGATATATCCGTCTGCTCTGCGACACATATTTCTACATGAGGGATTCCATTTTCCGTGCAAAGGCTGATGATCTTTTTGGCTATCTGCCGATTGTAAACTCCTTCAAAAAGTTGAGAGCCGTCGTCAAATTTTGGCGACCTCTTACCTGGCGTGACGTACTTTCCGTCAACTATTCCTCCATGACCGGCATCAATCAGAAATGTTGTCATTTCTTTTTCTTCTTTTTCAGTTTATCCCTTAGCTCGATCACTTTAAGAACTACCGTCAGCACAACGATACATGCCCCGCCAACGATAGTAACGCCTTTAAATATCTCCATAACAACATCTAAAAATGACCTCTCTACTATTTGTATCCCGAGCAGAATCTCTATGCGTTGCATAAAAACCGAAAACGCTCCGATCATGGCTACATAGATAGGATGATCCTGGCAAAAGTGGACCAGTCGATCAAACGAAGAATGCAGTGTTGTGATCATATTTAGATTACCGTTACTGTTACTGTCGCTGTGAATAATCCATCAGCAGTTGTCACTGTGATGATTGCCAGTCCTGCAGATACCCCGGTGATCACTCCGTTCTGGTCAACTGTAGCTACTGCCACGTTGTCGCTGCTCCAGATCTTAGTCTGATTGGAAGCGTTTGCCGGGGTTATGGTAGCCACTGCCACTGCCTGTCCGAGGACGGCAAGCGGGTTGATCACTGTTGGAACAACAGAGACTCCGGTTACAGGGACATTGGAAGCAGAGATGCTGATGTTGCATGTCTTATTTCCGTTTCCGTCGTTAGTGCTGTTGCCAACCACAGAGATACCGGCGTTGACGATAGCCTGGAATGCGGCTGCATCTATGATGCCATCTTTCAAAGAGCATCCGATCTTTCCGATCAGGTCTTTAGCGATGTCGCACGCACAGCAGTCCATCACCTCATCGCCGTTGCCGGCACTATAGATAAACACATCTCCATTTTCATCCTTATAAGAAAGGATGTTGTTGTTCAGCGTGTTCAAAAACAGCGTCACCTGTCCTGCCGGAGGGGTGGCTATACTTGCTGGTGTTCCTACGAGAATTTCTCCCATTGTTTATTTTTTAAGGTAAGGTGGCTTTATATGCTACATAGTCGGTCACGCTGAGGCATCCGACAAAATCTCCGTCTGAGTCATACGCTTTAACAAACCCTTCGCGGCACTGGAAAATATCTTTGTAATACAACTCAGCGTCATTTGGAGTTAAGCACGCTACATGGTTGTCTTCGTTGTCTTTTACGGCGACAAGTCCCGGAGGGCAGCACCCACAGTCATCCTTACACTCGTTGCATCCTTTACATTCATCGCACTCGCCTCCGCACCCGCACTCCTCTTTACATTTACCTTTCAGGAATTTTGCGTATGCTGTTGCTGCTGAATATTCTGTTGCTAATGGCATGGTGAGTTATTTTAAAGATTTTTTGAGGTCTGAAACTTTGATCTTGACCATCTTCCCGTTTTGAATCATCAGGATGTAGTCGGTAGGGAATGCGTCAAATACGATGGGTACCGTTTTGATATCTTTTTTCTGTTCTGCCTTGTGTGACATACTATATCAGTTTAACAATCGCATTTACAATTATCACACAGTTTCGATATCTGCTCCAGCATGAAGCAGACATCGCTCTTTTTGAGGCAGTTTACAGAATCAGCGTCCAGGCAGACAGTTTCAGAGTGACAAGTCAAAGATAGGAGTTTATCGTTATCGACCAAAACCAGGTTCCCGTCAGTGAATATTGTTGTGAGTGGAACGGTTGGGTTTTGTTCATATCTCTCGAGGACTTTGATCCAACCGTTGAGCAGAAGTAATTCATACAGAGCATCGTCCGTATTCTCTCCGGTGTTGGCCGCGCCGACGTACGCCCCTGCTAGTTTGGCCGCACAGCACTTTGCATCAGATATAGCCCGGCAGAGATCAAGCATCTAGGCGACTTTTTTAACAAAAATGACGCTATGATACGGAGGACGATTTTCGTGCGGTTGGTCGCTACCTGTATTCTGGTTGGTGACGCCGGTAACATTTGAAACATTCGTATTCCCGGTTGACGCAACATCGATCACTATTCCGGTCACGGCAGGATCTACTGTTATTGCAGGGTCTGTGCTATCTGTAGCTCCGCTGATAGTAGCAACCGGCGTGTGACCTCCTGCGGCCTGAGTATAATCGGTGTCTCCATGAACCGGACTTGCGTCCACCTGCTTGAAGTCAACTACCCCATCGGCAGTTCCCACATTGTTCATCTCCCATATCTCGTGGATGTGGTCTGGAACGGCAGCGATAGAAACATTCGCAATGCCGTTTGTAAGTCCGTGATTATGCGAAGGTTGATCGGCAGTATGAATATGACCCGCGTCAGTTATTCCATGAGTATGGCCCGGGTCTGTGATTACGTGAGTATGCCCTGGATCGGTGACTACGTGAGTATGTATAGGAAGCTCAGGGACAGTAAGTTGAACCGAATCCAATCCTCCTGTATCTCCTACTGTGTAGTTGCCAAGTGCTCCGACGAGGAACCTGTCACGAAGGTCTGGTGTTGCAATCCCGTCATGTGTTTGTCCATCACAGATCGCCCATCTCTCCCAGTCTCCAGAACCTACTCCTGTTCCGAGGTCAAACTGAACGATGTCTGCAGGGTCATCGATGGCGATGATTGGGTGGCCGTTCAAAAATTTTGCGAGCATCTGCAGCTCTTCTGTTATCTCCAGAAGGTTGTCGATTGCTGCTTGTTGGTCGGCGGGGTTTATCTCGCAGTTACAGTTCTTTTTTTTGCACTTGTAGCACATGGTTAGTTTATTTTGAGGTATGCGATCGACCCATTTGACAATGTGATATTGGCGATAGACATAGTGACCTTCATAGAAAGAATCTCTCCGGCGAGAAGACCATTGATCCTGTCAATGGTTCCGAGTTTAAGGTGCATCTCTATTGCGGCTGCGGCAGAGGCTCCTAGATTTCGAACTACCCCTGCGGCCACTGCATCTTTGAATATCCGATAGGTTCCAATAGCGGTAGCTTCCGGGACATAGGTTGCTTCGGACCAAACGAGGTAGTCGCCATTTTCCGGGATTGCCGGGGCGCTCACAACTATCGTTGGGATTGCCGGGCCTATCGTCAGGTCAAGGGGTGTAGCAAACCCGTCGCCTACCACTGCGGGGCTTCCCGGGTCTCCTTTTGGTCCTTGTGGACCGATAAGCCCTTGTGGACCGGGAGACCCCTGCGGACCTCTTTTCCCACGAACGGAGATTGTTTTCTTACAGCAACAGGGAGTCTTATTACATTTTGTACACATTGTCTGTTTTTATGAACAGCAGATGCACTGCTGGTTTATATATCGAAGAATTCGTTTGGCGTCACTAATGTTCCCGCATCCCTTCGCATACAGCGCATCGTCCAGAAGATTGGAAAGCTCAACGGCCTTCTTTTTCTTTTCGTCTTTCATATAAACAGTGATCGGCACATTTGCCGTCCTTGCAAGCAACTTATCGACACAGCACTCCGCCCCCTTTGTGAAGATGAAGATGCTCTCTGTGTATTTTTCATACGGGCGTCCGTCGTCGGGGTTTGTTCCTTTTACACGATATCCGATCTTCCACGCTCCGCTGGTGATGGTGTCCATCCCGAATGTCCCATCGGGGATAGAGTACCCAAACTCGTCAATGGAGGGGAGATCTGGAAACACGTCCACTATCACAGGGATTTCCTGATCGGGAGGGTATATTTCTAGCTGCGCTGACTCTGCACTATCCAGAGGAAGGGTTTGGTTTCCCCATCCACCTTTGTTGTCGCCGGAATGCTTCCCGGTACAATCGTGGACGATGATAGAATGGCGTTCTTCTGAGGCGGAGATCTTTAATTTGAGTGAAGACATCTTGACAAAAATAATTTATTTTTTCTGATAATCAACATTTCACTTTTTTAGGTTGGCAATCAGCTCGGGGTTGTCGGAAAGAAGAATGTTTTTTCCTGCGGCCTGCCCATCTGAATATAGCTTGGTGAGGGTCTTAATCTTTTGCTCGTCAGGCATATCCTTAAACGTGCTAGACTCGACCATGCCACGAATCAAGCTCTTTCTGTACTTTCCTACATTGATCTGGTACTCTTCGTACAGGTCAGAGGAGAGTAGTATCTTCTCTCCTCTAATCTGTATGGTGTTACTTGGAGGGGTTGGGAGAACATTAGAATCGTTGGTCTTCTTCCACAGATCGTAAATCTTATATCCAAAATATTCTGTGTCGACAGTTTTCTTGTTGGTTACATCCAGTAGGTAGTGAACGTATGCGTTTTTATCTGGATTTGGAACATTGGGAACCTTCTCTCCCCACAGCGTAATTTTTGATGGGAGATCCTCGCCCATAAACATTCTGTTTTTGAAAAAGGAAACAAAACTGTCGGACAAGTCTACTCCCTTGGTGTCGCGGATATATTCGTCCCCGGCTTTACTTATTGACGCCAACGTGTTTGGGTATAGCGAGGCACTCATGGCTCCGGTGGTGTTGATAAGCCACTTATCCATCTTCCACCCGCCGTCCTGAATTGCATTCAGAAGCGTGTTTGTTCCCTGCAAGAACGACTGGTCTAGTGATGCTTTCATAGCAGAGGGGAAGCTCCATGCCACGCTTTGCAGATAGCTCATCTTCTCAATTTCGTCCGAGCTCATATTTTTATATGCGTTTGCCTGCATGGACATTGTGATCCCAAGGACTCCTGTCTTTTGATAATTCCTCCACACGTCATCATCGCGAACTTCCGGATTCCCGCCCGTAAGCATTCTGGCAAGAGCAGACTCATTTATTGAATACGGCGGGACATTTTCGTACTGAATATCCCTCTCTTTCTTTTTGTCATCCGAGTCATCCGCCCCGGCGGTCATAAGCCCTCTCATCATTAGATTTGTAACTGCATACCATATCATCCCTCCAATGAGGGCGCTGTTAAAATGCGTAAGCGCCGCTGCCCTATCTCCGCTTTTTACGGCACTGAACGCTTTGTAAAGCGAGACCGGAGGTACAGCGAAATCTATGGTGACGCTAAGTAGGTTTAGTGGGGTTTTTACAAACGGAATCTGAGATCTGAATGCAAATCTTGCCGGGCCGCCAACAAGAGGAAATTCAGAAAGATAATTCTCGAAGTCGGTCACATACCCTTGAATTTTTCCAGAGAGTCCTGTCTTCTGCTGAAATACAGCCTCCAGCCCAGCTTGCTTTATTTTTTCTGCACTCTCTGCATCCGGGAAGAAAATAAATTTATCAAGCTCAGTTCCCTTTAGTCCTTTTAGCTTCCCGATCTCTAGGGCCTTTCCGAATTTTGCTGCTGTAGAAAATGGCTTGTCGCCGAGGGCGAGCGCGCGAGATACCGCAACTGCAGGGAGTCCAAATACGGCTTCTGCTATTCCATTTAGGTACTGCTCAAAATCCTTTTTCTTTTTACCGGTCGTCATCCGGTATAGATCAATCCACGATTTTACAACATCAATGCTTTGTCGCAAATCTCTGTTTTCGATATCTTCGGATGTTGATCCGTAGCGAATTGCTTTGCCGGCCAATTTTAGCCCGGGGATAATCCCCCTCTTATTTCCTTTGAAATACGCAAAGGCATCCACCTTTCTGTCTTTATCGATCCACCTTTTCAGAAGCGTATATTCGGCTCCTTTTGAAAGAAGGTAATCCATTGCACTCGCACCACCCCTTCTAAGCATCATTAGTGGCTGGATAAGCGCGTTTGCGTAGATGTTTGTTATGAGAGACTTCGTTGTGAGAAGGTTTAGCTGCATGAGAGATGTCATCGTGTCCCAAAACCTCTTGTCTCCCCTAAATAGCTCGCTCAGTTCCCTGTTTGCAATCTCTGCATCGAACACGGCCTTCTCCCACTCTTTTCTCTTCTGTTCTTGTTCGGTCAAAAAATTAACTTTCTGCTCTTTTGTGAGCGGGCCTACTTTCTCTGCGACAATCTGGTCATCGAAAGATTTCTCAAACGCCCTGGATGCTGTTTCGGCTTTTCCTATAACACTAGAAAGTTGCAAAACTTTTTGCATCATCTCATTTGTCATGGTCTGCAAGCCCATTGCCTTGGCATAAAACTCCTCAAATCGTTTGTCCGAAAGAGCTCCGATGGTGTTTAGCTCTTCAACAGAATCCGCAAGAAGCTGACGGCGGTTCTCTTCCGAAAGATTCGACAGGCGCTTTTCCCACCTTTCAAGGATAGTAGATTTCTGAGTTTCAGAAAGTGGCTTTTTCTTCGGGATAGGAGTGTCTTCCCCCTCCATCCTTTCCTTCCATGTCAACTCAAAATCCTTATCGAGCCACGCATTCTTCCAGTTGGAGTTTACGTAATCTTTTGCTGCTTTGATGGCGTTTGCTGTGCTTGCTCCCAGCAGGCTTGACTTCTTTAATATCTCAACAGCGCCATTGTATATAGCAATAGGAAGCCCCATTGTGGCATCGTACAGCTTGCCTTTCGTGTCAATTTTAAACGAGTCGAAAAAGTCAACGATCTTCTTTTTCGTCTCTTTGCCAAACAGCGCCTCTCCCCTCTTCTCAATTTCTTCTGCCACTCGAACCTCAATGATTCTCTCCACATCCTCCCCATAAACTTCTTCGAGTGCTGCTTTTGCATCTTTGAGATCCTTTCTTTTTGGATCGATAATTTTCTCCCTCTCTTTCTCCTGATGCTTTCTAACGGCGGCGACCATCCCTTCCGGAGTCTTTTCGGCAAGACGCTTCCAGAGTTTTGCTGCGTTGATGGTTAGCCCGGAGTCGTTAAATAGTTCGGCTGCAAAAACTGTTAGTCCAACTATATTATCAATAGCATCCTGTCTTTCTTCTAATGTTTCGGCAGAGTTTTTCTTTCTCTCGTATGCCTCCACTAATTTTGCCGCTATGGTTCCACGAACGACATTTCTCATGCCGTTCTGCATATTCATAACATTGGCATTTGCTTTATCCAGATTGTCGGACTCTTCGAATGCTTTAACGTATGCAGAGGCATCATCGTTTGTTATCTTCAATGATGTCGGCACATACTTATACCCCTTCTCCTCAAGCCCAGATTTTATATCCTTATCAATAAACTCTCCCGTAGCCACGCGCTCGGCAGTCTTCATGTTTTTCTTTTCGTCCTTCTTTTTTTCTTCGTCCTTCTGCTCTTGCTTCTCTGCTTTTTGAAACACGCCACCCACACCAGCATCGAACTCTTTCTCGTCGATAATCTTTGCGTCAACCATCTTCTTAAATATGACACTCCCCTTTACTGACTTGAGGGCTTTCTCGACCGATTCTGCAACAGAAAATCCTGCATCGATAGACTTGTGAGCGATCTTCACAGCGAGGTCGATTAATTTTCTTGCGTCGACGAACCCGGACTTTTTCACATCTTCATCCTGAGAAGAGATGATATTTAGATCTTCCAGGTCTTGCTTGAGAAGCTCAGCGCCAACAGAGATAGCATCTTTTATCCTTTGCTTGCGATCTGCCGTCTCTTTCTTACCTCTCTCCACTACGGTTTCATCCAGGGATTTTCTGTAGGTGTAAGCAGACTCTTTTGTTAGCTTGCCTTCTTTGACGGCCTGGTTGATCCGCATGTTGACTGCGGTGGACTTCATCTTTGTTTTGTCGGCAGGGAGTTTTTTGATCGCATCGAGATCTTTGTCGAGCGTCGAAATAACATCCTTGTCATCAACGACATTCTCCGGAGCTACTTCTTCTTTAGCTTGTTCAGCGTCCCGAACACGAATGCGTTCTTGCGTTTCCCCGACAGTCCCAGTTTCTTGGCTTGCGCCTTGAGTTTCTTTTCCACCTTCTTTGGCATTGGGTTCAGTTTTAGGTTTATAAAATCCTTCTATGTTATCCTTTTTGAATTTCGTTTCGCTTATGCCATACATCGAAGAACCTTCGACAGACACGTTCTTCGGGCCGATCTTAGTAACGAAGCCTTCGTACACATTCCCGCTATCATTCTTCACAGCTACATAATCTCCGACCTCCAAATCTTTTATGTCTGTTAATTTTGTTTTTGTATCTATCGTTGACTTCTTCTCGTCAAAAACTTCTTTTTCTGTCTTCGCCACAGGTTCAGCTATTACTTCTGGAGCAGGAGTAACTTCCGGAGAAGCAGTAGTTTCTTTTACGGGCACAACCTCTTGCGTAACTATGGGAGCCTCTTTCGTCTCAGCTTTCACTTCCGGAACACGTTTCACCAACTCTTCCATTCTCGTTTTGTCTTCCGGAGTGGTGACGCCTTCTTTGTCTGACAGCTGCAAGAATTCTAGTTCATCCATCTCGTCCTGATTCAGAGGAGCAGGTTGCTCCTCTGATTTAGGCGCCTTTAATACATCGGCTTTTTTACCGGTTTCTTTACCGGCTTTTTCTTCTTTGCCATCTGTTTCTGTTTTTGGTTCAACTATTCCTACACTATCCTGAACTTCCTTTGTAATCGCATCAATTTTTTCATCTACGATCGGCTTGAATGAAGAGTCCGTCCCTTTTGCATCTTCCTCCATCTTCATCTTCTCCATCATCAGCGGAAGAGCATTTATCTTCTTCATCACATCCATGCTGGCTGGCATTTTTGTGAGAGCAGTAGACGCATTGTCAATAATTTTCCCAAGTTCCAGAGATTTCTCTTCTGTGATCGTTCCGTTCTTCACCATCTCTTGAATGGCCTTAGTTGTCTCCATTGGATTCAACGCAGACAAATACAAGGATTCTTTTTGTAATTGATTAGCGCCACGAACACCTAGTCCTCCAAATGGAAGTGAGACGAGTGTAGTGAGAACGAACTGCTCCGCCAGAGCATCTCCGATGTTCTCATCGGTCTGCATCTTCACCCCTGTGATTGTGTTGGCGAGGTCCTTGTTCCCGAGCTCATCGAAAAACTGCATTGTCTCCTGAACATTCTCGCCAATCACATTTTTAAACAAAATCTTAGAGGCGTCTTGCATCGCCACCTTTTTAGTAACCCCTTTTGCAAGTCTGTCAACATACGTTTTAGCGGCAGTTCCGAACAATCCCTTGTTGAAAAGTTTCATTTCGGGGTTTATCAACTCAAGCATACCCTGCTGAATTGAAACTGTAAATGCAAAATTATTAGCGTCAGACTCATTCATCCCGGCTGCTTTTGCATCCTTATAATAGTCTTCTGCTGTGAGGACCGTTCCTGCCAACACTGTGCCGATAGAGCTTGCTAGGCCGCCGGCTACTCCGCCTGCGGCAAGTGTTCCCCCTGTAAGGTATGCCGATCCGACAAGCAGACCCATGTCGGAAAGAGTCCTGATTGTTTTCGGAAGAATTAGCTCCGCATCCAATTTCCCGTTTTCGAATAAAGGCTTTGTGAGTTTTGTGGGCATTGGGGCGATCGTAGAATTCAGCTCCTCGAACATGTCGGCAGATGAGTCGTAGAATTTATCTGTCCATCCAAATTCATCACCATCACCAACCATCTTTGGGACATAGCTCAACTTCTGCAAGAATCCAGTGACAGCACCAATGACTTGTCCTCCGGTTTTTGTGAACTTATCGAATTCGGGGTTTACGTCTGCAAGAATATCAATAGCGGCCTGTTTGCTTTTTACCTCTGATAGCTTCTTCTTTAATTCAGGATACTGATCTATAAATGTCTCCGCTTCTTTTGTCAGTTTTTCGTAGCTGTCGTGAACGCTATTTATTTTGTTCATTGACTCATTAAACCCTGGCTCAGAATTTATCTGATCTAGCTTCCCGCTTACATCTTTATATTGTCCCACCATCTCATTGTGAGCGGTGATCAGTTGCTGAATTTCTTTTTGCTCTTCTGGAGATTTTGGAATAAATCCCTGGTCTGTCTTCTCAAATTTCGAAAGACGATCAGCAACAGCCTTTAAATTTTCAGAGAGCCCCTTCTGTTCATTCGCATACTGCTCGCTTAACTTGAAATCTTCTTTGTATCGAAGATCAAACTCATTCTTCGCCTCCTCGTATTTAGCAGCGAACACAGATGCTTTAAAATTCAGCGCACGATTATAGAGTTCCGCCTCGTATTTTTCTGTGTCCAGTTGCAGCTTCTTTTTCTCCTCTTCGCTTAGGGTTGGATCGGAAATCTTCATCAGGTAATCTTTCTGCGATTCCTGCTGACGCGAGGTGAGATATTTTAACTCAGAAGGATCATTGTTCATTAAATAATCCTTATACAAATCAAGGGTGTTCTGCTTGTCGATATTTACATCCAGGACATCTCCTACTGTTCCTTTTGTCTGCTGATAGGTGTCATAGAAATCTTTCAACTTCTTCCCGGATAGCTCCTTCTGATTTTGAACAATAGTCTCTTGCTCCTTTATCTGCTCTTCTTTGGTCCCAATTTTTATAGGCTGAACGGGACCGAGGAATTCTTTTCCGGGAATTATCTGTGGGACATTAATGGTCTTCTGAGTTACCTTTCCTAAAGGAGAGGTGATTCTAAGCTGTAGTGTTGTTGGCGCTTGGCCCGACTTCTGTATCTGTTCCCACTCCGCTTCCGTTGGTAGTTTTATCGGGCCCGTAGGCTCTTGTGAATCCAATGGCCCAGGAGCCGATACGGATGTGCCACCAGTTAATTCCAATGGTGAAGGAGGCGCCCCGACCGTTGATCCGAATTTCGATGGTAAGGGAGGCGCTACGCCTACCGGCTCGTCCGAAATTTTTTTTTTCGGTGGAGGTGGCAAATCCTCAGTCACTCCCAAATTGCCTTTCTTTGGAGGGGGAGGTGGCAGATTATCTTCTTTCAATATTGACATTACAAGTAGATATCGTTTAGTTTCGCAAACTCCCCCTTATGAAAATGAGCATAATAATTATATGTAAGCGCCGCCTCTTTTTCAGTTTTAAATCCGCCCATTCTTTTAGTTACCCCATTGTGCTTACACGAAGCAACATAAGATTTTCCATCAAAAAAAACTCCCAAATATTTAGATGTAGCAGACGCTCTTTTGGTTCTGTGGGACATGTTTTGGGAATGGGTAGCTACGCGCAAATTGGACCTTTGATTATTTAATCCACTCCCATCAACATGATCAACCTTCAATCCTTTATCGGGCATCAATATTTCTCGGTGCATTAAAATAGCTCGGAAGTCATCTTTCTTACCCTCGTATCGCCTCGCATAAACAATAGGAGTGTCGCAATGATAAAGCTTCATGACAAACCACCTATTCTTGTTTATTTGATCGTAGTCCTCGTCGTCAACCATAGCAAAAAAATCCGTCAAATGATACGGGCCCTTTGGCGAATCTGCTCTCCACAAAAAAATCTTCTTCATTCTACGGTGTATCCTTGAGATTTATAATAATCAACAAGCTCTTGCTCGGTGTATCCAGCCCACTGCGGATCACTCATCTTCCCCTTTATTGTAGACAGCGACGTTTTTTTTACCCCCGACTGATTAATCTCTTGATTCTTCTGATCCGCTTTTTGCTTATAAATATCAACCGGGATTCCGGTCTTCACCGTTCCATCAGAATTCCATTCTTTCACCAGGCTGTTTTCGATCTCGCTCATTGGGATAGAAACGGAACTTTTTACGTCTTGTCCGGCCAAATTTTTCTCAGTGTATTCACCAAAAACCATTGGGACGTATATCACATTCCCTTTTGCCTTTGGGTCTTTCAGTTGTTCTGGAGTCATCACAGACCCGTTAACTGGATCTTTAGGATCTTTCGAATTAAAATATGTAGGAGCAATAAACGCCTTCCCGAGAATTACATCTTTAACCCCAGTGGCTCCAGATGGGAGTGATCCACCCTTGTCAAAATCAATCATCTTCGTCCCTGCCGGGATAGTGACCTTTACCGGTTTCTTGAATGTAATTCCGTCAGAGGTAGTAATCTTTCCAGCTTTCAGTCCGCCGCCTGTCTGCATCACATTTACATTCACATCCTGCGGCTCATTGGAAAAATCATCATTAGTATATTTGAATCCAGCTCCATCGCCAGTAGAAGGATTAAACTGATTCCCGGCATGACTTACCGTTCTCTCTACTTTTGTTCCAAGAACAGACTTTAGTCTCTCAACAACATCTTCTTTCTTAAAATAAGATCCATCTCCGTAATGGGTTTTCATAATCCCATCTGCAAGAGAGTTTATTTTATCGGGTCCGGTTCCTGTGGTTTTCGTAGTAACTATCAAATCGTAGATCCCCTGATCAGAAGTTCCAGGGTATGAAGTTTTCACATCCTGGATCAACTTATCAACAGAGTCATTAACAACTACGTCCAGGTTATCTTCTGCCCTGAGTTTTAATAGCTTCGAGTTTACCGTATGTCCTTTTGGGTCGAACGGGTTTGATGCTAGGCCGTCCACCCCTTCCATGAAATCCTGCAACCCTTTCTTGGTCTGTGGGCTGAGGACGAAATTTTTATCCTTGTCTTTTGTTTCCAGCTGGGCTGCATATTCAACCAGCTTGTCTTCCATATCCTTCACGGTGTTCCATGAACGGTTCCACTTCTGGAATGATATATCCTGGTTTAGCGCATCTGTCCATTTCGATCCGTACTTTTTCTTTGAGTTTTCTACCCACTGACGCAGACCTGTATAATATCCTTCATCAATTTTCCCTTGAACAGAGGAATGTTTTGTAACTGGCGCCTTGTAAATTTTCTGGAAGTCATCGATCTGCTTTGCCTTTTTCAAAGCGGCGTTTTCGATCGCCCTCTGGCGGGCGTCGAACACTCCAAACGGCGCAAGGCCGCCGGCAGCAAATATTGGCATACTCCCTATTTCGCTTCCAGAGTAAGACCCTTTATTGATCTGATTGGAGGCGGAGGGAAACATTGTTTCATGAGGTAGATAGCCGGGAGCCGGAACCCTCTCTTTCTTTAAATTTTCTTCGTAGATCCTCTTTTCGTATGGAGACATCTCCGGAACAAAAGTGTAAATGTCGTTCGCAGTTACCGTCCCTGCTCCAGGCTCCTGTGGCTTGGACACAATACTATCCAGCACCGACTCTTTTTCTTCCGTATCAATTATCGGCTCTGCCATGTTAAAACTGCGAAAGCAGGCTTGAGGAAGTGTTAAGATCTATTTCTGTTCCGTCAGCTGGCATCTCGGATGTTATCTCTCTGTTTACAAGTTGATTTTCATCCATCATCACCGGTTCTACGGGCTCGTTACCTTGTTGGGTAAGAAGCGAGTCAAAATTTATATCGGTAGGCGTTGTTTGTCCGCCAAGGCTAGGGACTCTAGCGATAGCGTTTGCCATGTTTGCGTAGGCGTCCTGACCTTTCTGTGCGCCTTCGGCGAGAGCCTGTGCTCTTCTGGAAAGTTGAAGTTGCATCTTGCGGGCCGAGATCCGGTTTAGCATGTCGGCATAAACACCGGTGAAAAATTTCTGGTCCTGAGCGCCCTTTGCAAGTAGTTCGTTTGTTCCTCTTCCTGTTGTTCTCTGTGAACGAAGGAGTCCTTCTATGGCACCTCCTGCGTCTCCTCCTGATGATTTCACGATTGCGTTGGCTGTTGTTCCGGCCTGTTCTTCGAGAAGCCCGGCTCCGGCAGCAAACTCTGCTCCGGTGTTCATCGCCTTTCTCTTTTGGCCGATCTCTGCAAGAAATGCAGCCTGATTGGGGTCAATGAGTTCAGGCATAGCACTCTCTGCTTTGCTCTGATTTCTTAGACTCTGAATATTTTGGATGATAGAACTTATTCCGCCGAAAGCAGCTCCTGCATTTGAAGGGTTGCTTCCGATAGAATTAAGAACTCCTCCTCCAGCGCCACCCCCATTTTTGTTGCCGCCCATAGATCCACCGATCTGTCCGCCAATTTGACTTCCGATAGCAGTTCCTGCTCCGGGAGCGATTGCAGTTCCTGCGGCTCCGCCGAGGATACTGCCTAAAAGTTTGCCAAAATCTTGTGCCATGTTATTTTATGAGCTTATATTGGACACCAGTAGAAATGAGTTTGAATGGTGAAGCAAAGCTATGAATTATTTTGTAGACTAGAAGGCGCCCTTGAACGCGGTCTCTAGTCAGAGAAACAGACGCGAGCTTCCTGTCGATAAAACCTTCAAACCCCCTGTAATTCTTTAAATATAGCGGCCCCTGCGAAGGATCTTTAAAACATAGCAATGTTCCGTTATATTCATCGTAGAATTCCACCCGAGTAGGCTTCACGTTGTTTCCGGTATTTATCCTGATGCGAATAAATTCTTTATCTGCCTGTGGTTGCATTGCAGAAGCGTGAGTGGCCTCGAACACTACCGGCTGTCCGTTTATGATAAATCCTTTTCCAAGTTCAAAAGTTTCTTCATCTCTCATGCCGAACATTCTGTCGTCCATCGAAAGGAATTTGTCGAACCCGTAGTCGTTTGTCCCGTGCCACATTCCAAGCTTCTGTCCGAAGACAAATGTGTTTTTAAAACAGTTTGGGTCCGCTCCGGCTCCACCGCAGTCGTCAATATGCAACCAGTATTCTTGGTTGAATTCGTCGTACACTCCGGTGACTTTTGTCAGGTATCCGGGCTGGACTGTTTCGAGAGCCGGGTTTATGGTGTTAAAAAATTTCGTTCTTCCGATGTCATAAAGCTGGTTGTCCATGAACCGGAACGAAGATTTGTCGTTGGAGAAAAAGAGCGCTTCTACCAGAACTTCCGGAGATCCTTCTGGGGTGACGGGCACAAATCCTTCGGCTGCCGATCTCCACATCTCGTCGAACATTCCCGTGTTCTTGTTGAGCCAATACTGCTGTTTGACGAAAGTATCTGCGGCCATGTATGCTAGTTCTCCGGCATCCAGATCAGAAAGAATACTCTTCTTTGTAACGAGAAGGCATATCCCGGTATTGCAAAATGCGTACAGGTTTTCTCCTCTTGAGGAAGTCGCCTCCCATGCTCTTTTTATCTCTCCCTGATCGTCATCGATATCAAAAGCGTTGTTGGCAGGGAATGTACGTAAGCCGGGCGCATCCTGTACGTTGATGGCGCGAGGAAGAGACCACATTATCCTGGTGCAGAATTCTGTTTTTTCTGTGAACCCAAACTCCGGACGAGAGACATATTCTTTTGCCGACTCATTGGAATAGTCTGGGTTCACCTGTTGTAAGAATCTAAATCCGCCCCATTTCCACTGCGTCTTTTCGTCTTCTCCATACGCAGTAACATAATCTTTATAGATGTTTTGCTCTTCGATAGTTTTGTCGATGTCCCAGCGATTTGGGCGCATCACATAGTTGATCAGAGGAAAAAATTGAAGCGGGTATGCGGAGTTAAATGAATAGGGAAGATGAATTCTGCTTTCGCAGCAGAACATCACGCACAGCTGGCGGATGTATCCCAAGAAAGACCAGGATTCATTTTGTATCCTGTCGATACCGGTAGTTCTTTTGATTACATAATGCCTCGGGTTGAGCTTCATGTGGCGATACGGAAATCCTATGCCCATCGCGAACATTGTGTCAGAAGCGTCATCATGAGCATCCGCCTCGCGGTCGATAGGCGCGAATATCGCTTCTCCAACAACCGTGTCTCCGCCGAAACATCTGATTGGCGCGGTGTTATCATACCGGACTAAAATTTTATCGTCCTGCTGAGGATAGAAGTTCGGGTAAGGAAAGTCTATTTCAAAGAACCGGCTCTGGTTATTAACATTCGTATGTGTATAAATCCCTACGACATTAGGACCAAAGAACCCGTTGTTGGCGATATCTGAAACTATTGTGGCAAGCTGGGCGGGCGTCTTGAAGGCCACGTTCATCCATTTTTCAACGACGTTGGTGGTAGCTCTTTTGATATACAGATACCGGTCAATATTTGCGTTTGGGTGGGTGGAAGAGAGGGCAGGAATACAATCTTCCCATCTTTCGTCAACGAGGATAAATTTCTGGTTTGCATTCCCGTTCCCCTGACCGATGATACTTTCAAGTTTCTGATAATGCCCGATAGATCTATACTGCTCCATGTTCTGATCGCGAACGATGGCTCCATCCGCAACGATGTTAACCATGTAGAACGGCTCGGTGAAATTCTTCATGCCGTCATCCTCAAAATTGTCATCGCTACTTCCTCCTGTGCTTGCCGTCCCGTAGAAATCTGTTGTTATCTCTATGCCCATGTAGGTCCCGCGACCTTCTGCGATCCTTTCTACCGTAGCGATGTCAAATAAATTATCGCCAAGATCACCTCCTGCGAACGCTGTTGGTTGCTGTTGTTGGTTTCTCCACTTGCCGTATCCAACGTAGTTAAATCCATCTCCTCCCGGGAATCCCATATTTGGGTCTTCGGTTGGGTTCAGTGCGCCTCCTACAGCGTCACGTATCATTCTGGTGTAAGAAACCATATCGATCAACCTAGACCGATTTTCGCTTATTGTGTTGTTCTCAAAGTTGTATAGCTCTCCGAAATGTCCAAGCGGAGAGACGAACTGTATCTTATAGTTTTCCGGAGCGTCGATAATATCATTCACCACATCGCTTGCCACAACTCCATTTTCAATATCAGGAGAGAAGAACCAGAATTTTCTCTTCTCTTTTGTTGTGAGTTTTGTGTTTCCGAGCGCCGTATAAATTGCCGGGATCATGTAGTACATCCCTATGCCTTGGGCCACCACTCTTTTTGCTGCCTCGGTTCTAACTACAGAAAACGCTTTTGCCCATGCCGGGAAATTGCTAACTCCCGCGAGAGCGAGTCCCATAGAATAGTAGTTCGGAGCAAATCCTGGAGGGCGGTAGTCTACTCCATTGCTTTCTTGATCGTCAGGAGATACCTGTGTGTTCACAACATAATTGTGTCCGGTTACATCGGGGTCGTTCTGTCGAACGGGCGTATACGGATGCCAGTACGGATAAACGTCATTCAGTATGGTTACTGTCGCTCCGTGATTCTCTATCTCTCCATTTGTCTCGTCACAATCTTCGGTAACGATAGCCTTTGACTTCTGCCCGGACAGCCCAAGATTTTCTCTGCGGTAGATATTCTTGAACGAACACTTGTCTGTCTTTGCTATTGCATTTGAAAGGTCGAAAACTTCATGGGTTTGAGTAATTGAGTTTGCGATACTTGCAGCCTTTACATTTCCAAGATACGAGAACAGGTCTGTGTCCGGATCTGTGGTTATCCTTCTGTTTGGAAATTTGTAATTCTCAAACCCGGGAACTTTGGTTGCAAATCCTTTCCCGCCTACACCATCAAACAGCTGGACGGCAAATCCGTACCGCTCGCCGGCCATATACTTCTTTTTGTAGGCGTGATTCCAGGGATCGTTATATCCGGCCTTCCCTAGATTATCGATTACCGGGAATGCAGTTTTTTGATTGTACTGATCAAACACTAGCGCCGACTCTTTAGAAGCAAGTTTTACATTCATCAGCACTGTGCGCTTGTCGAAGTAGCGAATCGTCTTCGCCGCTTCCACATACGCGATCTCTCTTGTTGTCTCTTCGTCAGAAAGAGAAATATCTGTGTTGGACTCCACAGGATCAAGAAATTCTCTTACAGAGATCTCCTGATTCACTATATCGATTTTCGCAACTACTTTTGCTGTTGGCGTAAACCCTATTCCGGCTCCTGAGTTGTGAGCGAGCCTAGTTATTTCAATAAAGTCGTAGTTGAAAAGGTTCGTTACGCGGAAGCGCAATTTAATAGCATACCTAGTCTTTGAATTTGGATCGGGCGATGCTCCGTATGTTTTTATGAACGGATACTGGTCGCTAGAGCTTGACAGGTTCTGAACCACCGGAATGAGTGGTGTGGGTGCGCTGAAATTTGTTCTGTCCCCTTCCTTGGAGGCATAGCGCATCTGATATTGGTATTCTCCCACCGGTAAGCCGCCGCCGCCACCTACGTTCACTAATTCAACGAACACAGGAATATCTAAAGGAGAAGAAAGATTTACAGAGTAAAGAAGCGGATCGAAATTTGAAAAATATTTGTTGGGGTCGCTAACCAACGAGTCGATCATGTCCTGCACATTGAATATCATCGGGGGGATACGGAAGTCGGTCAAGAAGACTTCTCCGCCGATACAATTTTCGTTTTTGTCAAGTTGCAGCGGGTGGGTTACGCGAATGTCGAACAGCGAACTTTGAAGAACTGCCACTCCATCAATTCTCACAAAAGAGAATTCTCCGGGAGTAGGAGAGGCCCAAAATTCAATGACGCGACTATTTACAGAGATCGTTCCTGTGCAGGTGTAATTTCCGGCCACCGTCCTTTGATAAAGCAGCTGCTCTCCCCTTATTTTATTTGCGTCGCCCGTATCTCCATCTGTGGATGTGGGTCTGCCGTTACGCAGGATTATATAAACACCGGAGTTTTCAAGCGCTCCGGTGATCTCCTTTTCTGTGGAGGTGTCAGCTCCGCGAAAATATCTTTTCCAATCCCAAAAATGATGTTCTTGATTAGGCATTATTTTTATACTTAAAAGAAAAAGCGTGTGCTCCGGAATTTATACCGTTACAACGCCTCCATATCAATGTTCGATCTATTTTTAATCCGATAGCCGCATGAGTAACGCTTTTCCACTCTTTTATAATGTCTCCATTTTCGTTAATCTGTAAAACTGGTATTGGTGAAAACGGCATCCTCTTGACAGGGGCTATCTTTAATATAATTTCTCCATCCTTATATCTCCACATAAACCCTCCGGCAGAATTAAATCTTCTGCCCATGCAAACGAAACTAATCCTGGCATGATCAACACTATTAGCGTGAGAAGCGTTTCTTATTGACGGGAACTCCTTGATAAATTCTCCGCTCAGGCTATATTGAAGAACCGGCTTTGATCTCTTCGAGATGGACCCAGCAAGCTCTGCCCCTATTCCACCATCCATCATATTCACAAGTTTTGCTCCGGAAGCCTTAAAAAGGTTTATGTAGTGCCTTTCCCAAAACCTCCAATCGCAATAAGGAACTTCGTCAATAATGTCCATTTTCGGCTTCAAGCCAACAGCTCTTAGCGACTTAGACCAGCTCGACTTTTTGTTTGTCTCAAATTGACAACAATGCTTTATGTATCGCAGCTCTGGAGTGTTTGTTTTTCCGACATATCGAACAAGACCCGTTCTCGGGTCAGTCAACGTATAGATATTTGTTTTTTCCGGATACACTACCAGGCATTTTTCGAAAGATATTCTTTTAATTCAGCGCGTTGAGATGTATTCATGTTTTTGACAAACTGTTGTGCCTTTCCCCAGCTCCCTGTTCCGATACCGTACCGTTCGTCCATATTTAATCTCTGTTCGTAGATCTTCCACAGCCCACCCCATTTATTGGTTTGGTCTTTTGCCATGCGGATACGTAGCGTAAACTCGCACACGTAATCCTTTACTGCGGCACGCAGGAACATTGGAACGATCGGGACATCTCCGATGTCACATCCGGTCCCATTGAACTCCAGCATCACGCTTTGATAGCAGGCGCACTGCTTACTAAACATCACCATTCCGTTTTGCACTTCGTAGAAGTACGCACGGTCAAGGGTGTTTCTGTATCGGATCAACTCTTTGCTTTCGTAGCGGTCAAGGAAAGAGCTTCCGGAGATGAATGGGTCTCTTGTTTGCTCCCCTTTATTGTTAGCGATATACCCCTTTCCTTTTGTGTAGTAGTTTCTTTTCCACCACACCTTTCTGCTGTTCCAAATATTACATTCTGTTCCGTTGAATATGTAGACGTTACGAAGGTTGAATGCCCCTTTTGGCATCATCATCGTAAGTGTTTCTACTGGGAATGGCTCGGTCTCTCTGCGCTCATCGAAGAATGTTTCAAAGGCCAGGGCTTCGAGCGCTTGCTGGATCATCGATGTGTAATACCCTTTTGTGTTTACCTCCAGGCGCTCGTCATCAACAAGCGGCAGGATGTCGTTGAGTAGCTCATCTATAGATACAAAACTTGCTGGAGAAATATCCATTATTGTTCAGGTTGTTGCTGTTGATTTTGATTTACGGAAACCAACTTTTGCGTTGGTGCCGCTTGATCGGACGAAGCCCCATCGTTTCTTCTCTCTTCCGGAACGAGCAGTGAGAACCTTCCAAGATTAAGCACCTCCATTTTTAACTGTGATACCAATTCGTCAGGAAAATCAAACGGCGCATCGATATCAATAGTTGTAACTGGATCAATCGTCATATAAATTCCGATCTCCACCGTAGGAACGTAGACTTGCTCAACACCTAAGAAGTAGATAAAATCTCCTATACGGTAGAAGTATGGTTCTTTTGGAGACGGTTTTTCATACGCGCTCATGTATCGAACTCTCGACTTCTTTGGAGTAGTTCTACTGAATGTGATCTTGGTAAATTTTGGCGGACATCCAGGAGACCCGTCGGACTCATACGCGATATAGTCTATCCCTCTATCGTTATTGAAATCATAAATTGTTTGCGGAAGGACGATATGCTTTCTTCCTCGAACAATATTTTTATTCTGATTTACCGTAGGTAGAATTACAGGAACTTCTGTGAATGTTGACAAGAACGCGCCGGAATCTCTTTTTGCGATGTGCTGAGATTTCAGCCGGTTTGCCATGACGATAATCCAATACGCCACTTGCGAATGCTGGATTTTTTTGTCGTCAAATGTCTGCCGAAGCGAAACTAGAATATCATCAGCAATAGTTCTTACGGTAACGCTCATTTTTTATCGTATTAATCCAACGAGTCGCGATACCTCTCTTTCAGAAATAGAATATAAATTTGTCGCATCTCCTTGTTTGAAACTTATAAACAATAGCGCCTTCTCCACAATCAAGTCGATCATTGGATCAGGAAACTCAAGATTATCTGTTGGAAGAAGTATTTCGTTTGGATACTTTAAATACACAATAGCAACATATTTTGCTGCTACTGACGGTCGAACTTCGATCTCAAACGGAACTGGATTCACGTATGACTGAGAAGAATAGTCTGCAAAATCCAGGTACGCATATTTCTTTAGCGATCCGGTAACTGTTGTGTTCCCGGGCATGAAAACATTTTTCTTGTTGTCATTCCACTCTTCGTGTGTAAGTCGGGCAGCCCCTTCCTGGTCACTGCTGACAAAAGAAAGATTTGGCATAAATACAGACTGTGCCGGGATTGCCAGCTGGTTGGGGTTGCTGAACGGAGTTGTTTTGATGTCGGGATAAACCGCAAGGACAGACCATAATTTTTGCCCTACTACGGCCGGGTCAAACGCTATTCGAGAGAATGCGTTTGCCTGCCACACTTTTACCTTTATAAGCTCCCTAAGATTCTCTGCGGCTAACTTCTTTTCGGACATCGCCTGATTTACGGCGGTAACGATCCATTCTTGAGCATAGCTAATTGCGTACTTGTAATCCTGGTCAAACGTATATCGCTCAGATCCTTCTGCGTCTAGCGATGACGCCATTCTGTTTATAACTGTTTGAACCGGGATTGGCATGACACAAATATAATAAAAAATAAAGCCCGCCTACTATTGGCGGGCTGTGCCCTACTGTTTCTCAAATAGGGGAGGCGTTATTTAAAAATTGTCGTCTCGAACTGCTCTTCAACACGCTTTGCTGCAGCAACCTGTTCGTTTGCTTCCTCATCCTCTGCCATTTTGTATGCGAGGGTGATCCTCATAGAATGAAGATTGTCTGTGATCGGAACAGATCTCTCTTTGCACCGCTGGATGATTCCGTGCTGATCCAAAGAATTGAGAGCGTTCATAAAGTTCACCATCCGGTTTGCCTTTTTTGCGTTGCCCTGCAAAACATCTTTTGCGCTTTCGAAGAACATCACTCCATAGTAGCGGTGATTACGCAGCCACTCCTGCTCTCTCTTGCTATGGCTTTTGTATTCGCAATAGGTGCTGAGTTCTTGGTATTTTCCGGCCTGGAATCTCTTTGATCCCTGGAACACAAAGAAAATTGATTTTCCGTAGGGAGTCCTGACAGCTTGGCCTTGTCTCACGTCATCAACGATGAGGTATCCTGTGCTGTAGGCGCAGAAACTTACTCCTACTTGATCGTAATCATCCTTATCAATATCACGTTCGTCGATGTGTCGGCGCACGTCATACTTCTCAGAATCAGGACGATCCTTTACTGCTTTGATTACTTCTGCAAGTTGATTTGCTGTCATCCCGCCCGGCATTACTCCTGCCTGTGGTTGGCCTGCCGCCTTTAACAAGGCAAGCTCATCTTGCATGCTTTTAAAATTCGCTAAGAGCAGTTCCATCTGCTCGTTTGTTTCTTTTTTTTCCGGCTTGTCGCCCGCATTTCCTTTAACAAGTGTCATATTTCAGATTTTTGGTTTAAATAAAAAAAAGTGTAGCCGAATTTCTCCGGCTACACTAGAAAGACTACTGAACATCCAGCCAGAAGGAGGCAACAGGATTATCGTGACGGATGGACAACTGTCCACCTACCCACCAATCCTTGAACCCTTCGCGAGTTCCATTACTTCCTTTGTCGAGAGTTGATCCCATCTCGAAAGATGGTATCCCTTTCATTTTCACAGGGGTAACGGTCTCCTGATCGAGAACGATGATCTTGCGAGCCCAGTCAGCAGGGAAGCAAGAACGCTCGCGGAACAGCTCACAAGGAACTGGCACGAAATTCATTGTTCCGAGCTTGTACTGAAGCAAGTTCAGGTTCGCGATTTCATCGCTAGGAGCGTAACGAAGTCCTGGGTCTTTGAACACTTTGCTCAGTTCGTACAGGATCTCATCAGTTCCATAGATGAAACGGGTGGCGCCTTCTTTTTTGAAGTTTGTCTGGAAAGCGAGAGTTTCGAAGGCTGCTCTCAGGCCGGCCAGGGTCGGGTTCGCGCTCATGGAACCAGCAGCAACCATCGTAGGATAGATACCGCCCATCGCTTTTGCGATGTAACCGTTTGAAATTTGGAATTCTCCACGTTGACCGTTCCAGAATGAGTTGAACATGTCGATACGCAGTTGTTTGATCTTCTGCTCTTTGTCAACTACAAGGTAGTTGGTTGTACCGGCATTCTCATACTTCTGGAGTTCGATTCTTCCCCAACGGGCTGCGCGCAAGAAAAACTGCACGAAGTTGTACCGTGTGATGACGTCCATCCTCTCATAATTCGAGAAGTAGTCCATGGCATCACTGGTGATGGTGGACTGGATAGAGAAGATGTCGTTTGGAGCAACTGCAGGCAAACTGTCGCTTGTCTGAGAAGCTACGTTGATCGTGTTACCCGGGCCTACAGACTGGATCACAGCCTTTTGGTTGTTAGGGTAGATGATGATCAAGTCAGGAGTTATGCGGGTCATCGACGTCGCTGTGAGCGTGATGGTCTGCAATACCTGGGAAAGAGGAACGGCAGGAACTGCTGCTGATGCCAGAAGCGCTTCGATCACAGAGCGCCCGAATGTGTTTTCGAGATATTCGAATTCGTCCAGGTTCACGTCCTCGAAAGGTTTCGCGAAAAGGAGTTTCAGCGCATTGTACTGCTCGGGGGCAGCATCAAAGATCGCTTTCTTGATTGCTTTTGCGATCAAGATCTGCTCAGCAGGGGTGTAAGCCGAGATCTGAGCATATTGTGAAGCCTGCGGGTTGGTGTTTAAGTTCCCAAAGGGAGCGTTACCAATCGCGGGGGTATACGAAGTATTTGACATAATTGGTTTTTTAAAGGATTAATAAGTGGGTTTCTTGACTACTCCTCCTATCAGATTTTCTACTTCCTTTAAAACCTTTTCAGATGGCTTCTCGCCTCCGGTTGTTTTCACCGGGTTAGGTTTATCCGCGCCACGAGTAACCAAATCTTCGGTTGCCTCATTTGCGCCACGCTTTGCAGCAACGTCCATGAACTGCGAAATAACACTTCTTCCATGTCTGGCAAGCGCAAGCATCTCTGCTGCCTCTTTCTTGAACGAGCCATCCGTGTTGAAGAATAAACTATTTATGTCGCCGCTTTCCATTACAGAAGATATCTCTTTGATATCTGAATCTGGTAGGTCAGGAAACGACTCTTTGAGTGCTGAAACGGAACCTGCGACGGAAGCTCTTCTAAGTTCAAGCTTTTGCTTGCCTTTTGCCACGTCTGCGGTGCGTTTCGACTCATAGCCAATCTTCTCAGTGCTAAACTTATCTATGGATGCCTGCTCTGCTATTTCCAGAGCGGGCGATTTTGATTCTGCTGTAAAATCCTCATCGGTAAATTTACCGGGGAAATAATGATTCACAAGAGCCTTCGTATCCTGCTTCTTTACATCTACCGAATAGTCAAACTTCGGCCTGTTCTTGATAGGCTCTTCCCAGTTACCTCCGTTAAAATGCGTTTTTATGGCATCTAAAAGAGGCTCGGGCATTTCGGTGAAAATATTTTCAAACTGAGCTACTTTTTTCTCAGTGTCCTTGAATTTTGAAGCGTCTTTCCTCCACCCTTCGGCAGAGGTGAGGAACTTTCCAAGATCCTTTATCTCTTTCACATCCTGACCAAAATCCTTTTTCAGAACGGTCGCAACCTGTTCAAAATTCTCAAATACAACTTCGTCTTTTTTCTTCTCTTTGGCACCAACCTTTTTCTTGCCGCCAAAAAGAGGACTGTCGATTTCAATTCCTGCGTCAACGACAGGGGTTTCTGTGGTGGCAGGAGTTTCTGCTGGAACAGTTTCTGTTCCAGCTGGAGGGGCTTCTACTGGCGGAACTACGACAGGAGGAGTTTCTACTGGTGCGACTACTGGAGCCGGTGTTGTTTCTGGCCCAGAAAGATCTTTTATTGCCGCTTCCGTTCCTTTCAACCCAGAAAGAGCATCTATGACAGAGCTCATTTTGTTTTCTTGTTGAACTGGAGGTTGCTGGACGGGCGCCTGCTGTTGGGCGGGCGTTTGTACTGGAGGTGTTTCTACTTCTGGCATGATCCGATTTCTTTTCTTCTTGCGATCAAAGGTATGTTACAATACTTTATTTTGCAAATCTGCCGTTTTCTCCGAACCTTTTTCCATCATTTTACCAAAAGACTTTGCAAAAACCATATCTAGGTCGTGCTGATCTTTACCCATCTGCTTGCTTTCTTCTTTCGCTTCCATGTTGTCGAGCATCTGCATTTGTTCAGCTTTGGATTTCTCTGCTTCTGCTGCTATCTGTCCGGCTTGAGCTTCGTCGGCTTGGCCCTGCATGCGAGAAACTTCTTTCTGTTCTTTTGCGGACTGCCTCAGTGCGCGTGCAACATCATCCGGAGTTGACCTTCCATATAGGTTCGCCATTCTATCTCTATCAAGAAGACCCATCTGAACCATCTGCATGATCATTGTGTTTCCTGCATTAATAAGAATATCGTCTGGGTTGTCGCGCTTCACAAAAACCCGGAAGTCTTCAAGCTTCATGTCCTTCGATATATTCAGAACCTCCACGCCTTCGTCACCGGTTATGATGGCCAGCTCGCGCTGATTGTCGGCGTATATCCTTTTCCCTACCGTTGCGATAGACTGGTATGCCTGCAGGAATATCTGTGTGATAGCATTATAGAATGGCTCTTGCATGAGCGACCCGCGCTGAATAAGCAGCTGGGTTACGCCAACAAGCTGGTCGCTTCCGGTGGACTCTCCTTTGAGGGCTTCGTTCACTCCCGTGACATCCTGAATATGACCTTTCATCACGTCTACAATGTTGAACATCACCATTGTACCCTGCTTCACGGTTGAGTCGTAGGACCCTATAACATTCTGTATCCCACGTCCGCGAGCATTCACTCCTACCGGTTTACTCTGGTTCATGTTTTGGAGCATTTCATTTTCTCCGTCGGCCTGGTCAACCGCCGATTTGTCATAAACTGTTCCCGATCCGCGAGAGTTGTTTATTTGATTTTCCGCTACTGACAATACTCTGTTGATAAATCGCTGTGGATTGATAGCATCGTCAATGGGGGAGAGTATCTCTCCGTCGATATATCCCCAGCAGTAGCACTTGAATGGGAACTTCACACTTGAAAAATCCAGGTTGTGTGTTTCTTGATACGGGACGATGCCCCAGTCGAGAACAATGTCTCCCACTTTTAGGTTGGGCGCTGTTGCGTCGGCTAAAACTTCTTGCGGGACGAAGACGCACATACGAAGCACATCCACATAGATAGATTTCTTTTTCTTTCCTCCAAGAACGCGTTTTTGTCTTTCCGTTTTAGGATCGATCAGGTCCGCGTCTGTATATCTTGGATTCTCTTCTCCTTCGTATGTGAAGTTGATCTTTGTGAGCATCGGATATCCATACTCGTCCATCACATATCCGTATTCGTATTTCTCACAGTCTCTCCAGTAAGAATGAACTACCGGAATTCGCCCGGTGTTTTGGTACTGCTCGCTGCTGATATTTTTCTGCCACTGGGTTCCGTAGCTCTCGATCGATTTCCTTTCGTCTTGCGTGAGGCTAGGATAGTGCTCGAAAATTTCCGTGGGGAGCATGTATGGCATTTTGCCCATGTATTCGGCGTCTCCGAGATCATAATCCTTTGCACTTCTATCAAAGAAGAAGTCTTCCGACTTCATCACATCAAAAATCTGGTTGCCTGCGTACTCCATTCCTTCAAGAACGGCCAGCCCGGAGAGCGCCATCTCTTCTGCTACTCTCACCTGCTTGTCAGAAAATTTGTTCAGGTCTGCCACATACTTGAGCAGCATGTTAATCTTTTCAACATACTTATCAACATATATATTATCAAAGATCTGCGATGTCTCTTCTTTGGTCTTCCCGATAGGTAGTTTCTTCTGTAGGACGCCAGCAAAAGATGGTTGCTGTGCTGCGACGTCTGTGTAGAACATCAGCTCCGCCAGCTTTTCTTCTCTTCTGTTTATGGCTTTTGGAGAAACACTTCTGGCGCGGGCGTTGAACTGCATGCGTATTGCGTTTCCGCGATACTGCTCTACCATTGGACGGATCAGATTCTTGATCACCTTGATCCTGTTTCTGTCTTGGCCGGAATCGTCTTTTAGGAATGCCTCCAGATCTTCGTTTTCTCTCCACTGATCCCCCTTATAAAAATCTTTGTTGAGTTTTATCTTTTCGAGGAACTGGCTCTGGAGTCCGTTATTGGCGTTGACCGCACAATATCTTCCGAATTGACAGTGGTACAATTTATCCTTTGGTCCTTCGAGTCTGTTGGGGCGTGTTTGCCCATCTGTCAATAGGAAAAGCATTATTCGTTGTCTTTAGATAAATGAAATCTGTCTATCGCTTTTGTTGCAGACTCTTCTCCGCTTTCAGAATCAGATATTCCAAATCCATCTTCCATTTGCCCAATCAGCCTAGGAAGCGTCTCTGCTATTTTTGAGCAACTATTAATATAATTTTGCCGGGCAGAGAAATCGACCTCCTCTGTTATCCCACCATCCTTATCTTTCGAAACTTTCTTAAAATCCTGGTCCAGATCAACCTCTACCAGCTTCTCGAAGTTCTCGACGATCTTTTCCACCATTCTTCGTGCCCTTACTCTCACAGAAGGGTCGTACTGCCGCATCTTCTCGATTGCAATTTTTACAGAATCCGGAAAGTTGCCGGCCTGGTACTTCTCTTCCCTCAGCGTGTCCTCTTCTTTGAACGCTGCGGCGTATGCTTTTGTCCGGCGTATCCTGTCGTTATTCTCAGATGCTATCGGACTTGTGGGGTTTGCATAATGCCAGACGAACAGCATCTCTTGCAAGGTGAGCTTTTTAAATTCGGGAACGTTTGCCAATTCGGGATACTGCCTCCGAAGGTCTTTCCCTGTTTGCGGGCCGAACAATAAAACCTGTGGTTGATCGCTCATCAGCTTATTCTTTTTCTAACCGGCACCCTTGTTAAATTCCAATTTGCATCACGTCTCAATTCATGCCGGATCACTGTTCTCTTGTCTTCGCTATCAATCTTTTCCGGAATTTCATTGATGTAACATAGGCTACAAATATATGAAAAAACGCAAGCAAACAGAACGTCGTCCTTGTAGTAGCGCCTGTCTACCGGCCCCCAGCTTTCATTTCCCTTCTGGTTGACTGTACACACGAATGTTTTCAGCTGAATGAAAAACTCTTCGATGTAAATTTTTGTTCCAAACGCCTGTATCATCTCAAACATTTTGTCGATGATCATTTTTGATCTCATCCCTCTGTTATCTATCCCGACAATGTTCCCGGAAGATGTCTGCAGGTACTGTGGTAGCTCAGCATTGAAAACCAGCGAATCAAAAAATCCTTTGTTCTCCTTGTACTCCCTGTACGCGAGACCGATGTTTGTCTCCAACAACTCCTTTACCCCATAGCCTCTTTCAATGTCATAATACATCCCAAGGAGCATCGTCTGTAAAAATGTCTCCTTGTAGTTTGTCGCACGAAAATTCACCACGCAGGAGACTGTTTTGTAGTAGTTGTCCCATATACCGGATGCCATATTTGAAAGCCCGGTATCGGAAGCGATCGGGTCGGTGCCCTGATAGTATCTTTTTCTCCAGTTCTTTTTTGGCTCCTGGAACATTATCACTACTCCGCGAGGATCTCCGTCTGGAACGGCCACAAAATCCACCCCGATTATATTGAAAGGGATATCGGCTCCTTCCGGCATAGATTTGTCGCCAAGAACAGCTTCGAAATATCCTCTTTTGGGACGAAGTATGTGCGAGTGCTTTCTGATGCGATCAAGCTGACTGTTAATGTATTCCTGAGAGACGATTGTCTTGGAGGAAGAGAGAAACATATCTTCTATGCAGGATGGGTACTGTTGCTGAAACATTACCCGAGAGTCTTCTGCGTCGGGGCCTTCTTTGGAGTAAAATTCTTCCTTTTTCTCGTCATAAAATTCCTGTGTTATCCCAGGTCTCGTGGACCAGTCGAAAAACAGTGGGATGATGCCGCTATTGAACTTCCTTGCTTGCCATCTGCGGATAGCTGCCATGAATTCTCTCTCGAATGCTTTTCCCCCTTTCTCCATGTCTCCACCAGTCCCCCACACGATCATCTGGCGCTTCATTTCCATCTTTCCGGTCTTTGGGTTCATCCAGTACATCGTTGGGTTAGCATCCTCTATGATGGCTGTGAGGATGGGTATGTTTCCGGCCTCATCGATGAACGAAAGCTGTGGTGAACCGCCGGAAATGGCTGTTTTTGACGGTGCCACGACCTGTAATTTCGAGTTTACCCCTTCCCGATCACCCTTTTTGTCTTTATATCCGAGGGCAAACAGGCGATCCCGGTCGTTTTTCACGTCCGGTTTCATCCATTCTGGTAGTTCCGAGAATGGGTACTTGATTTTATCTTCAAAAATCTCCTCTCCCTTTTCGGCGTCTTGCGTGACGAACTTTAGGAAGAAGTTTCGATTAAAAATGATCTTTTTGAGTCCACAACCACCTAGCGTTGAGGTAGCTGCGATCTGGCGGGGCTTCCCGAGGTAGAACGAGTACCCGCAGTCGAACAGGTAGCAGATGATTTCGTGGCACTGCTTGGCGTCGTAGTCCCGTGATCCGGATGCCATGTCTCCCTCCTTGAGTTTGAGGTACTTATTAAGAAAGTACATGGTATTTTCGGTACATCTTTCGATTTCGCGGTCCTTGTATTCTTCTTTTGCCTCCGGGGTGGGTTGTTCTGCTACGGACCCCCCTTCTGATATCCAGTCGTCGCACTGCTGGACGTACATGTTGAGCCGGCCATATCTGGCTCTGGACTTGAATCCAATGAAGTTCATCGAATCTATCCAGTTTACGAAGGCTTTGTCGTGCTGCATGGTGCTTTCGGGCATCCAGTCCTTCCTTGAGATGGGAACTTTTTGACCGGTATATATCTGGCTACCATAAAGATAGACGTGCTTTTTGTATTCAGACTCGTACAGAACGGTGTCGTCTGGCTCTACGAGAGATTCGGACTCTATGTCGATGAATCTATCTACATGGGTTTCTTTTTTGTTTTTTACGGAGTGGTCTACGAAGGATGGCGGTCGGCCTTGTGGTCTTTTGACTTCTTTTGGTATATCTCCGTCGATATACTCTGCTCTTTTAAGCAGCGCAATGCTCTCATTTCCAATATCTATGCCTTGGGAATAGAGGTCATACAGGAAGTCTAGTTGATTTTCTCTTGCTGGGGAGTTTGTTGGTTGGTTCTTATTCATTTTACCAGTTTCCTTCCGGACATTCTTCCTTTACGCTCCTGAGCTTTGCGCTCAGCGGGCAGTTACAGTTTCCGCACACCATCCCTTTCACTTCTTTGATCGGCTCTTTGCCGATAGACTCTAAAAATTTCTGTTCTACGGCGAGATCGCACGTAGAGCATATTTTAGCCCGCTGTATAGCAAGAAGCTCTATCAGCGGGCTTTTAAAGGCAAAATTCTTCCACCCTTCTACTATCCTACGAAACTTGTTCATCCGTAGGGGTTATTTTTAAAGCAGCGTGGTGAGATATGCAATCTGGACGTCTGCGGCAGCAGTGAAGTCGTTGATCGCGTCTGTGAACGCTACTGTGAATAGGATCTCCGCGTTATCCAAATACAGGCTACGGATAAGGGAAGCGTCGATGGATGCTTTCATCGCTTCGAGTCTCCCGATGTAATCCAGGGCTTGCGCTGGAGTTGGGTTTGCTACCGGTTCTGCTAGCGGACCGGTGTAGTTCGTAGGGAAATACGCTGGTAGAGGCTGGCTGATTTGGTCGAAGCAGAAATTTACCATTACCGCAGCTGCGTTGGTGGCATCGAGAGCTCCGTCGTTATCTGCGCTTAATCCGTTTGCCTTGATGTTGTCGGCAAGGAATTTGATTTTTTTGTAGAGTGCCTCGCAGAAGATGTTCAGCGGGGATATTCTGGAGATGGGAGTGATTTCGGTCAAGTCTGACATGTGAGTAGTTTTTGTTTGTGAACAAAAATAGAGAAATATATTTACATTTACACCAGTGCCCTGGCAACACGCCTTGAAACGACGAGCGAAAATCTTAGGGGATAGTCCTCCGACCCGGTTTAGTGCAATGTTGGGGCATTACTTTTTTTATTCTACATTTGTCAAAACTTAAAAACTAATCACCATGTCCGCTATTGCAAGACCCTTTATCAATTCTGCTTCGGCAGTAAATAACACTGAGATGATTCCCGTTGAGCTCGTAAGGGCGATCACGCCTCTTGATATTGTAGGAATACAAAATCAGCCGGCAGATTACCAGATCGTGTTCAGCGTACTTGTTCCCGGCGCGACCCCGAACAACCAGGTGCTTCACTATCTGACCGCCGTTGATCGCGATGCTGCTCTGGCGGACATCCTCACTACGATTTCTACTCCTGTAGTATAGTCAGGATCGAGAAAATAACGGGCCTGTTGAAAACTTTTTGACGGGCCTGTTATTTTTTTGTTTTAGTTTTGTAGCGAATTAATTTATTCTTCATGCCCGACGAATCAAAGATATTCTTACTGTCTCTGCTTGCGGACGACACACACCCACAGACCGCCTCCCTTCGTCGGGCAGGAGGGGATGTGGTGTTTTCTAATAAAGGCGATCCGCGAAGTCTCTACCTCGAGAAACTTGATCCACCTAATAAAATCGGAAGGCTCTTGGATCGCGTAAATAGTCCACTCCTTCCGGAGGCAGATGGAAAGTTTTGCTACCTTTTTCCTTTTCTTCTTTGTTTACTATTATTCTCTGGACTTGTTAATTTTCTTTGTTCTTTTCCTTTTAATGTAACTTTACGGGAACAAAAATCCTGTTTATGATAAAACCCTTCCGAAAATACGTAACCATCATGGACCGCCTCAATGGGAATACCGGCGAGGCGCAGTCGGCCCAGCTCACCATCAACCTTTACGATGTCAGGGACTGGGAGGAGTGCACTGATGATTTCAACGATAAGTCTCCCGTAGGGCGCACGATCATCACCATGCACAACGGGCAGAGCACCGCTATCCGCGTCCCCTATTCTTCTTTCGACGAGATCATGGACCGGTTCCTAAAAGAAGCGGGACTTCTGGATCTGGGCACCATCAAAAAAAAAGTAGATAAGAACGGCCCTGTGAAATTCCATTTCAACGGAACAGGACAATTTATTATCGGGTGCGCTTTCCCCGACTGGTACAAAATAAATCAGTTCGACCCCATAGGGGTGAATGAACACATGATAGATCACGGAGTAACAACACTAAACTGAAACGATGGCATTCGAAGCACTGTTCAAAGGATACCCTTACGATGGTATCAAGTCAAGAGAGACATTCAAACACCGGCCGGTATTCAAATTCGACTCCAAAGAAAGAGTCGTGATGACATTCATCCCGGGAGAATACAAAGTCCCTCCGGTGATGACGGATCAGGAGCTGAAAGACTTTCTCTTCCACCGCTGCTTCGACTTCCAGCAGGCCCTACGCACTGCAGAGACGCAGATCGCGGACATCTACATCCAGAAAGAATATCCGTTCATACCCGAGGACTTCGGGTTTAAAAAAGTGGTAGTAGAGGGGCCTTCGGAGTCGGCTACAGTAAATCTCTATAATAATGGGTGCTTCACCATTGTTCGCTCGACGGACCCGCAAGGCCCCTCGGACGGATGGCTGGTGGGCGTCGATAGAGAAATAATAAAAAGGGTGGTGAGGATACCGAATATGCTCGTCGCCCACGCTCTCTTCACCGCACTTGGGGTAATCAAGGAAGATGAAGAGGGAGAGACTTACGTAGGTCCTTCGATGACGGCGGAAGAGGTTGAAGAAGCCAACAAAGCCAAAGAAGCATGATCGTAGATAAAGAAGGAAATTCCCTCTCCACAGAAAAGGAGTCGCACATCAGGAAGAGTTTGAAAGCGCTCCTAGCTAACCATATCCCAATGGCTACTACAGAGCAGGTGAACCTGGTGTCGGATCTTATGGAGCACTCTATCATGGAGAATCTCATGCAGAGTTACAGGGAGGGTTTTCACAACGGAGGGGTGAGTAACGGAGGGATGAACCGGGCGGCGAAGATGGTGCTTTCTTTTCAGCGGGCGTGCGGCTCGCCGTCAATGTTCTCTCCAACAAAATGTGATGACGATAGAATCTACATGTATTTGTCCGAGCTGGATGAGATAGTAAATGAACTGGAATCGATCACAACAATTCAAGACGAAAGTGTTCCGGAAGAAGGGTTGCGAATACTTTCTAAGATGATGCACGTACAGATGCGACTAGCATGGGAGTTAGGAATTGCAGACATGATGACAGAGGGTTTTGAGGAAGTGCACGCAGCCTATATGAGTTTTGCCAATGAGAAAGGCGTGATCGCTATAGGTAAGAATGGCTGGCCGACGAAGGGAGACAACTACTCCCCTCCAAAAATAAAGCCGCTGATCGACAGAAAGTTGATGGTGGCCGACAAAATCAGGAAGGACCTCGAAGCCCTAAAAGAACTTGAGAACGAAGATCACTACAAACGACCCCTCACCGTAGAGGACATAATGCCAAGGACAGATGACAAAGAAGAAAAACGGGAAGAGCCTCCCCAGTAACGCGCAGCTGCTCGTTGACCAGTACCCGGACGTAGCTTTTCTGACGGCGGACGGGTTCGACGGAGCTATCATCGGCGTGGAAGAGATTGACATGCGGGTGATCTATTCCGTGAAGAAGTGCATCGAAATTCTTATTGAAGACGAGGAGATGGAGGAGGAAGATGCGCTGGAGCATTTCTCTTATAATGTATCTGGAAGTTTCGTCGGAGACAAGACCCCGATCTGGTGCTACGATAGTATGTTTAACTAAAAACTGATAAAAATGACAACAGACACGGTATTATGGATGATCCTTTTTTTTGCTCTAGGAATATTTGTGGGACTTTCTTTTTTGAAACTTGTAACCAAAAAACAAAAGGCCCGTACAACAACCCCTCGAGCAGAGGGGGCTCGCCCGCCGGCACAAGAACAGGTAGACGAATACTACGCTCTCAAACAAGAATACCAACAGCTTCGGAATAAGCTGGAGGAATACTACCGAAAATACAAGGAGGCGCGGTTCGCCAACTTCTTCGGGATAAAGATTAACTGAAAAACGGAAAGTATGAAAAAGCCAATCTACATCACCATCCTCGGATTTATCCGCATCACCATCACAGAGCAGATCTCGTACATCAAAATATTTAATTTTGGAATTGAGAGATATAGTTCCGGCGGAGAGAAACATTTAGCGTTTTTCCGGGACTGATGGAAAGACAAATGGAAATTCCTGGTCTTTTGTGGTCGAGCCCGAACATTATCACTTTTCATTCAGACGGAGTCAGGGCGGACGAGGCCAGAAGCCATCTTGCGACACGCGCTATCCCGCGCGAAATAAGCGGGAATCCGGATATTTCAGATCCCACCGGGATGGGAACCGGCACCTGCCGTTTTAAAATGCCGTATCCTCTTCGGTACGCTCCAGAATCCGCCCGCTACGCATCGCGCATGATAAAAAAATGATTTACACCGACACCATACATCTTATTTCCGACAGCTCCGTCGAGGAGCTGCACCGGTTCGCTGTTTCCATCGGTCTTCTGCACGGATGGTTTCAGGATCACCCCCTGCGTCCGCACTACGACCTGACGACGGTAAGAAAAAGAAAGAAGGCATTGGACGGCGGAGCAAAAAAAGTTTCTCCGCGAGAGATAGTAGAAATTCTCAGGAGCACTCCGTATATCAACGAACGGGCGAAAAACGTGAGGGGGTTCAACTATGTGTCCGGGAAAAGGTTCATCCACATGAAGCATCCCGACTCTCTGGAAAAAACATTGTGCATGCAAGACATCGGGATAATGTCGCACGTTCAAAATCCCAATATCATGGAATATCACCTATGTAAAACCTGTCTAGGTAAATCAAAATGAGAAAAATTGTATCTTTACATTGGCACTACGTTCGTTGATACTATGAAGAAACTGTTTGGACGCGGGTTCGAATCCCGCTAGGTCCACAGGGATGTTGAGGCAGATACAATCTAACAGTGAGTTCGTGACTCCGCTGGCCTCCATCCTTACGGGCCTACCTGGTTTTGACAGGCAGGAAGACGCATAGAGGAGAATATTTTGTCACAAATAAACGGCATACAGCCACAAATGAAGATGGCTGCGTAAGCAGTCACAGGTGATCTCCGGGGAACAACAGTACCCGGAGATTTACTAAGAAACTTTTAAACTGAAAATAGATGTCAAACATCTCTACAAACATTCCGGCACAGAGCAACCCTCAGCAGAGGTACGTGAAATGTCCTAAGTGCAACAAGGCGCACCGGTTGCAAGGGTCGCAGATGCTGAACAACCACTACTGCTATCCGCCGTGCAATGAACTTGTGTGGGACGGGAAAACGAAAGCGGCGCCGATACGTCCCACTACAGAGATGCTCGAGCATGAAGATCCGGACTTGCCGGAAGTGATAGTCGACGATCCTTCTATGGAGATTGACCATGTGAAAGAAATTCTTTTGTCGGAAGAGGGGCCACTGAATGTAGGCCAGCCAAATCCTATTCCTCCGGATGTGCCGGAAGGATTTGAAGAGATTCCAGAAACAACAATAAACCCTGACACTAACC
>Ga0209109_10000090_pt1 | contig 37045 bp, 33 predicted proteins | sample Rifsed10ft2_FD_184004 | JGI IMG/M metagenome (GOLD analysis project Ga0209109, IMG submission 184004) | Soil microbial communities from Rifle, Colorado, USA - sediment 10ft 2 (version 2) | ecosystem: Environmental > Terrestrial > Deep subsurface > Rock core/Sediment | place: Rifle, Colorado... | reverse complement strand
GAAACCCGCTGTTGCCGCCTCCGTCCGCATCTCTTGGGTCGGCGGACGTAGCGTCAGGAAGATCCCCAGATGCTCCTTCTCCCGTTCGAGCACGCCCTTTAGGTCGCGGATCATGCCCGGGTTGACTTGCTCGCCCCCCTTCACAGACACTATCGCGCGCCTGTGACCTTCCTTCGCACCGGCGAAGTATAGAACTAGGCCGTCGATCCCTCTATCTCCGCCCCTCTTCTTCCCGGACACCAGTTGGGCGTCAATCCTGTCAAGGGCCCACCACTGAAATTGGTACTTGTCCTTCGCGGCGAGCTCGCGTGCTCCGGAGAGGTCCCTTGGCTCCCCGATGACCTCGATCCCGAGGCCTGGAAACGCATCTCTTAGCCGGCGACGCATTACGTTGATGGCCAGATGCGTAATGTCAACGCCTATCCAGCGCCGGCCCAGCGCCTGAGCAGCATGAACCGCTGTGCCGCAACCGCAGAATGGATCAAGAACCACGTCGCCAGCGTTAGAGGACGCCTCGATTATCCGCTCAAGGAGATCAGTGGGCTTTTGAGTGTCGTACCCAAGATCCTCTTTGCCGCTTACAGGCTCGATGTCGTCCCAGACATCCTGCATCAAGCGCCCTCGCTGCTCGCTCAGATACCTCTTTAGACGGGGTATCCCTCCGTCTGGGGGAACGTAAATAAGGCCTTGCCGCTCCGCCTCCTCCATCCTCTCGAGAGTCCAGCGCCAGACCTTCGTATGGCCGTGATACTCATAAGTGAGATTGGGCCTATTCGGGTTAGGGTTAAGGAGCGACGTGGGCTGCCACCAGTCCTGTCTCACGTCATCCCAGCGCGAGTACTGCTTCTTGACCTTTGGATCGTGTGGATCGTGCGCGATTGCCGGGCTTGACCAGGTGGCAAGGCGCGAATCACGAGCGTAGAACAGGATCGTGTCGTGGATAGAGCCGAACTTGCGGCTGATGTTCCCGTGGGGATGGGAGCGCTTCCACACAATCTCGTTCTTGAAGTTCTTAGGTCCGAAGACTTGATCCATGAGCACACGCAAGTACGGCCCGGCAGTAGGGTCACAGTGCAAGTACAATGACCCGCTCGGCTTGAGCACCCGATGCAGCTCGATTAGGCGTATCGCCATCATTGTGAGATACGCAGTGACGTCGTTGTGGCCAATTCCGTCGACCATGGCTTTCACCATCCGGGCGACGTTTACGGGGCCCTTCGCCTGAATCTCCTCAAACGTCGACATCGCGTTCGTCCACTTCCAGGTGTCCTCGAACGCCTCTATCTGTGCATCGCTGGCGGCGCCGCTGCTTTCCCTGAACAGGATGTTGTACGAGGCCTTGGAATTGAACGGCGGGTCGAGGTAGATGAGATCGATGGACTCGTCCGGGACGTGGTGCCGCAAGATGTCCAGGTTGTCGCCAAAGTAGAGGACGTTTGTCTTGAGGTCCATAATCCCTCTCGCAGCCAGAATCTTACTCTCAAGAGCTTGACAGGCGCCAGGCGAAAAACATATGCTCGCAACAAATATTCTAAGGGAGATCGGAATGGCGTCCTACCGAATTGTTTGCACGACGCAGGCACCTGCCTCTGCCCCGCCCTCTCATCAACACATCGTTGAGGTCGGCACGGGCACGGACCCCGATAAAGCAGACCGCAGGTGGACTCTCGACCAAGTCCTTGCGGCAATGGACGCCGGAGACACCTTCTATACGCAAGGCAACACTAGCGGGAAGAGAGCATCCGTGGAGAAGTACTTATGCTCCTCCTGTCGCCGGACATACATACGCTCGTCCCCAGACGCAGTCGCCGACAACAACCTCGACAACCTGCGCCGCTGCAGAGGCTGGGATTAGCCAGCGTCAACTCGCGAGACTGCCCTCTCTGCCCCGTCTGCCCGTTCGGCCGTCTGCTACACCGGCAGGTCGACGCCGCGCCAGAGCGTGCGGCCCTCGATCTCGATGAGGCGGCCGAAGGGCGTGGCGCCCGGCGCGTTGAAGTGCGCCCCGGCGACGAGCCCGCTCAGCTCCTTCGCCATGCGCGCCACCGCCCGCCGCGACCGCGCCGACAGCGCCGCGTCGACGTCGAAGACGGGCGACCAGTCCGGCTCCGAGAGCTGCGCCGGGTCGTGACAGACGTCGCCGATGAGCAGCGCCGCCTCGCCGCCGGACTCGACGAGGACGCAGACCTGGCCCGGCGTGTGGCCGGGTGCGTGCAACAGCGTCACCTCGTCCGTGATCGCCCGCTCGCTGCCCGCCAGCTCCATGAGGCCGCTGTCCTGCAGCGGCAGCACCGAGTGCTGGACGTAGGCGGCCCTCTCGCCCGCCAGAAACTCCGGCCGCGTGAAGTAGTCCCAGTCCGCCTGCTGGAAGATGTAGCGGGCGCGCGGGAAGGTCGGCACCGGGCCCTGAGGCGAGCGCCGCGTGTTCCAGCCGACGTGGTCGATGTGCAGGTGCGTCGGCACGACGAAGTCGACCGCCTCCGGCCTCACGTCTAGCGCGGCCAGCGAGTCCAGCAGGTGGCCGTTACCGAAACGCCAGACGCCCCACTCGCCGACGCCGCTGTCGACGAGGATCGTCCTGCCCTGGCTGCGCACGACGAAGGTCAGCACACGCGAGGGTATCTCCCCTGACGGCGCCATGTCCGGGTGGTATGCCCGCCACGCCTCCGCCGGCACGTTGGGGAACGCCCCGGAGGTGTTCAGCGTGAAGGAGGCGTCCGCCGCCACGGCGATCTCGGCGCTGCCCACCCGGATCCGGTCTGCCACGAGATTCCGCCTCTCCAAGGTCGTCGACTGCCGTCCGCGCTAGTCTACAGCAAGCCTGCCTGTCCCAAGCGCAGGGTTGCAAGCGCAGATGGCCCAGCCCATCCTGGATGCAGGCTCATGCGCTCCGGCGGTCGAAACCCATACGCAAGCCCGTGGCCGGGCGTCCTCGGCGGCCTCGTCGCCGTGGCGGCGGCGCTCCTGCTGCGCTCGCTCTCCGGCACGCGCCTGCTGGCGGAGCTCGTCGTCGACGCTACGACCTATCTGCTGCAGGCGCGCGGCTTCTCCTTCCTGCTGTCGCTGTTCGGCGCCGTCGGCAAGCCGCTGCTCTTCCTCACCGTGCTGGCGCTGGAGCTGCTGCTGTACGCCCTCGCCTGGCGCCTGCTCGGCGCTCGCGTCGGGCGCGAACGCGGTCTCCTCGCCGGCCTCGCGACCGGCGCCCTGCTCGCCGCCGCCCTCCTGGTGCTCGCCGGCCTCGCGCTGGCGGGCCTGCCGGAGACCGGCCTCGGCTCTCAGACGACGGCGGCCGAGTACATCCTGGTGACCCTGTTCGCGTCTTTGCTCTACGCGGCCGTCGCCGGCCTCTACGCCGCCTCAGCGGTCGAGACGCCCGCCGGCGAGGTCGCGAGCAGCCCCTCGCGGCGCGCCCTCCTCGGCCGGCTGCCCGCCCTCGCCCTGGGCGGCGCGGCGGCTATCCTCATCGGCCGCGGCCTGCTCAAGAGCGTGGGCGGCGGCGCCCGCGCCTCGCACGCAGGCAAGCCGACGCCCGAGGTGACGCCGACGAGCGACTTCTACGTCGTCTCGAAGAACCTCATCGACCCAGCCCTCGGAGCAGCCAGCTGGCGCCTGCGCGTCGGCGGCCTGACGCGGCGCATGCTGGAGCTTAGCTACGAGGACATCCTCGCCCTGCCGGCCGTGGAGCAGTACGCGACGCTGCAGTGCATCAGCAACGAGGTGAACGGCGACCTGATGAGCAACGCCGCCTGGACCGGCGTCCCCTTGCGTTCGCTCATCGAGATGGCAGAGCCGCTGTCATCCGCGGCCTACGTATCCTTCCGCAGCGCGGACGACTACACGGAGAGCCTGCCGCTGGAGGTCGCGCTGCGGGAGGGCGTGCTCCTGGCCTACGCCATGAACGGCGAGCCCCTGCCGGACGAGCACGGCTTCCCGCTACGGCTGCTGGTGCCGGGCAAGTACGGCATCAAGAACCCGAAGTGGCTGACCGAGGTCGCGCTGCTGGACGAGGAGGCGCTCGGCTACTGGGAGGAGCGCGGCTGGAGCAACGAGGCGCGCATGAAGACGACCTGCCGCATCGACGTGCCGCGGTCGGGACGGGCCGTCTGGGAGTCCCCGCTGCGTATTCACGGCGTCGCCTTCTCCGGCGACCGCGGCATCAGCCGCGTCGAGGTCTCGGTCGACGGCGGCAAGGAGTGGCGCGACGCCGTCCTGCGGCCCGCACTCTCGCCCTACACCTGGGTGCTCTGGTACTACGACTGGACCGAGGCGCCGCCCAACGGCAGCGTCCGCATCGTCGCGCGCGCGACAGACGGCGCCGGCCGGCGCCAGGCGGAAGAGCGCAGCCCGCCCTATCCCAGCGGCGCCAGCGGCTATCCCGTCGTGCTCGCCCTCCTGCGCCTGCCCGAGGAGACCGAAGGGCCACGGTGATTCCCCTTGCCGCGGGCGACGGCTATAATTCGGCGCGGGAAATTCCCTAGCAAGCGAGGAGGAGACACCTTGACCCAGGCGCCACAGCCACCGCCGGCCTTAACCGAGCTGAAGCTGACAGACACGATGAAGGAGGCGGTGAACAACTCCTACATGAGCGGCAAGCCGATTATCGTCGCCTATGTCGACGAGAGCGGCCAGCCCAGCCTCTCCTACCGCGGCAGCGCTCAGGCCTACTCGGACACGGCGCTCGCGGTCTGGGTGCGCAACCCGGAGGGCGGCCTGCCGAAGGCCCTGGCCAAGAACCCGCGCGTCACCCTGCTCTACCGCGACCCGGGCCCGGAGAATCGCGCCATCCTCACCTTCCGCGGCGTCGGCCGTATCGACGACAGCGAGGCGGCGCGGCGCAAGGTCTATGACAGCTCGCCGGAGCCGGAGCGCAACGCCGACCGCGAGCAGAAGGGCAAGGCACTCATCGTCGAGCTGGAGCGCGTCGACGGCTTCATGCCCGGCGCGCGCGTCATGATGCGCAAGTAGCCAGCCGGTTTCCCGAAGAAGGCGAGACGCGGCCGCATCGGCCGCGTCTCTGCGCGCAGCCCTCGATGGCGACCAGGTCCTCGCGTCTCGCGCGCGGCCAGGCCCTGGGAGCTTGAGAGCCCTGTCTCGATTCTGACGCGCCTGTGCAAGCCCATGGAGTGACGCACGAGGCTTTCCTGTAACGCCCGTCTAGGTTATGGTCACGTGAGTACCTCTATTCTCATTCCGGGCCCCGGCGAGAGCGGGCGGGAAACGCCCGGCGCCGGGGCGTGTTTCGAATGGGTGGAGGCGAGACGCGAGCAAGGAGGCTGCGTGACAGAGGAGATGCATACCTGATCTGGCGGAGGCCAGAACTCCGCGGCTGCGTCAGTATCGGATTTCTGGCCCTAGTGCTCTTGATAGGAGGTAAGTCGGGAGAAAACCAGATCGTCGAAACGGCGAACATGCAGTCGCAGACACACTCTGCGGGCGCGTTCGCGCTGCTCGCGGCTTCCCGGCCCGAGGAGCCGCCGCTCATTCCCTTCGGCGAAGCCGTCGAGGGCCACGTGACCCACTACGGCGACGCCTACAACGGCTATTCCCTCGGATGCGGCTTCGGCCCCTACTCGTCCGACGACCCGACCATCGTCGCCGTCGGCCCGGCGCGCGAGGCCGAGTGGCCTTGCGGCGCCCGGCTGGAGGTCTGCGGCCCCGGCGGCTGCATCGTCGCGATGCGGAAGGACGGCTGTCCGGGCTGCGGCCCATCGACCATTGACCTGTCGGAGGCCGGCCTGCTGAAGGTCTGCGGGCCGGGCACGGGCGCCTGTCGCGCCCGCATCCAGCTTCTTGGCCCGGTGCCACCTTAGGGCCGGGCCGCTTAGGGGCCGCCGTTGCCGAGGTACTCGAGCAGGGAGCGCATCTCCGGCGACTCCCTCAGCTGGGCGAGGGCACGCGCCTCGATCTGGCGCACGCGTTCGCGCGTCAGGTTGAAGTGGCGGCCCACCTCCTCCAGCGTCCGCTGCTTGCGGTCGCGCAGGCCGTAGCGCAGGTTGATGACCTCTCGCTCGCGCGGCGGCAGCACCTGCAGCGCCGCCGAGAGGTCGTCCTTCAGCAGCTCCAGCGTCGCCTCCTCGATGGGTGAGATGACAACGTGCTCGATGACGTCCTCGAGCCTACCCTCGCCCTCCGCGCCCAGCGGCTGCTCGAGCGAGACGGGCTGGCGCTGCAGCGCCTCCTGCAGCTGCTCCACGGCCTCGGTAGTCATGCCGAGGCGACGGGCGAGCTCGGCCAGCGTCGGCTCCCGCCCCAGCTCGACGAGCAGGGTGTCGAGCGCCTTGCGGTACTTGCTGGCGCTCTCGACGATGTGCACGGGCAGGCGGATGGTGCGCGACTGGTCGGCGAGGGCGCGCGTGATCGCCTGACGGATCCACCAGGTGGCGTAGGTGCTGAACTTGAAGCCGCGCCGGTAGTCGAACTTCTCGACGCCGCGGATGAGGCCGGTGTTCCCTTCCTGGATGAGGTCGAGCAGCGGCAGGCCGCGGTTCTGGTAGCGCTTGGCGATGGCGACGACGAGGCGCAGGTTGCTGCGCATCATCCGATCCTTCGCGTCGCCGGCGCGGCGCTCCGCCTGGCGCAGCTTGCGCGCCACCTCGGCGACGACCGCCTCGTCCTCCGGCGCCGCGTCCGCCTCCTCCGGCGTGAGCAGCCGCGTGGCGATGGAGATCTCCCAGAGGTCCTCCCGCACCTGCTGCCCCGAGGTGCCGACGACGTCGGCGATGGCGTCCGCCAGCTCGACGTCGATCTCCTTCTCGATGGAACGCTGCAGCGTCGGCGCGAAGAGCAGGCTGCCGCAGCTCTCGCCCTCGCCGCTCAGGACCGGCCGGATGCGCTCGCAGAGCCGGCGCAGGCGCAGCAGCAGGTAGCGGGCCAGCGCCTCGTAGGTGAGCGACTGGTCGTTGGCCGTAAGCTCGCGCTGGTAGCGGGCGAGGAGGTGGCCGTTTTCGATCTCCTTCGCGATCTCGACTTCCTGCGGGGCGGTGAGGAGGCGCACGCTGCCGATCTCCTGCAGGTACAGCTGCACGGAGCCGGGTAGCTCTGCCTCCTCCTGCGACGTGAGGCGCTCGCTGACTTCTTCCTCTTCTTCGATTTCCGCTTCTGCTTCTGCCACGGCTCTTCCTGACCCTCTCTGCCTCACGCTAGCGCTCAATACTACGCCTGAAAAGGGAACTTCGGCCCCTTTGCTGGCCTTTATGCGCGAGCCGCTAGCTTACCCCCTCGTCCTCCAGGATCATCAGCGCCACGCGCGCCAGAAGGCAATCCTCCGTCTTCGACAGGTTGAGGCCGGTGATCGTCTGGATGCGCTGGATACGATACGACGCCGTGTTCACGTGCACGAACAGCTCCTTTGCCGTTGCCTGGAGGCTGTTGTCCTTTGCTAGGTAGGTGCGGATCGTGCGGAGGAAGTCGGTCCGGTGCTTGCGGTCGTACTCCAAAAGCGGGCCGAGGACCTGCTCGACGAAGGCTCGCAGCTCGGCGCGGTCGCCGATCTGGAACAGGAGGCGGTAGAGCCCCAGGTCATCGAAGTTGACGACCTCGCCCCTGCGGCCGAAGCGCAGCGCCACCTCGGCGGCCCGCCGCGCCTGCGCGTAAGAGCGGGCGATCTCGCGCGGCGCCCGGCAGACGCCGCCGAGGCCGATGGTCAGCGGCCACTCTGGATACAGCGATGCGACGTAGAGGGTCACGGTTCGCGCCAGGTCGCTGGGGCCGGGGTGTATCCCCTGCGGGACGAGCGCGACGAGCTCGTCGCGGCGCCGCGTGACGATCGCCTGCGGCGCGCGGTCGCGCACGAGTTGGGCGACGCTATCGAGCAGACGGCGGCGCCAGCCGGCGGCCCAGCCTTCCCTGGCGAGCAGCGACTGGCTGCGGGCGCCGCCTTCGTCCGGGACGAGGACGAGCGCCTGGTAGCTCAGGGCCTCGTCGTAGCCCAGGCGGCGGGCGCGCTCGCGCGTCGCCTGCTCGTCCGTCACCTGGCCGACGAGGAGGCCCTCGAGCAGCTCGTCCCGCAGCTCGGTCGTCACCTCGGCCGCCAGGCGCTCGCGCATGAGGGCGAGGGCGTAGACGCTGGCGGCGTGCTGCGCCGCCAGCAGCTCCGCCTCGGCCGGGGCCGCTTCATCCTCGCCGGTCTCCGGCTCGAGGATCGCCAGGTAGCCCAGCGTTGCGTCGCCCACGGCGACCGGCGCCAGGACGCAGCCGTGGCCGACGCCCCAGGCCGGCAGGGGCGGCAGCCGCATGGAGCGCCGCTCGCCCGCCATGGTCTGAATAACGCGGCCGACGTAGGCCTCGTTGGGGTCCCAGAGCAGTCCGGCTTCGATGTCCACCTCTCTTTCGACCGGCCAGCGCAGCTCGATGGTCAGGGGCCGCAGGAGCGCGTCCAGCAGGAGCACCGGCCGGTCGACCAGCTCGGCGAGGGCGACCGTGATGGCGCCCGCGTCAGCACCCTGAAGGACGAGGGCGCCCAGCCGGTCATGGATCGCCACGAGCAGGCTCAGCGTCGTGTTCTCGCGGTGGAGCAGGCTCAGGGAGGCGCGAAGGCCGTCCAGCTCGCTCGTGGGGCGGGCTGCGCGCTCTCGGGGCTGCGGCGTGGCGCCGTCCCGCGACGCGCTCGCGTCCGCGGCGGGCTGGCGGCCGCGCCGGCGGCTGAACGTCTCGCTGGCCGACCGTCGCGTAGCTATGGCGACACCTCCCGCAGCAGGCTCGTCAGCTCGTCGACGGCGCCGGCGGCGGAGGAGATGACGACGCCGCGCAGCCGGCCTCGCTCCTTCGCCTCTCGGATCAGCTCCAGGGCGATCTGGCGGCCGACCGCTGAGCCGCCGTCCGGCGCTGACGCCATGCGCTCCAGGGTTCGCTCCGGGATCGAGACGCCCGGCACCTCGTACTGCAGGTACTCGGCGTGCTTGAAGTCGCGCAGGGGCGTGACGCCGAGGAGGACGGGCAGCTTCTCCGGCACGCCGACAGCGTCCATCAGCCGCTCCAGCGCCTCCACGTCGAAGACGGGCGGCGTGATCAGGAAGTCGACGCCGGCGGCGATCTTGCGCCGCGCGTCCGCGATCTCCCGCTCAACGTCCTCGGCGGACGGGTTGATGCGCGCGCCTATGACGAAGGCCGTGGGCTGTGCCAAGGGGATGCCATGCCGGTCGCGGCCGTCGTTGAGGCCGCGCAGCAGGTGTATTAGCTCCACCGAGTCGACGTCCCAGATGCCACCCGTGTTCGGGTAGTCGCCCAGGAGGGGCGGCGTCCCGGTGCGGCAGACGACGTGGCGGACGCCGAAGGCGTAGGCGCCCAGCAGGTCGGCCTGCAGCGCCATGACGCTCTTCTCCCAGGTAGCGACGGTCAGGACCGCCTCCATGCCCTCCACGCGCTGCTGGACGAGCACGGCCAGGCTGGCGGCGCTCACCTGCGCCCGCGCGCTGCTCGGCGGCGCGACGAGGACGGCCTCGCAGCCCTGCTCCTTGAGAAGGGAGGCGTCGCGCACGGCCTGGTCGGCCGTGCCGCCGGTAGGCGAGCCGAGCTCGCCGATGACGACGAACTCGCCGCGGGCGAGGCGCTGCATGAGGCGGCTGGGCGGCACCTTGGCGCGCGACGACTCGGTCTCTTCGGTGCCGGCGGCGTCGACACGCCGCGACTTGCGCCTGACCGGCGGCAGGCCCTTGACCGCCGCGGCCACGGCCTCGATGTGGGCCGGCGTCGTGCCGCAGCAGCCGCCGACGAGGGCGACGCCGACCTGGGCGTAGCGCGCGGCGTAGCGGGCGAAGTAGGCCGGGTCGGCGGCGTACTGGAAGCGCCCGTCGACGAAGGTGGGCGAGCCGGCGTTGGGCTGAGCGGAGAGCGGCAGCGACGTGTGCCGCGCCAGCTCGTCGAGGATCTCGAGCAGGCCCTGCGGCCCCATCGTGCAGTTCGTGCCGATGGCCGTCAGGCCGAGGCCGTCCAGGCGCGTGGCGACCTCGGCCGGCGTTTCGCCGGCCAGCGTGCGGCCGTCGTCCAGGAAGGTCATCTGCGCGATGAGGGGCAGCTCCGGCGCCGCCTCTCGCGCCGCCGCTATCGCTTCGGTTAGCTCCGGCAGGCTGCCGAACGTCTCGAAGATGATGAGGTCGACGCCGCCTTCCGCCAGGGCGGCGATCTGCTCGCGGAAGGCCTCGCGCAGCACGCTGGCGGCGATGCGCCCGCGGGAGCTGGGCGACCGCGCCGGCCCGACGGACCCGGCGACGAGCACCGGCCGGCGGGCGGCGGCGACGGCGTCGCGGGCGACGCGCACGGCCGCAAGGTTGATCTCGGCGACGCGGCCCTCAAGGCCGTAGCGCCCCAGGCGCGTCCGGCAGGCGCCGAAGGTGTTCGTCTCGATGATGTCGGCGCCGGCGGCGATGTAGGCGCCGTGGATGGCGCTGACCAGCTCCGGCCGCGAGACGCTGAGCTCCGGCAGAGAGAGGTCCAGGGAGACGCCGGCGGCCTGGAGCATGGTGCCCATGGCGCCGTCGCAGACCAGGACGCGCTCGGCGAAGAGGTCGCCCGGATCTTGGGAGAAGCTGCGTCTCGTCGAACTTCGGGGCATGCCCGTCTCCTCTTGTGGCCGGCTCCTAAAGGGCAACGGCCTTCGGGCTAGATCACAGTATAACCCGACGCGGGAAGGCTCGTCACCTTCGTCGCCCCTCACAAAGAGGGTACCTTAGGCGGGCGGCGTGAGACCTAGGGCCCGCGTAGCGGCTCTAATGTGTGCCGGTGTGGTGCCGCAGCAGCCACCGACAAGGGCTGCGCCGGCCTCCGCGTAACGAGCGGCGTAAGCGGCGTACTCATCAGGGAGGGCGCTGTAGCGGAGGCGGCCGTTCACGAGCGCAGGCGTTCCCGCGTTCGGCTGGGCGGTTAGCGGGAGCGACGTATGGCCCGCCATCTCCGTGAGGACTTTCAGGAGCGCCTCCAGGCTGCCGAGGCAGTTGGCGCCAATGGCGGCGAGGCCAAGGTGATCGAGGCTCGCCGCTACAAGAGAAGGCCGCTCGCCCGCCAAGCTCCGGCCGTTATCCAGGAAGTACATCTGGGCTACGAGGGGCAGCGCCAGCGTCACCTCATGGGCCGCCGCGATCGCCTCCGTTAGCTCTGCTAGGCTGCCGAACGTCTCGAAAATGATCAAGTCCACCCCGCCTTCCACCAGCGCCGCGATCTGCTCCCGGAAGGCGTCACGGACGGCGACGGGATCGGCGCGCCGCCAGGACACGCTGTTCGTCGCCGGGCCGACGGATCCGGCGACGAGTACCTGCCGGCCCGCTGCCGCAGCCGCGTCTCGCGCGACGCGTGCGGCGGCGAGGTTGATCTCGCGGACGCGTCCCTCAAGGCCGTGATGGCTGAGCTGCGTGCGACTGGCGAGGAAGCTGTTTGTCTCGATCACTTCGGCGCCGGCGTCGATGTACGCCTGGTGCACGGCCGCCACCACCTCCGGCCGCGAGAGGCTCAACTCGCAGAGGGCGCCGTTCAACGGAAAGCCCGCGGCGTTAAGCATGGTGCCCATTGCGCCGTCGCAGATCATGACGCGGCCGTCGAACAAGCCCGGAGTATCAGTCTGGCTGCGCCGCAACGTCTCGTTAGGGGTCATAGGCTGGTTCCTTGGCAGCATAACCTGCCGCGGAGGTTCAGCGCCTCAATACTGGCTGCAGGGAGGCTCAGGTGGGCCTGTAGAGCGCCTGCCGCGTACGCCGCGGCCGCGCGAAGACGGAACGCGCGCCGCCCGGGGCCCTACTAACGGCTTATCGACAGTCCGACGCCGACGCGAGAGGCCCGCGGCCTAGAACAGGCCCGTGACGAAGCCCCGCTCGTCGATGTCGACGTTGTTTGCCGCCGGCTCCGAGGGCAGGCCGGGCATCGTCCTGATCTCGCCCAGATAGGCGACGAGGAAGCCGGCGCCGGCGGCTGGCCGCACCTCGCGCAGGTTGACGCGGAAGCCCGTGGGCCGGCCGCGCTTGTTGGCGTCGGCCGAGAGGGAGAGGTGGGTCTTGGCGACGCAGATCGGCAGCGTGCCCAGGCCCCACTCCGTGAAGGTGTTAATCTGGCGCCGCGCCTCCGGCGAGATGTCGATATCGTCGGCGCCGTACATCTTCGTGGCGATGGCCCTGATCTTGTCCGCGATCGGCTCGTCGTCCTCGTAGAGGAAGCGGAACTTGTTCGGCAGCTCGGCCGCCGCGGCCACGGCGCGGGCCAGCGCCTCGCCGCCGGCGCCGCCTTTCTCCCAGACTTCGCTCACCTCGCAGGCGGTCGCCCCCGCGGCGAGCGCCCGCTCCCGCACGCGGTCGACCTCGCGGTCGGAGTCGTAGCTGAAGCGGTTGATGCAGACGACGGCCGGCAGCCCTACGTGCTGGCTCACGTTCTCAATGTGCTTCTCCAGGTTGCCCATGCCCTCGTCCAGCGCCTGCAGGTTCTCGCTCGTCAGGCCCGGGTCGAGCGGCCGGCCGGCGACGACGCGGTAGCGGCCGGAGTGGGCCTTCAGCGCCCGCACGGTGGCGACGATGACCGCCGCCGAAGGCCGCAGGCCGGAGTGGCGGCACTTGATGTCGCAGAACTTCTCGAAGCCGAGGTCGCTGCCGAAGCCGCTCTCCGTGACCACCAGGTCTCCGAGCTTCACGCCCACCTGGTCGGCGAGGACGGAGGAGTTGCCGTGGGCGATGTTGCCGAAGGGCCCGGTGTGGACGAAGACGGGCCCGTGCTCAAGCGTCTGCAGCAGGTTCGGCTTGAGCGCGTCGCGCAGCAGGACGGTCATGGCGCCGCCGGCCTTGAGCATCTCGGCCGTCACCGGCGCCCGCTTCTTCGTTTGGGCGACGATGATCCGGCCCAGACGTTCCCTCAGGTCCGCGAGGCTGGTCGCCAGGCCGACGACCGCCATCACCTCCGAGGCGACGGCGATGTCGAACGACGCCTCCCGCGGGATGCCGTCGTCCTTGCCGCCGAGGCCGATGACTATGTGCCGCAGGGCCCGGTCGTTGATGTCGACGACGCGCGGCCAGGAGATGGCAAACGGGTCGATCTCCAGCTGGTTGCCGTGCAGGAGGTGGTTATCGGTCATCGCCGCGAGCAGGTTGTGGGCCATGGAGACAGCGTGCGTGTCGCCGGTGAGGTGGAGGTTGAAGTCCTCCATCGGCACCACCTGGGAGTAGCCGCCGCCGGCGGCGCCGCCCTTGATGCCGAAGGTCGGGCCGAGGCTGGGCTGGCGGATGGTGGCGATCGTCCGCTTGCCGATGCGGTTGAGCGCCTGCGAGAGGCCGACCGTCGTGAGGGTCTTGCCCTCACCCAGGGGCGTCGGTGTTATCGCCGTTATGTCAATTATCTTGCCCGCTGGCTTGTCCTGCAGGCGCTGGAGGACGTCGAGCGATACCTTCGCCTTGTACTTACCGTAGAACTCGACCTCGTCCGGCAGCAGGCCGAGCTCCTTGGCGATAGAATCGATGGGTCGGAGGTTTGCCTCCTGCGCGATCTCGAGGTCGCTCTTCATCAAGTCCTCCGCAGAACAAGCGCCGCGATCCACGGCGGTACAGGGACGCGGCGCGGGCGTCGCTGGGAGCATCGTACTCGCGGCCCGCACTGTAGACATTGTGATGCGGCCACAATAAATGCGCGAGGAGGTTTGGGGACGCTGCCGATGTATCCGCGAGCGGCCTGTTCGAGACTAGCAGCATGGCGGAGACCGCCCGCGAGAGCCCCTACCTGTCCCCGATGACCAAGGACTTCGAGACAAGCTGGCACAGCCGCCTGCATCAGAAGCTGGCGAGCGGCCAGCTCGCGGTGATCGCGGAGGTGGTGCCGCCGCGGGGCGCCTCCCTCGACGGCGTGCGGCGCGCCGCCCGCGGCCTGCGCGGCTGGGTGGACGCCGCGTCGGTCACCGACGGCCAGAACGCCGAGGTGCGCCTCGCCAGCTGGGCCGGCTGCCTCGCGCTGATCCAGGAGGGCGTCGAGCCCGTGATGCAGCTGCAGTGCCGCGACCGCAACCGCATCGCCCTGCAGGCCGACCTCCTGGGCGCGGCCGCGATGGGAATCCCCAACCTTCTTCTCCTCACCGGCGACGACCCCCGCGTCGGCGACGAACCGGACGCCAGGGGCGTCTTCGAGCTGGATTCTCTGCAGCTCGTCGCGCTGGCGCGCCGGCTGCGCGACGAGGGCCTTCTCCTCTCCGGCCGCCGCCTCTCGCGGGCGCCGCGCTGGTTCATCGGCGCCGCCGAGAACCCGAAACCGTCCCGCCTCGAGCGCCTGCAGCGCAAAGCCGAAGCCGGCGCCCAGTTCATCCAGACGCAGATCGTCTTCGACGTGCCGGCGTTCGGGCGCTGGCTGGCGCAGGTGCGCGACCTCGGCCTGGCCGAGCGCTGCTACGTCATCGTCAGCGTCGCGCTGGTGCGCACGCAGCGGTCGCTGGCGTACCTCAGCGCCCTGCCGGGCGTCGATGTTCCCGAGGCCGTCGTGCGGCGGCTCGGCGGCGTGCCGGAGGGCCGCCGCGAGGCTGAAGCTCTCGCCCTCTGCGCCGAGACCATCGCTCAGCTGCGCGAGATCGAAGGCGTAGCCGGCATCAACGTCATCGCCGCCGGGCCGGAGGGCGTCGTCCCGCAGCTGCTGACCGAGGCAGGCGTGGCCCCGCAGGGCAGCGCGACGCGTGACTCTCGCCCCAGTCGCAGCGGAGGGTAATTCGAGTGCAGATCGACGTACGGGCAACCGACAGGCTCAGGGGCAAGACGCCGGTCGACCTGGGCGCCGTGCTGACCTCGCTGACGAACGCGGCGCGGGACAGCACGCTCGACCTCGCCCGGCTGCGCGTCGTCTGTGACTGGGTGCAGTACCGCCAGAGCTTCCGCGGCGCCGTCGACGTGCGCCGCATCCTGCCCTCGGCGCTGCAGGTGGGCAACGGCGGCGACTCGTTCGAGATCGCCGTAGACCTGCGCCGCGCGGCGACGGCGGACCTCGACGCCGAGCTCGCGGCGGCGCTGGCCGCGGCCACGGGCGCTGCCGCCGCCGACTGCCGCCAGTACCTGGAGGCCTGGCGGCCCGGCGGCGAGAGCTGCCTCTGGCAGTTCAACAGCCTCTACTGGAACGCCCTCAGCCTCTGGGAGGAGGCGACGGGCCGCGAGTACGAGCAGGCGCTGCCCGGCGGCGAGAGCGACACGCGCAACATCGCCGCGGCGCGCGAGCTCATCATCGAGCTCTTCAGCGTGTGGGACGCCCTGGCGGCGCGTCGCGCCCTGCCGGAAGACCTGCACGTGCTGGAGCTCGGCCCCGGCAACGGCAGCCACGCGCGCGTCTTCCTGAACGAGTTCGTCAAGCTCGACCGCGAGCGCCACAGCGATTACTACCGCAGGCTGCACTACCTGATGGGCGATTACTCCAGCCACGTCGTCGAGCGGGCGCGCGAGAACGTCCGCGAGCACCGGGACCGCATCAGCGGCCTCGTCATGGACGCGCGCACCCCCAGCACGACGCTGGGCTTCCTGCGCGGTAAGGCCTTCCTCATCTACATCTCCAACGTCTACGACAACCTGCCCACAGACGAGGTCGTCCGCATCGGCGGCCACCTCTTCCGCGTCGAGGTGCGCGCTTACATCCCGCATGAGCCGGCGATCCAGATCGCCGCCGACCTCGGCGTCGAGCCGAAGGAGCTGCCGGACCTGGTGACGCGCCTGCTGCAGCTGGGACCGGACCTGCTTTCGCGGTCGGCGCCGGAGAGCTTCCCCGGCGGGCCCCTGGGCGCCGTCGCCCTCTGGAAAGCGGTCTGGGAGGCGCTGCGCCTGGAAGAGCGCTACGTCCCCATCGAGGAGCTGGACGCTTACCGCGTCACGCCCTCCGTCAGCGGCGAGGTCCTGCGGCCGATCATCGAGGCGAACGGCGACATCCGCATGCACGTGAGCAACGGCGCCGCTACCAGCTTCCTGGATTCGCTGCCGCTGCTTCACCCCTTCGGCATCCTCCAGTGCCACGACATCTTCGTCACGGACATCCAGCAGTACCAGACGAGCTTCCGCGGGCCGGGGAAGTATGATGGCTCTGTGGTGAACTGGATCAACGGCCCGCTGCTCGCCGCCATCGGCCGCCGCACCGGCTACGAGGTCAAGTACGAGTCCTTCGCCCACCGGGCGGGCTCGAACGTCATGACGATGACCGCCCGCGTGCGCGAATAGGCGATGGCGACGACTCAGACGCGGCCCCGCCGGCCGGCCCCGCCGAAGACGGAGGCCAGGCGGGCGGAAGCGCCGGCGAAGCGCAGCCTGCCGCCCCTGGCGACGTCCGTCGTCGGCTCCTACTCCGTGCCAGAGTGGCTCGAGCGCCTCAAGACCGACTACTACCAGCGGCGCATCAGCCGCGCCTACCTGCACGAGATCTACGAGGTCGCCATCAAGGCGGCGCTCAAGGACCAGGAGGTCGCCGGCGTCGACGTCGTCTCCGACGGCGAGCTGAGGCGCGACAACGACATCGACTACTTCCTGGCGCGCATGCCCGGCATCGAGATCCCCCAGCTCGCCAAGGCGTTCTACGCCGACTACTACGAGGCCGTCGTCAGGCGCGCCATCCCCGGGCTGGAAGATGGCGCGCCGCCGCTGGGCCTGGTGGACGACTTCCTCTTCACGCGCGAGTACACCGAGCGGCCGATCAAGTTCTCCTTCACAGGCCCTTTCTCCCTTTCCCGCCGCGTGCGCAACGAGCACTACAAGGACGAGGCCGACCTGGTGATGGCTTTCGCGCGCATCCTCAACCGCGAGGCGAAGGCGCTCGCCGAGGCGGGCGCCGCCATCCTCCAGATAGACGAGCCCTTTCTCGCCGGCTACACGGAGCAGGTCAAGCTGGCCATCAGGGCCGTGAACGCCGTCTTCGAGGGCGTCAACCGCGGCAAGGCCGTCTGCGCCCTCCACGTCTGCTACGGCAACCGCTACGCCCGGCCGCTCTGGGAGGGCCACTACGACTTCCTCTTTCCGGCCGTCCTCGACGCCGATATCGACCAGCTCGTCCTCGAGTTCGCGCGCAAGGGCTACGACGACCTCGACCTCTTCCGGCGGTACGAGACGTCCTTCTCCCTCGGCCTCGGCGTCATCGACGTCAAGACGCGCGAGGTCGAGACGCCTGACACGGTCTCGGCGCGGGTCCGGCGAGCGCTGCAGGTGCTGCCGCCGGAGCGGCTGATGGTCAACCCGGACTGCGGCCTGCGCAACCTGCCCAGCGACGTCGCACGCGCCAAGCTGCGCTCCCTCACGGCGGGCACGGCGGCCGTTCGCAGTGAGGTCCTGGGCCGCGCCTGAGGCGCCCAGGCCTCGCCTAGATAACGGACATCGGAACGATGGAGACCCGTCGTCGGCACACCGCGAAAGAGATGCTGGGGCGCATGGCGCTGCTCACGTTGCCGGCGTCGTTTTTGTTCGGCGCCGTCGCCGTCGTCGTCGGGTCGGTCCTCGCCTGGGGCGCCGGCCGCCACGTCGAGCAGCCGGACTGGACGCCGACTTTCGCTGGGTTGAGCTTCGCGATACCCGGGCTGCTCATCAGCGGCTTTTGCTTCAAGGAGGCGTTTCGGCGGACGCGCTACCGCTTCACGACGAGCGCGCTGCAGCTGGCAAGCGGCGTCCTGTTCCTGCTCCTCGGTAGCGCCTTTGAGGTGGCTCTGGCGCTGCGCCTGCCCGACCCCGACACTTACGACACGCTGCGGCACCCGGACGGGACCTTCACCAGCCCGTTCGAGTTTCTCGCCGTCACGCTCCTGGGGATGGTTCTCGTCTGCGGCGTCATCGCCGCTACCGCTTACGTCTACGCCCGCGCCATCACCGCCGACGTGCCCACCCGCCACGACCGGCGCGCCGACGAGGTGGACGCCATGGGCGAGATCCTGAGCGGCCGTCAACGGCCGTAGCCGCGCCGTTCGCTGCCGGCAGCGGAGAATGCGCTCGTGAGGGAGTTGCCTTACAATAACGATCCCTGAGCCCGCCGCTCGGCGGGCCGGCCGAGGAGGTGACAAGATGCCGAGGCCGCTCTGGAAGGGCACCATCAGCTTCGGGATGGTCTCCATCCCGATAAAGCTCTACACCGCTACCGACGAGAAGGACGTCCGCTTCCACATGCTCCACGCCACGGACATGGCGCGCATCCGTCAGAAGCGCTACTGCTCCGAGGAAGAAGTCGAGGTCGAGCTGGGCGACGTCGTCAAGGGCTACGAGATTACGCCCGGCCGCTACGTCATCCTCGAGGACGCGGACTTCGAGAACGTGCCCGTCAGCACGACCCACACCATCGAGATCACGGACTTCGTCAGCCTGGAGGAGATCGACCCTATCCTCTATCAGAAGACGTACTACCTGGAGCCGGAGGACCTGGGTCAGAAGCCCTTCGCCCTGCTCATGGCGGCGCTGCGGGAGACGGGTCGCGTCGCCATCGCCAAGGTGACGCTGCGCCAGAAGGAGCAGCTCTGCACGGTGCGCCTCTACGAGAACACAATCGCCCTGGAGACGATGTTCTACAGCGACGAGGTGCGTTCGACAGGCGACCTCAGCATCCCCGGCGAGAACGTCGAGGTGTCCGAGCGCGACCTGACGATGGCGAAGTCGCTGGTCGACATGCTGACCGGCGAGTTCGATTTCGCTCAGTACAAGGACAACTACCGCGAGGCGCTGCTCGAGGTCATCGCCAAGAAGGCCGAGGGCGAGGTGATCGAGGCGCCGGCGCCGGCGCCCGCCAAGATCACCGACCTGACCGAGGCGCTGCGTGCCAGCGTCGAGGAGGCGCGGCGGCGCAAAGCGGCAGAGGCGGAGGAAACGCCGCGCCGCGCCCGCGCCAGCGCCTAGAAGGTTTGAGGCGAGGTATTACAGATTCGTCCTCGCTGAGTCTGCGGCGCCCTCGTCAGGGTTGACAAGGGCGCCTTCGCGCTTATGTAATATTCGCGGCAACCATGCGTAACCCCCCGCACGGCGCGCGGCTCGGCAGACGTAGGCTCCTCGGCGCATCCCTCGCCCTCGGGTTGGGCGGCGTCATCCTCAAAGCGGGCGCCAGGCCTAGAGCCGCGGCGGCCGCCGCCCTCTCTCATCTCGTCTGGGTCTGGCAGTTCACCACCGACGGCGAGCCGAATCTCGTCGGCGCCCGCCTGCGCGACCTCGGCCTCGGCATCGTCCTTAAGACGCACGACGGCCTGCAGTGGATGGCCGAGTACGACAAGTCGCCTTACGCCGTGAGCGGGCCGGCGCAGCTCAGCGTCCTCGCCAACTACTTCGAGGCGGCCGGCGTGCCCTTTCACGCTTGGGCCGTCGTTCACGGATCCGACCCGGTGCGCGAGGCGCAAATGGCGGCGGAAGTCCTCGCCGCGGGCGCGCGCAGCATCTTCCTCGACCTGGAGCCGCATCCCGGCTTTTGGCGCGGCACCCCCGCGGACGCTCTCGCCTTCGGCCAGGAGCTGCGGCGCCTGCAGCCGGAGGCGCAGGTTGTCCTCTCCATCGACCCGCGGCCCTGGCTCTTCGAGCGCATACCGATCCGCGAGTTCGCCTCGTTCAGCAACGCCATCGCGCCGCAGCAGTACTGGGTCACGTTCAACACGCAGGCCAACTACGACCGCTTCGCCCAGGCCGGCTTCCCCGTGCCGCCGCCCGGCGTGACGCCGGAGTTCCTCCTCGACATCTCGATGCGGGCGCTGGCAGCCTACGGCCTGCCCATCATCCACGTGGGACAGGGGGCGGCGACCGACCCGGAGGAGTGGCGACGCTTCATGGAGGGGGCCTACGGCGCCGGCAGCAACATCGTCAGCGTCTGGCGCTACGGCGTCACCACGGAGGGTGTCTTTGCCCTCCTGCGCGAGATCCCGCCGCGCCAGCCGCCGGAGCCGCAGGTCACCGTCTACGTAGTCCAGCCGGGCGACACCCTCTCTGCCATCGCAGTCCAGTTTGGCACTACCGTCGACGCCATAGCGCAGGCGAACGGCATCAGCGACCCGAGCTACATCTACGTCGGCCAGGAGCTGCAGATCGGCGGCGTGGCGCCGGCGGCCGCGGCAGCGGCGCCGGCGTCCGTCGCGCCCGTCTCCAGCGGCCCGGCGCCTGTCGCCAGCAGCGGTCGCACCTACACCGTACAGCCGGGCGACACGCTCTACGCCATCGCCGGCCGTTTCGGCACGACGGTGGACGCCATCGTCCAGCTGAACGGCATCGCCGACCCGAACCTCATCTATCCCGGGCAGGTCTTCCAGATACCTTAGCATCGCCCGCGGTTGAGCCAGGCGTCGCCGGCGCCTATCATCTCGCCGTGACTCCCGAAGGAACGTCCGAGGAGCTGGCGCTCGCCGAGCGTACGCTGCGGCCGAGCGTGGCAGAGGCCCTCGCCGCCTGGCGGACGCTGGTCGCGGCCGAGCGCGCGCAGGTGGAGCGCCTGCCGGAGCGGCCGCGGCCGGAGGACTTCTACGCCCCCGTGGCCGAGGCGTTTAGCGCCGACGCGCGGCGGACGGACGACGCCGTCCTCGATGTGCTCCTGAGCCTTGTCCGGCCGGAGGAGACCTGGATCGACGTCGGCGCCGGCGGCGGCCGCTACACGCTGCCCATCGCCCTGCGAGCGCGGCGCGTTTACGCCGTCGAGCCCTCAGCCGGGATGCGCGCTGTCCTCGCGCGCGGCGCGAAGGAGAGCGGCATCGACAACCTGGAGGTTCTCGCCGAACGCTGGCCGGGCGAAAGCGCGGCGCCGGTGGCGGACGCGGCCTTCATCAGCCACGTCGGCTACGACATCGAGGCGATCGGCCCTTTCCTCGACCAGCTGGAGGCGCATGCCCGCCGCCTCTGCGTCGCCGTCCTCTTCGACCAGGCGCCGATCTCCGACTTCGCGCCGCTCTGGCAGCCGGTGCACGGCGAGCCGCGCGTGCTCCTGCCGGCCCTGCGAGAGCTGCTGACGCTCCTCTTCGCGCGTGGCCGGGAGCCGCAGCTGCAGGGTCTGCACGCGCCGCAGCGGTCGTTCCCGGACATCGAGGCGCTGCAGCAGGCGGCGCGCCGGCCGCTGTGGGTCCTGCCCGGCACGGCCGCGGACGAGCGGCTGGCCGGCGCAGTGCGCGCGCTGGCCGTTCGAACAGAGCAAGGCTTCGGGCTGGCGCGCCGGCCGCGCTACCTGGGCATCGTCACCTGGGCGCCCTAGGCTGCGTGCCGCAGGTGGCGGTGGGCGTGAAGGTCCTCGACCTCGATGAAGCGCAGATGGTCGCCGACGCGGGTGTTGGAGCGCCGGATGGCGCCAAGGGGCAGCTCGATGGCGTAGTAGGCGCGTAGCGGCGCCGCGACGAGCTTGAAGGGCTTGACGTCCGCCGCCGCCTTCAGCACCTTGCCCGACTTGTCCACGTAGATGATGTCGACGGGGAAGCGCATGAAGAAGGTGTGCAGCGAGGAGCAGTGCTCGAAGAAGAGGCCCTGGCCGTCCTCCAGGCACTCCCGTCCCAGCAGCCCCTTCACGCGGTTCACCGCGGTCGCGGCCACCTCGATGGCCTCGCCGAGGATAGTGTCGCGGTCCGCGTTGCGAACGATCATCGCAGGCGTCTACTTCTCGACGAGCGTCCGGTATATGGAGATGCCGGCCGGTCCAAGGATGACGATGAACAGGCTCGGGAAGATGAAGAGGACCAGCGGGAACATCATCTTGATCGGGGCCTGGTGAGCCTGCTGCTCGGCTCGCTGGCGCCGCCTGGTGCGCATCTGGTCCGCCTGGACGCGAAGCACCGTGGCGATGCTCGTTCCCATGGATTCGGCTTGAATGACGGCGTTGACGAACGTCGTCAGGTCCGGCACGCCTATGCGCGTCGCCAGCTCCTTGAGGGCGTCGCGGCGCAGCTTGCCGAGGGAAATCTCGCGCATCGTCAGGGCGATCTCCTCCCCGAAGGCGCCCTCCTGCTTCTCGGCGACGCGCGCCAGCGCCGCCTCCAGGCCGAGACCCGCCTCGACGCAGACCGTGACGAGGTCGAAGGCGTCCGGCAGGCTCTTGAGGATCTCCTTCTGGCGGTGCCGCGCCCTGTTGTCCAGCCAGATTTTCGGCATGATGATGCCGAAGCCGGCAAGGGCGCCCATCAGCAGCCAGGAACGGCCGCCACCGGCGGAGGTCACCAGCGTGAAGCCCAGCGTCAGCAGCACCGCCTCCACAACGACCGAGCCGATGAGGAAGCCCGCCAGCGTCACCGGCTGGCCGGCCTGAATGAGGCGGTTCTCGATGCCGGCAATGAAGCGCGTGGGAAGCAGATGCTCCAGCTTCAGCGCCAGGGAATCGGCCATGGGTAGGAACACACGCGCCGCCAGCGACTCGCGCTGGATGGACTCGGCGTAACCCAACTCGGAGCGTTCGCCGCGCAGGCCGGCGAGGCGAGCGCTCATCTGGTTCTCCGGCCGAGCGACGAGCCCGTACACCAGGCTGGCGATAGCTGCGAAGACGATGATGGAGCCGAACAGAAGCAGCATGCCTACACCTCTATGTCCAGGATGCGCTTGATGAGGACGACGCCGAACAGCTCCATGAGCAGCGCGCCGCCGAGCAGGAGCTGGCCCACGAACTCGTGGAACAGGGGCGTGAGGTAGCCCGGGTTCAGCATCATGATGAACCCGGCGATGACGAAGGGCAGGCCGCCGACGATGAACCCGGTGAGCAGCTGCTGCGTCGTCAGCGTTGTGATCTCGCCGCGGATGCGGATGCGCTCCCGCATTGTGTGGCCGACGTTTTCCAGAATCTCCGCCAGGTTACCGCCCGTCGACTGCTGGATGAGCATGGCGGTGATGACGATGTCCAGGTCGTTGCTGCCGCAGCGCTTGGCCAGGTGCTGCAACGCGTCCTCTGTAGAGGCGCCGACGTTGATGTCGTGCAACGTGCGACGGACCTCCGTGGCGATAGGGTGCTGGAGCTCGCGGCTGACGAGGTCCATGCTCTGGATGAGCCCGAAGCCCGCCTTCAGCGAGTTCGCGAGCATGCTTAGCGCCTCGACGAGCTGGTTGTTCAGCTTCCTCAAGCGCCGGCCCTGGGAGAAACGGAGGTAGAACATCGGCAGCAAGTAGCCGATGAACCCCGCCAGCGCCGCCAAGCTCAGGCGCAGGACGCCGTTGTTCGTGAAGAAGAGGACGAGAACGATGCCCATGAGCGCGAGGAAGATGCGCGTGGCGACGAACTCGCCGACGGTGAGCTTAATGTCGCCCCGCTCCAGCTCCCCCGCCATCTCCTGTGTCCAGACGCGGCCTTCCAGGAAGGCGCTGACGAAGGGCAGATGGCCGGCGCGCCTCGGGCGCAGGGCCTCCGAGGTCGGTACCGTGACCTGGAAGCCCGTCGACTCGCCCAGCACGTGGCCCAGGCGCCGCTCCAGGCTGCCGCGGGGGCTCGCCGTCGACTGGTAGACCGCCAGGAGAACGCTAACGATGGCGGCCATGACGGTGGCCGCCGCGGCAAGGGCTAGCGTGTCCATGTTAGGCCGCCACCCCCGCGAAGATCCCCGGCGCCAGCTGAATGCCGATGCTCTCGAAGCGCTCGGCGAAGCGCGGGCGGATGCCCGTAGACCGGAAGGCGCCCTTCACCTGCCCCTCGCTGTCGATGCCCGTCTGCTCGAAGCGGAAGATGTCCTGCATCGTCACCACCTGCCCCTCCATGCCGGACACCTCGCTCACGTGCGTCAGCTTGCGCGAGCCGTCCGAGAAGCGGCTGATCTGGATGATGACGTGCAGCGCCGAGGCGATCTGCTCGCGGATGGCGCGCGAGGGCAGGTCCAGGTTCGCCATCAGGATCATGTTCTCGATGCGGGCGAGGGCGTCGCGGGGCGTGTTGGCGTGCACCGTGCTTACCGAGCCCTCGTGGCCGGTGTTCATCGCCTGCATCATGTCGAAGGCCTCCGGGCCGCGCACCTCACCGACGATGATGCGGTCGGGACGCATACGCAATGAGTTGCGCACCAGGTCGCGCTGTGTCACCTCGCCGCGCCCCTCCAGGCTGGGCGGCCGCGCCTCCAGCGTGACGACGTGGGCTTGCTGCAGGCGCAGCTCCGTCGGGTCCTCGATGGTGACGATGCGCTCCGTGTCCGGGATGTAGCCGGAGAGCGCGTTGAGCAGCGTTGTCTTACCGGAGCCCGTGCCACCGGAGATGATCGTGTTCAGGCGGGCCTGGACGCAGGCGCGCAGGAACTCCGCCAGCTCGTGCGTCATCGTGCCGGTGCCGATGAGGTCGTCCATCGTCATCTTGTCGGCGCGGAACTTTCGAATGGTGATCGTCGGGCTCTTCGGCGCCACCGGCGGGATGATGATGTTGACGCGGGAGCCGTCCGGCAGGCGGGCGTCCACCATCGGCGAGGTCTCGTCCACGCGCCGGCCGAGGGGCGCCAGGACGCGCTCGATGATGCGCGTGATGTGCGCGTGGTCGCGGAAGCGGATGGGGCTCAGGTAGAGCCGGCCATCCTTCTCGAAGTACACGGTGTCCGTGCTGTTGACCATCACCTCGGAGACGGTGGGGTCATCCAAGAGAGGCGTGATCGGCCCGTAGCCCAGGATCTCGTCGCAGACGGCGGCGATGAGCTCGTCGCGGCTAAAGCCGACGACGCCGGGCATCTCCGACTGGATGAGCGCGCGCGCCGCCGACTCAACGGCGTCGCGCGCCTTCTGGGAGTCGCCGTTCTCGATCTTAGTCGGGTCCAGCTCCTCGATGAGGCGCTGATGGAGGCGGAACTTCAGCTCGTTGAACGCCTCGCTGGACTGAAGCAGGGGGTTGCGCGTCGCCGCCCCGCCGCGCGGCTGGGCCGGCGAGAAGATCGGCCTTCTCTGACCGAATTCGTTCACCACCTAGTTCCTCCTCATCCTTGCTTTCGCCGGGCTCAGCGACCGAGCACGCGGTCCAGGAAGCCCTTCTTGTCCCGCCGCAGGCCGGCGAGGCTGTAAGACATGTCGGTTATCGCCCGCGAGGCGCGGGCGTACGGCTTCGCCATGACGATGGGCTGGCCAAGCTGGTTGCTGTTGCTCACGGCGACATCGTGCGGGATGCGCCAGTAGACGTTGTACTCCAGCACCCGCTCCACGTCCTCCGGCCGCAGGCTGTTGGACGAGGTGGAGTGGTTGATCACAAGCTTGACCTTGTCCTCGGAGACGGCGGCGGCGCGCAGCATCTCCAGCGCCAGCGCCGTGTCCTTGATGCTGGCGATGTCCATGCTCGTGACCAGCAGGATGATGTCCGCCGTCTCCAGCGCCGTGGCGACGAGCTCGTTGAAGGCGCCCGGCGTGTCGACGACGACGTAGTCGTTGGTCTGCGAGAGCAGCTCTATGACCTTGCCGATGTGATGACGGTGCAGGGCGCCCCACTCCGTGGGGTGCAGCGGCGCCGGCAGAATCTGGACGCCGCTGCCGTGCTGCACCAGGTAGTCGCGAATGGAGTCGCGGTCTACGGAGTCGATGTTGCGGCCGACGTCGGCGATGCTGTACTCGACGACGACGTCCATCATGATGGCGACGTCGCCGAAGCGCGTGTCCATGTCGACGATGGCCACGGAGCTGTTGGTGTTGCGGCAGAGGGAGGTCGCGAGGTTGGTCGCGATGGTCGTCTTGCCGATGCCGCCCTTGGCGCCGAAGATGGTGATGACGGTGCCGCGGGCGGCGCTGGAGGATGCTTCGCCGGAGAGGCGAGTGCGCCGTCGCTCCTCTTGCTCCAGGACGCTGTAGACGGCCCGCGCCAGCTCTTCCGGCCGCGGCGGCTTGACGAGGTAGTCGCGGGCGCCGGCGACCATCGCCCGCCGGACGGAGGCCGCGTCGGCGAGGCTGGAGTAGACGATGATCGGCGTCTCCGGCAGCGCGTCCGCCAGGGCACTCATGGTCGCCGCGGCGCGGGCCACCGGCTCTTCCATGGCCAGGACTAGGATGTCCGGCTTCTTCTCCTGGGCGATGGTGACGGCTTCTATGCCGTAGCCGGCCTCGCCCGTGACCGTGAACCGCGCCAGCGTGAGAGCCCGGTTGGTATCGGCCCTGCTGTTGACGTCCGGGTCGATGACTACGACTTCAAGGTTCTTCGGCAAAGGTTCCTCCTATCCCTCCATCCCTGGGGGGACCCTCCTGGGACTTACCGCAAGAACGGGTTCGGCAGATTCGGCGGGATGAGCTCGATCTGCAGCAAAGGATCGATCGGCTGCACGTCCGCGTCGCCGAAGTGACGCACGGCTATCCGGATGCGGCCGTTGCTCTCCGCCAGGTAGAGGCGCTGCGCCTGCTCCGGCGTGAGCGCCAAGGTCACAGTATTCGCGTCCGGGCTTGCCTTCGCCTCGCTGTTGCGGACGCGCTGGCCGCCGGCCGACGGTGTCGCCTCCGGGACGACGTCGACCACGCTCTGGGAGACGGCGAGCACCTCGACGTTCTGGAACAGCGTCATGACGATGAAGTTCTCCGCCGTCTGGCTGCCCTCACCGCCCCGGAACTCGACGTCGTAGATGATCAGCACGTCGACGTAGTCGCCCGGGAGGACGAGGCCGCCGGCGCCCGTGACCTCTGAAGTGGAGACGGCGATGCCCCGCATGCCCTGCGGCACCACGAAGGAGAGGGAGCGGCTGGACGCCGAGGACGCGCTGGAGAGCGGCACAACCTTGGTCGTGAGTACCTGCTCGTTGGCGGCGATGGGGAAACGCGTCACCTCGCCGACGACCGCCGCGGCATCCTCGTAGGCGAACTGGCTCGCGCTGTCGGACGGGACGAGACGCACCTCGACCATGGACTGCGTAATCGTCGTCCGTGCCGGGATGTCCTGCTTAGCGACCACCACGGCCGTATCGGCTAGGCCGCCGCCGCTAGACGAATCGCCGCGCGACGCGGCGACGTACACGAGGATTGCACCCAGCAGACCCAGCGCCACCGCGAGCATGATGAACCGCCGGTTCGAGCTTCCTGCGGTGATGGCGGCGAGGTTTCGACTCATTGATATCCTCCCGAAAGGTCAGGCGTCACGCACCGGACGCCTACAGCATTCCTATCTGTTTTTCGGCTCTCGTCCCCCCGGCATTAGGGCCAGAGCGTGCTCTGGCCCGCCGGGAAGTTCAACTCGAAGGGGGCAGCGGCCAATCACAGGTACTTGATGAGATAGTCCGCCGCCGTTTCGATGGTGTTGTAGATGCCGTTCGTCTCGCTGGACACCGCTGTCAGGCCGGTGACCGCGACCAGGGCAATCAGGCCGAGCAGGAGGCCGTATTCGACAAGGGCCTGGCCGTGCTGAGCCGCCATGCCGAAGTACACCCGCTTGGCGCACAGATTCCTAAGCACCGATGGTCCACCTCTCTCTGTCTTCTGCTCTTAGAATCGGCCCGTGCCTCCCCATTCAAGAGTTCCTGAGAGGAAAATCTCTCAAGGAAAGGGCGCTGTCAGCCTCGGCCGACAGCGCCCTTCCGCCGTTCTGATAGTCGACTACGACGTGGCGTTGTCGAGAGTCGTGCCAACCGAGTTGAAGACGTCTGTGACGCTCGAGCCAATCAGCTCGAGGGCCGCGATCGCGACGATGCTGATCAGCGCGACGATGAGACCGTACTCAACCAGCGTCTGGCCTTCCTCGTCCGAGTGCCGGTTCATCACGCGGATCATCAGTTTCGTCACGAAGCTGTTAATGCGCTCCAAGTTCTGTTCTCCTTGTCTTACCCGTTTCGGGCAGCGTTTGTCAGCTCTTGGCATCCCGTCCGGATTCTCGCCAGACCCCGCCAGCCCTTCGATCCTGCGTCGGCGCTGGCCGGGGAGTTCAGAGTCGGCTCTGCGTCAGTCGTCTCTAGGCGACACCTCCGTCTTCACCAGGCCCTCGCCTCGGCCTTGCTTGGTGATCTCTTCTCACACTGAATTAGTCGGCAGTTCTGCCGCCGTCTGAAGGGGTAATCCCTAAGGGTCACGCCCAGCGCCGCGCAGGGATCTGGTCGCAGTGTTACTGGCGGAGCCAGCCGCGCCGACAGAGCGCTCTACTACGCCGCCGTGCTCTCTTCGGCGTGCCTTTCGCCCGCAGAAGCGAGGGGCGCAATCGCCGTCAAACGCGAGGCCGCCCGCGACGGCCAGAGCCGGGGCACGAGCTGCCAGGCCGCAACGGCCAAGAGCGCGCCGGCGATGACATCGACGGCGTAATGCTCGCCCAAATAGACAAGCGAAAGGGCCATAGAGAGGGCGTAGGCAACGCCCGCCAGCCTCAGGGGCGCCGCGAAGCGGAGCGCCGCCAGGGCCACGAGGACCGTGGTGGCCATGTGGAGCGAAGGCATCGCGGCGATGTCATTGACGCCGACGATCGTCGCGCCTTCTGCCTGAGCGCCGGGGTTAATCTCGGCCAGGATGTTGCCCATGACGCGGTGAACCGGCTCAATGTAGCCGTCGCTTGCCGCCAGCCAGGGCGGCGCCGTCGGCAGCAAGAAAGAGGTGAGCAGGCCCGCATAAAGCGTGAGAAAGAGGGCGCCCGCGTAGAGGAGGAATAGCTCCCTCTTCTTGTTCCAGATCAGCAGCGCTACGCCGTGCGCCACAACGAAGTAGCTGACGTAGATGACGGCGAGGTAGCCATCCAGGGGACCGATCACGCCCGGCCGGTAGAAGCGTTCCTGAAGCCAGGCGCTGGGAATTACGCCGAACACGCGCTCCTCCATGTCCACCACGTAAGCGAACTGCGCCGGCAGCCCAGTGTCATCCGCCATGGAGCGCAGCTGAGCGAAAGTGCCGAAGGCGACGGCGTAGAGGATGAGCGGCCTGAAGCTCTCGCGGCGGCCAAAGGCGAAGTAGAGGCAGCCGACTGCCGCGCCGGTGTAGAGGAGGTTGACAAGGGGATTGGCCTGGGGCCTCATCAGCCAGAGGATGAGCAGCAACGCGACGATGGAGAGGTAACGACCGGTGCGGCTGGCGGCCAGGACGATCCCACTCGTGGAGACCAGGCCGCCAGCAGATTCCGACAGGCCGGCATCCTGCGAAGAGATGGCCATTGCCCGTCTTAGGCTGCTCGCTTGGGGGCCGGTCGCTTGTCGCGGGCTGCCAGCTTGAGGAGGCGGAGTCGCATCTGCTCCAGGAACTGCTCTGAAGGCACGACGTTGTCCGGCAGGGGGCGGATTTGCGCCGCTACGGTCTGCAGGTCCGGCTCTTTCGCCTGGCGGGTAGCGAAGTCTCTTAGCTCCATCTTTCGATTCCTAGGCAAGCTGGGATCACTCTTAGTTTCGGCACCTGGAGCCGATTTCTGACCCTAGGCCTGCATCAGCTTGCGCAAGTTTCCCAGCGCGCGATGCTGGATCACGCGCACCGCCGGTATGCTCTTGCCGATGACGCTGGCCACCTCCCTATAGTCCAGCTCCTCCACGAAGCGGAGCATGATCACCTGGCGCTGCTCGTCCCGCAGGCGCAGGACCGCCTCCCGGACGCTCCGCTGCTCGCTGGAGCGCTCCAGCGCCTCCTCCGGGTTGCGGTTGAGCTTCTGGTCGACGAAGCTCTCGTCCAGCGAGCTGTGCTCCCGCTTGGAGCGCAGGTAGCTCACCGTCAGGTTGTGGGCGATGCGCAGGAGCCAGGCGACGAACGGGGCGCCACGCTCCTTGTAGCGGCCGATGGCCTCCCAGGCTTTCAGGAACGTCTGAGCCGTCAGGTCCTCCGCCTCGCGCGAGTCGCTCACCAAGTAGTAGATGTGGCGGTAGATGCGAACGACGTGGCGGTCATACAGCGCCGCGAAGGCGTCGACGTCCCGCTCGACGGCGCGCTGGACCTGCAGGCGCTCGGCGGCGCGCTCCGCCCTTTCCTCATCCGCCTCCGCCTCGTCGGCGGGCCTTTTCTTCGTTCCGAAGGGGATCGATGTCATGCGGCCGAGAACTTCCTCTAGGGAAGGTTCGGCTACAAAGCGATGGCTCTAAAGGCTTCGTTCCTCCGCGGAGGCGCAGGGGTGGGGCTAGGAGGCGGCGTGCGGCTCGCGCAGGGCCATGCCGTGGTCCTGCGGCGGACCGCCCGCGTCCGAGCCTCCCTGCGGCCCCTGCGGCTCGTCCGGCTCGGCTTCGGGCTCAGCCTCCAGCTGGAAGACCAGGCGGTAGGGGCCGATGCGGAGATCCTCGCCGCTCTCCAGGAAATGCCAGCCGCTGGTCACGCCCTCCGTGGCCATGGCGCTGAGGGTTGTCAGCTTGTGGTAGACGAGCCGACCACCGCGTAGCCACAGCCGCGCCTCCTCGACGGCGATGCGGCCATCGTCGTCGTCCTGGACGCGTATGTTGCAGCTCGGGCCGGTGCCGAAGGTGAGGGGAGCAGACTGGATCGCGTACTCGGTGATGGCGTCCAGCTTCCCGGCGCGCACGGCTTCTTCCACCATGAGGACGATACGGCCGAGGCGCTCCTTCGGTCGTCGCACCGGCGCCGAACGGGGCGCCGCCCGCTGCGGCCAGCCTTCTATCGGCCCCGCCGGCTCCGGCAGGCGGCTCGCCCAGGGCTTGATGCGGTGGGCGTAGGCGGCGATCTGGGTGTGCTTCTTGCGCAGGATGTAGCTCGAGGCGGCGACGGCGCCGACGATGATGAGGAGGGTTAGCAGGAGCCGGCTCGAGACGAGCCCGCCGCCGGCCGCGCCGATGCTGAACAGCACCTGCGCCTCTCCCCGCCTGCCGCGTGAATCGATGGCGACGACTTCCAGAAGGTGTTTACCGGCGGCCAGCGGGCCGGGGTCCAGGTCGTACGTGAAGGGCTCCGCTGTCTCGACGCGCAGGAGCTGGCCGTCGAGCCAGTACTCGACGCGGGCGAGGGCGACGCCGGCGGGCGGGAGCGGCTGCAGCGTGGTCAGCGCCTCGAGCTTGCCGCCGGAGGCAATGCCGCCAACGCCCAGGTCGAAGGGCGGCGCCGTGGCGCCGGCGAGCGGATTGAGCAGGCGCACAGCTTCGGCGCTGCCCGCGCTCAGCGAGACCTTCACGCGCAGGTTGGCGGGCACAGTGCGGTCGACGCCGGGCGGGACGGTGACGATGAGCGTGTACTGGCTCTTGATCGCGGAGGCGAGGTCGATGTAGGCCTTGCGCAGCGCGTCGGCGTTGGGCGCCTCCAGGAACCGCCCCCCGGTCGCCTGGGCCAGCTCGCCTAGGTACTGACGGTCGAGGTTAGCGCCGAAGCCGAGGGAGGCGAAGCCGACGCCGCTGGCGCGGGCGGCGTCCAGTGACGCGGCGCGCTGCTCGACGCCCAGCGTCGCTTCCCCGTCGCTGAGGAGGACGACGAGGCGCCGGCCGGCGGGCGCAGCGCCGATCTTCGCCGCCGCCTGAATGACGGCGTCGAAAAGGGCGGTATCGCCGACGGGCTTCAGCTGGCTTACGGCCTGGCTCAGCACCTTGCGGTCGGCCGTGAAGTCCTGCAGGAGGCCGACCTGGTTGCTGAATGTCATGATCGCCACCTGGTCGGCCGGGTCGAGGTTCCGGATGAACTCCTGAATCGCGCCGCGCGCCTGCTGAATCGGTGCGCCCAGCATGCTGCCGCTGACGTCCACCAGGAGGAGGACGGCGGCGGGCTGCCGGTTCGAGGAGACGGTGACGACCTCGCTGAGGGGGAGAGGCGTCCCTTCGAGGTCGACCTGGAAGTTGGCGGCGCCGAGGCCGGTGATCGGCCGGCCGTCCCCGCCGACGACGTTGACGGAGATGGCCATCCGCCCGCTCTGCTCGTCGACGGAGACGATCTCGGTCCCCACGGGCTCGGCGGCGTACAGCGATGGCGTAAGAGCGCCGACGAGAAGGGCGGCTGCGACTGCTATCAGCCTCATGCTAACCTCTACAGTTGTTGTCGGCCCATTCGCTGTCGATTTCAGAGGGCGAGCCAGGGACGAAGAGGGACGCCGGAAGCGGTGGCATTAGTCTCCGGCCTGCTAAGCGTTTCGGTTAGCCTTTCCAGCGCCGATTCGGCGTTCCGAATTCGTGTCTGCGCTTCGACACACGAAAAAAGCACGCGGAAAAGGCTTGACTTAACACAAAACGTTATGGCACGATGTGCCCGCCTCGCTGGTTTGAAGCTCCAGCTTGAGAATCGGCAGGTGAGAGATGTTCCTTGAGGGCCCGGCGGAGCAGGGATGCGTTGACGGGTGAGCAAGGGACTGCACGCTAGCAAGCTTCGGTCCTTCCCCAGCAAGGAAGGGCACACGAGCGTCGGGACCGGACCGGAAGGCTTGAGGCACAGGAGGCGGGGCCTGGGCCGCAGCCTCCGGTCTCGGACCCGCTAATTGTTTCCAGCAGTCTCCCATCGGCGAAGTTTCGTGGCGGCTCTAGGCGGCGCCGGCGCTTCCGATCGCATGCCGCGAAGCGCGGCGCTGCGGTCTGGGCGAAAAGTGTCGAAGATTTTATGAGGAACTACTCGTAGCCAAGGAGTAACAATGGCTGTGGAGGCCTCTGCTACTATCAGCTTCATGCGTCCGGAACCGATCCCCCCGAGAGAAGACGAGGCGGCTTTTCGGCCACAGCCGAACAGCGTTGAGGAGACGGGCATCGGCTTCGGCCAGATCCTCGACCTCTGCACGAAGACCATCTACTACGGCGGCCGGCCATCTGCGCGCGAAATCAGCGAGCAGATGACGCTGCCCTTCAACATCGTCGAGACCGCCCTCAACTTCCTCAAGCGCGAGAAGTTCATCGAGGTCGTCGGCTCCGTCGGCATCGGCGAGCAGCAGTACCAGTACGCGCTGACGGAAAAGGGTGCCGAGAAGGCGGCAGAGACCCTGGAGCGCAACCAGTACATCGGCCCCACGCCCGTGCCCTTCGAGGAGTACGTCGAGGTCGTCAAGCAGCAGTCCGTGCGGCAGGTGCGCGTCGACGCCGCGGCCGTCGACGAGGCCCTGACCGACCTCGTCCTCACCCGCACCACGCGCAGCCTCGTCGGCCCCGCCGTCAACTCCGGCCGGTCGCTGCTCCTCTATGGCGACCCCGGCAACGGCAAGAGCTCCATCGCCAAGGGCATCGGCCGCATGCTCACCGGGTCAATCCTCATCCCTCACGCCGTCGATGTCGGCGGCCAGACGATCCGCGTCTACGACCCCCGCGTCCACAGAGAGCTCATGATACCGGTGGACGAAGACCGCCGCGATGGGAACGGCATGCCCGCGCGGGCCGAGCGCCGCCGCGACATGCGCTGGGCCATCGCCCAGCGGCCGCTGATCCTCACGGGCGGCGAGCTGACGCTGGCGGACCTGGAGCTCAAGTTCTCGCCCCAGTCGAAGTTCTACATCGCCCCCCTGCAGATGAAGGCGAACTGCGGCATCCTCGTCGTCGACGACTTCGGCCGCCAGCTCGTCCAGCCGAAGGAGCTGCTCAACCGCTGGATCATCCCCATGGAGGCGCGCGTCGACTACCTCTCGCTCCTCAGCGGCGAGACCGTCGAGGTCCCCTTCGAGCTGCTCCTCGTCTTCTCGACGAACATCCCGCCCCAGAGGCTGGGTGACGAGGCCTTCTTCCGCCGCATCCGCCACAAGATCGAGGTGGGCGACCCGGACGAGGCGAGCTTCCTCCAGATTCTCCGCATGGTCTGCGAGCGAAACTCCATCCACTATTCGGAGGTCGGCGGCCGCTACCTCATCGACCGCTACTACAAGCCGGCCTCACGCCACTTCCGCGGCGTCCACCCGCGCGACATCATCGACCTCCTGCTCGACATCAGCAGCTTCCAGGGTCGCACGCCTGAGTTCACGCCGGAGTGGATCGACCTCGCCTGCGCCTCCTACTTCATCGACGAGCGCAAGGAGGAGCCGGCGGTCCTCTAGCTGCCGTCGACAAGCTGACGCTAAGAAAGGGGCGCCCGAGGGCGCCCCTTCTGTCATCCGGCTCGCGCGATCGTCAGTCCGAGAACACGATGGCGAAGTACTTCATGCCGCCGGCGCCAACGGCGGCGCCGATGCCGACGCGGCGGTAGCCGCCGTTGAGGATGTTCGCCCGGTGGCCGGAGCTGTTCATGAAGCCCTGCATCGCCACCTGCACGGTCTGGGTGTCCGGGTAGTTGTTGCGGGCGATGTTCTCGCCGGCCATCTGGTAGGAGTAACCGGCCGCGCTCATGAGCGAGAAGGCCGTCTCGCCGCTAGGCGAGGTGTGGGAGAAGTAGTTGTTAGCCGCCATGTCCTGCGCCCGGCGGCGGGCGATGGCGACCAGGGTGGAGTCCAGCCTCAACGCGCTGAGGCCGGCTGCCGCCCGCTCCTGGTTGTGGAGATTGAACATCTCCTGCTCCATCGCCGTGAGGGAGACGGGGGCCTGTGGCGGTGCTGTAGGCGGGACCGGCGTGGGCGTCGGCGGGACGGGTGTAGGCGGGATGGGCGTAGGCGGCGCGGGTGTCGGCGGGTCCGGCGTGGCGCTCGGCGGCAGCGGCGTCGCAGTGGGCGGGAGAGGCGTCGGTGACGCCGCCGGCGCATCTGCCTCGGCCGCGCTCGGGAAGTCGTCCAGGAGAGCGGCGGGCGGTGCGGCTTCGGCGGGCGTTGGCGTCGGCGCCACGGCTTCGTGCTGCGCCTCCTGAGAGCTGCCGCCCCCGACTGCGTCGGGGAGGCCGGTAAGGGCGAAGCCGCCAGCGATCGCCAGGCCGCCGGTTGCGACGAGCACCAGACGCAGCTCCCCGAGGTTCCGGCCCGCCTTCTGGCTGAGCTCTTCGAGTTTCTGGCCGAGCGTTCCGAGGTTCGTGGCCGGCCCTCCTGGCGTAGCGCCCCGATGCGCTCGGAGCGCGTTTCTGCCGGAAGGGCCGCTTCCCTGCAGCCTGTCCGAAGTCTGGTGCGGGGGTTCGGGCCCGCATCCCTCGGGCCTCCATAGGGATAGTCGTCAGGGGCGGCGCAGAGCTTTAAGGGCATTCGCCCTACTCGTCGTCAGGCCTGAGCCAGCGCTCTGTCAGCGATAGCGGCCGATGGGCGTGTACACTGGCGCTCAAGATGCGGATCGGCGGTGCGGACGGGTTCGAAGGAGGTTGGCTCGTCGTGCTGGCGGAGGCGGCTGACCGCCTTGCGCTGCAAGAAGTCGTCTCTGTTGCCAGCTTCGGCGACCTGGTTGGGCTAACGGCGGAATGCGACGCGGTAGGGGTGGACATACCGATTGGGCTTAGCGAGAGCGGGCGCCGGACAGCCGACGTTCAGGCTCGGAAGCTCTTGGGCGGCGCTAGAGCAAGCAGCGTATTCCCTTCACCTATCAGAGCAGTCCTCAGCTGCACGGGGTATCGCGAGGCCTGTGACGTATCGGCGCGGTTGTCAGGCAGGATGATCTCGAAGCAGACCTTTGCCCTCGTGCCTAAGATCCGCGAGGCAAACCAGACGATGACTCCGGCTCTGCAGCGCCGCGTCGTCGAGGTGCACCCTGAGGTCTCTTTCCGCGCACTCAATGACTCCGTGACTATTTCGGTAAGCAAGCATCTCGCTGCAGGAGTGGAGTATCGCGAATCTCTCCTGATCCCGGTCTTCGGAGAGTACTTGTCCCTTCATCCCCGGCCGGCGGGCGCTCAACCTCACGACCTCTATGACGCGTGCGCAGCCGCCTGGACGGCGTGGCGAGTAGCGCAGGGAACGGCTCGGCGAGTCCCCAAGACGCCGGAGGTCGATGCGCGAGGCTTGAGGATGGAGATCGTCTATTAGGGCCCGCATCAGCGCTACTTGCGGCTGAAGCGGCGCGCCAGCTCGTCGGCGCTCAGGTGGAGCATCGTCGGCCGGCCGTGCGGGCAGGTCTGGGGCAGCTCGCAGGCCTCCAGCTGGCGGATGAGGTCGCGCATCTCCTCCACCGCCAGCGCCTGGCCGGCGCGCACGGCGGCGTGACAGGCCAGCGAGGCGGCGACGCGCAGGCGCGGGTCGGCGGGCGCGTCCTCGCGCGTCAGCAGGTCGAGCAGCTCGACGAAGGCGCGTGCAGGGTCGTCCCTTCGCAGGCCGGCGGGTGCCGACCGCAGCACGTGACCCCCGGGCCCGAAGGGCTCGACGGCGAAGCCGTGCGCTTCGAGGGCCGGCGCCAGGCTGGCGACGAGCGACTGCTGCGCCGGCGTCAACTCCAGCGCCGCCGGCGCCAGCAGCGGCTGCGTCGCCTGCGCCGGCTGCATCTCCGCCGCCAGGAAGCGCTCGTAGAGGACGCGCTCGTGGGCGGCGTGCTGGTCGATGAGGTAGAGGCCGGCCGGCCCCTCGGCGATGACGTAGGTCGCGCCCGCCTGGCCCAGGGGCCGCAGGATCGGCACGCGTCCCGGCAACGCCGGCTGCGCCGCGGCCGGCTCGATTCCCGCTGCCGGCGACGGCTGGAGGGCGGACTGGACTGGCTCGCCGCGCAGGACGAGGGCGGGCGGCTCGGCGGGCTGGGCCGTGGGTGTCGAGAAGGAGCGCGGCCAGCCGCCGAAAGCTTCGCCCGTCGCGGCGGGCAGGCCGGCGAGGACGCGCCGCAGCGGCCGTTGGACGACGGCGAAGGCCTGGCGCTCGTTGCGCAGGCGCACCTCCGCCTTCGCCGGGTGGACGTTGACGTCGACCTCGCCGGGCGGCAGGCGCAGGTCGACGATGGCGATCGGGAAGCGCCCCGTTTGCAGGAGGCCGCTGTACGCCTCCTCCACGGCGTAGGACAGGGAGCGGCTGCGCACCCAGCGCCGGTTGATGAAGACGGTGATGTAGCCGCGGCTGGCCCGCGAGACAGGAGGGGGCGAGAAGAGCGCCTCGACGGCGTAGGCTTCGCCCTGCTCGCTCGCCTCGAGCAGCGCGGCGGCGACCTCGGGGCCGTAGACGCCGGCGGCGGCCTCGCGCCGGCTGCCGGAGCCGGCCGTGGCGAAGGTCTCGCGGCCGTCCAGCCGGAGCGAGAACGCTACCTCCGGATAGGCGAGGGCGTAGTGGCTGACGACGCTGGCGATCTGCGCCGCCTCGGCCCCCGGGGAGCGGAGGAACTTGAGTCGCGCCGGCTGCTGGCGGAAGAGGCCGCGCACGGTCACCGAGGTGCCGGCGGGGGCGCCGCTCGCCCCTTGCTCGATCAGCTCGCCGAAGCGCAGGCGCACGCGGCCCGCCGTCGGCGAGTCCGGCGGCCGGGAGACGGCCTCGACCTCGGCGACGGCGGCGACGCTCGGCAGCGCCTCGCCGCGGAAGCCCAGCGTCGCGATCGCCTCCAGGTCGGCGTCGGCGCCCAGCTTGCTCGTCGCGTGGCGGCCGAAGGCGAGCGCCAGCTCCTCCGGCTCGATGCCGCAGCCGTCGTCGACGATGCGGA
>Ga0209109_10000089_pt1 | contig 37161 bp, 35 predicted proteins | sample Rifsed10ft2_FD_184004 | JGI IMG/M metagenome (GOLD analysis project Ga0209109, IMG submission 184004) | Soil microbial communities from Rifle, Colorado, USA - sediment 10ft 2 (version 2) | ecosystem: Environmental > Terrestrial > Deep subsurface > Rock core/Sediment | place: Rifle, Colorado... | reverse complement strand
GCCGGCATGCCCTCGATGCCGTTGCCGCAGTTCGCCCCGACCGCGTCGGCGCCCTGTCCTCGCCCGTCGCCACGGACGATGCCTGCTGTTGCATGCGCTGCCTCCTTCTTTAGGTCCCTGGGTTGCCGGCCCCGGCGCCGGGAGGTGACGCCGGGGCAATTAACCTGCTGTCGATGCTTGTCCCTATTGTTCGAAGTGGTCGACTTGGAACTTGATGTCGCTGCCCAGATCGACCTGCTCGTAGCTATTGGGCAGCGGCGGGTCGCCCTTGTTGCAGAACTCGGAATCGATGAGGTCCACGGCGAGCGACGGGTCGGTCTCGGGGTTGTAGTTGTCGTCGCACAAGGGCGCGAAGAAGTGCATGTCCCAGGCGTCGACCTCATCCAGTCCCTTCATCAGCGTCCCACCGACCACCCATGGCTCTGGAACGCCGGCCGCCGCCCTGCAGGAGTTGGGCACCGGGTCGTCTGCGACGCCGTCTTGATCGGTGTCCCTCACGTCGCCGCCGGACGTGAGGATAGACCCGTCGGGCTCCAGATCGCTGTCGGTGAGCGTGATGTACGGCGTAATCTGATGGTCGGCGTCCCAGGGCTCGTCGTCCGGGTTCAGGCCGGCCTTCACCTCGCAGTAGATGAGGTACTCGACGGTGATGTACTTGTCCTGCGCCTCATCTATGAACGAGTTGCTCAGGTGGATCTTCATGCAGGGAAGGTCCCCAATTGGCTCGCCAGTTTGTGGGTTGCAGGCTGCCGAGTATGAGTCCTGCATGAGCGTGATGCCGAAGTCGATCTCGTCCGGCGTGACGTAGGTTGCCTTCTCCACGTGGGCCTTGACGTTGATGATGTGCGACTCGTAGGCGGCAAAGCCCACGGAGCCCACGGCCACCGCCGTCAGGGTGCCCGCGAAGAGAAGGAGTCTCTTCAACACTTGCTACCTCCTTGTAGCTATCGATTCGCCAACCGGGCGAAAGACCCGGTTCTGTTAGGATTGAGATGAGGCTCTCGGCTCACCCGCCAGCCCTCTGCTGAGAGCTCGCGGGTCCTTCAGTGCTCGGGGGCCTCACCTCTTCTTCCGACTTCACATCTCTCTCATCTCCTCCCTTCGCCCGGTTGGCTATATCTCAAGGCCCGGCGGCCTCCCCGGCGTCAATCGCCGCCGCCGGCCCCTTCGATAACCTGGATGCCGTAGGCGCGAACGCGTACGTCGCCGCCCAACCACCAGCCGTTGGAGTCCGCCTCCTCCGGCAGGAACCCGTGGCTCCCGTGCTGGGGGTCGGTGAACTCGTTGTACTCGCGCGGGAAGTGGGGGACCCAGACAGTCACCAGCCACCTATCGCATCTGTCGTGCTTGCTGACCTTGCCCTTCGCCTCGTAGTCGGCGGGGACGATGCCCGCCTGCTCGCCGCCGGCGTCCGGGTCGTACTCCCAGTCCGGCTCCGTCGGGTCGCGGATGACGGCGATGTAAGGCCGGATGTCGGGGTAAAACTCGCCGGGGTGGCCGGGGAGCGGCTTCAGCTTGAGCTCCAGCGTGTACGCGACCTGGTAGCTGTAGCTGTAGAAGTAGCCGTAGCTGGAGAGGCAGACGATGAAGTCCTCCGTGATGGTTTGGCCCGGGAAGACGATGCCGAAGTCGATCTCCGTGTTGATCTCCAGGTAGTCACAGGCCGCCGTCACGCCGTTCGAGTTCTGTAGCATGCCTGCCTCGGCCGGCTGCTCCTCCAGGAAGGGCTCGTCCTGGAGGATGGCCTCGTCCTCGATACCGGCAACCGCGGCCTCCTCGCACGGCGGGCTGACGACGTGGGCGCGGATGTTCACCACGTGGGACTCGTAGGCGGCGAAGCGGCCGGCGGCGACGAGAACAGCGGCCGCTGCCGCGACCGAGAGGAAGGAGTTGCGTCGGAGCCTCACGACCCGCCCTCCGGCGTGGCCGACGGCGTCGGCGTTTCGGGCTCGGTGGGGCTTTCGGTAGGCGCTGGCGTCGCGGTTGGTGTCTCTGCCGGCGCCGGCGTGGGAGTGTCGGGCTCCGGCGTCGGCGTCTCATCCGGCAGCGCGTCTTCCGCGGCGCTCTCGTCGGGGTCTGCCGGGGTTGTCGAGGTGTCGTCGCGGTCGTCGGCCTCCGGCGTCGGCGTCGGGTCCTCGCCGTCGTCGGGCGTGGGCGTGGGCGTCGGCGTCGGCGTCGGTGTCGGTGTCAGGTCCTCGGCTTCGTCGTTCTCGACGACGGTGACCCAGATGGGGTCGCTGCTAGCGCTGAAGGGCCGGCCGCTGCCGTCCGACGACGTGAGCGCTGCGCCGGCCGTCTGCCTGAAGGGGCCGGTCGCATCCCTGGCCTCCGAAATGCTGATTGCCGCCTTCGCGCCACGGACGCCCGGCTCCGGCTCGGGCGGCGGCCGCGTCGATACGCGCAGGACGAGGCTTTCAGACTCGCCCGGCGCCAGACGGCCGATGGTCCAGGTGAGGCGCGCCTCAGCGCCGAAGCGGTGCAGCGTGGCCTCGCCGCGAGACGGGGCCAGGACTTCGGTCTCGACGGTCGAGCCGTCGAGGAAGACCGCTGCGAACCTCTCTTCGACGACGGCGTCGCGCATCGTCATGGGGTAGGTGTTTGAGACGAGGATGGTGAAGAACCACTCTTGCTCCGTCCGCGCGGGCACGGGATCCGGGCCCTTGCGCACCTCCCTGACGGCCGGCGGAGGCTGGACGACGCGGGCGGTGACGCTGACAAGGGCGGATTCGAGGGCGAGGAACCCCGGGACGGAAGCCAGGATAGCCCCGCCCGCAACGATCAGTGCAGTGATCCTGAGGATCGCGTTTGCCTGCAAGCGCCGCGCCATCCCTTCCTTGTGAGGCAAGGAAGCATCGCTGCGCTTCTCTGGACAGCAAAGCGGGGCCCATGCCCTTTACGAGAACATGAGCCCCGCCTACTATCAGGAGTAGCAGCGGACGAGTGGGGCATTCACTCCCGTTGCCTCGGCGCCGGGCGGCGACGGCCGCCTGGCGCTCCTCCTCAGACCGTAGAACCGCTAGAAAGACGAACGCCGATAGCTGTCTCGAACTACCGGCCGGCTGGGCAGAGTTGATGCTGACAACCACCCCACCCCGCCCGCAATAGCCGGGCCCGCCGCCGACGCTCCGAGGACTCTCAGCTGCTCTAGCGTTCGCTGCCTGCTCGCAGCGAGACACCTCCTCCATTGGCGCGGGGGAACACAACGGACGCTGGGATACTAGGGCCTCTCGTATAAGATGTCAAGCGCTGCCAAGACGTGCCCTAACGATCCTCCAGCGTCGCGCCTTGCCGCCGGGGGCGATCTTCCTTCGAGATATAGGAGTGGAGGCTGCCGCTCGCCAGGAGATGCGAGTTGCAGTACCTTGGGACAGATTCGGAGGTCGCCGGTGACGCTGGCCGACGAGGCCTATGAGCGGGCGGTGGAGGTCCTGCGCCAGAACGTCACGCCGCTGGGCTTCAAGGCCTCGGCCGAGCTGTACGACGCCGTCTGGGCGCGCGACGCGGGCGTCGCCGTGCTGGGCGCCTTGCTCACGGGCCGCGACGACCTCAAGGAGGCCAGCCGCCGGACCCTTGAGGCGCTCGCCGAAGCGCAATCGGAGCTGGGCCAGATCCCGAACTGGCGCGACGCGACGGGCAGGCGCAACTACTACGCCACCGACGCGACGGCCTGGTGGGTCATCGCCGTCGCCCGGCTGGGCTCAGACGCCGGCGAGGACGGCCTCTCGGCCGGGCTCCTTCCCTCCGTCCAGCGGGCGCTCACCTGGCTCCGCTACCAGGCCATCGACGCCTCCGGTCTCCTTCACTCGCCGCCGGCCGCCGACTGGATGGACTCCTCGCTGCAGCGCTGGGGCAAGGTCTTCTACGTGAACGTCCTCTACTGCGCCGCGCTGCAGGCGGCTGGCGTTCTCCGCGGCTCCGGGGCCACGTACGCCGCCGACCTCGAGCGGGTGCGGCGCTCCCTCAACGGGCTCTTCTGGCCCGAAGAGGGGATCGACGAGGAGTGGCTCTCGGGCTGGGGCAAACGCTTCTACGAGGAGCAGGTCGACCCGCAACGGGAGCACTACCTCAACTTCCTCACCTTCGAGGCGTATGACACGCGCTGCGACGTCCTCGCTAACTGCCTCGCCATCCTGTGGGACCTCGCCGACGGCGCCAAGGCGGCCCGCATCCTCGACTACGTCGCCAGCCGGCGCCTGGCGGCGCCCTACCCCGTCCGCGTCCTCGACCCGCCGGCCTTCACGGCGGACCGCTCCTGGAACCCGAAGACCGACCTTGACAGGCCGGCGCACTGGCGAAATCCGCCCTTCGGCTTTCACAACGCCGGTGTCTGGCCCTGGGTGGGCGGCTTCTACGTTGCGGCGCTGGTCAAGGCGGGACGGCACGGCGAGGCCGAGGCGGCGCTGGAGCGGCTGGCGGCGGCCTGCCGCGTCGGCAGGCAGGGAGAGTGGGAGTTCAACGAGTGGCTGGACGGTCGCACCGGCGAGCCGCTGGGGGCGGTGCGCCAGACCTGGAGCGCCGCCGGCTACATCATCGCCTACAGGGCGGTGGCCGACCGAGCGGTGAGCTGGGCGGCAGGCTAGCGTTCGTGACTAGAGTGCCGCCCCGGGGATTTCGATGCGTCCCTTCGTGGACGCCGAAGGCGCCCAGACGGCGTGACTGCGGCCTCTCACGGCGTCGAGGATGGCGAGGAGCCGGCTCCAGGCCTCGATGACGACGAGGAAGGCCAGCAGCGGCAGCAGCTGCGGCCGCCGGCCCAAGACCTTGAAGGCGGCGACGATCACGCGCAGGGCGCGCGTCGACTTCACGCGTCGGGACGAGCGCCAGGCGTGGAGGAAGCCGAAGTGGATGCGTCGCCGCTGCCGGACGAAGTCGCCGACCGATGTGGGAACGCGCATGAAGGTGAGGGCCTCCGGGTCGTAGGCGATGGTGTACCCTTCGTCGCGCAGCTGGCACTCGATGAGGAAGTCGTCATTGACGTCGCCGTTCTCGGGTAGGTAGGCGCCGGGGCGGCGGAAGGCGACAATGTCGCCGCCGAGGACGGGCCTTCCCAGGACGACGGCGTGGTGAAGCTGCCACATGAGGTCGGCCGCCCGCGCCATCAAGCTCTCCTTGCCGTTGACGGGGACGTTCCGCGTACCGACGCCGCCCACGCGCTCGTCCGCGAAGGCCGCCGCCAGGCGCCGCAGGGCGCCGCGGCTGAGGATGCAGTCGGCACCCATGAGCACGATGCGGTCGCACTTCGCCTCGCGGATGACGATGTTGACGGCGGCGACCTTGCCGCGCCGCTCCGCTTCCTCGATGAGGCGCAGGCGCGGGACGCGGCGAGAGAAGTCGCGCACCAGCTCGTTCGTGCCGTCCGTGCTGCCGGACGAGACGACGAGCACCTCGGTCACGAACCCTGCGTTGGGGTCCTCCGCCAGGATGAGCTCGATCTGGCGCGAGATGTTCGCCGCCTCGTTGAAGGCGCAGATCGCCAGCGTCACTCCAGGCGCGGTCTGCGTATGCTCCTGACTTCCCTCTTCGCCCGCTGGCATCGACAAGTCGCTCTCCTTGCGGGGCTACGCGCCGGTTAGGCTGATAATTGTCGAAGCGGCGAGCGGTGTCAACCTGGCGCGTCTCGCCGCCTGGAGTCATTCTGGGCGGCTGGCCTCAGCAACACGTTCGTGGTGAGCCTGTCGAACCACGCTTCCTCGTCAAGCGGATCGTCCTTCGACAGGCTCAGAACGAACGGTGCTCCTCTCCTACTGCCGTCTAGCCGTCTCGCCGCGGCCCGAGCCGGAGGCCGCTTCGGGCGAGGGCCTCGAGGTAGACGGCGCTCTTCCAGACCAGGTAGCCAGGCGCGGCCCACAGATGCCTCGACGCCGGGCCGGCCTGACCTGACCGCAGGACGGCGAGCGCGACGGTAAGCGACTGCTCTGCGAGAAGTACGAGACCGATCCGGCTCATGAGCTTCGACCTCAGGCCGACGCCGCAGAGGAGGCTGAGGCCCGCGCCGGCGACCTGGGCGGCAAGGGGAGGCAGCAGCAGGTCCAGCGCCCCGCCCAGCTTACGCACATCGCGAGAGTAGAGGGCGCTGCTGAGCAGTCGCAGGCCGTGACGGCGCGCCGCGGCGGCGCGGCCCGCGTCCCAGCGCCGGTTCTGCGCCGCGGCCGCCGCGACCGAGGTCGGCATCTCGGCGGCGACGCTGATCCGCGGCTCGAAGTGCACGCGCTGGCCCGCCTGGACGAGGCTGGCGTGCAGCTCGGCGTCCTCCGCCGGGCCGAAGCTCTCCCACTCCGCGTCCTTCGCCAGGCAGGTAGCCAGGACCATGCCGTTGCCATTGAGGCCGGCGGAGAGGCCCAGCGCCTCCCGACCAAGCGGCAGCACGAAGTTGTGCAGGGAGAAGGCGAGCCCGGCGAGAGCGCTGGCCGGCGAAGCCTCCGGGTTGGCGACACGGTCGTGGGCCTGAACGGCGAGGGCCCCGTCGGCGAGGCAGGTGTTGGCGACCTCGAGGAGGTTCTCTGACGCCGTCGAGTCGGCGTCGATGATGACCACGGCGTCGTAGCCGTCCAGCGCGATGCGCCGCAGCAGCCAGCCGAGTGCCGCCGCCTTGCCCGGCTTCTCGGGCTCGCTTCGCTCGTGGACCTCGACCGGGAAGCGCCGGGCGACTGCCGCCGTCCGGTCGTCGCAGTTGTCGGCGACGACGTGGACGTCGTAGCGGTCGGCCGGATAACGCAGGGCGCAGAGGCCCTCCAGCAGCCGGCCGAGGAGCCGCTCCTCGTTGCGCGCCGGGACGAGGATGACGAACCGCCGCTGCTTGCCGTCCGCCCGGTGACCGCGCTCTCGGAAGAGATAGCTGGCGCCGACGAGCGCCAGGAGGTAGCTCGTGAAGAGCAGCAGGCAGGCCTGCAGCGGCAGGAGGACGGCCCGGCAGAGAGACCTCACGCCGCGAGCGTACAGTCTGACGCCGTCTAGCGCACCTCGGCCAGGGGCACGTCCGCTTCTGGGCCTCGCACGCGGCGGAGCGCCGCGGCCGCGCCGCGTCCGGGCAGGCTTCGCAGCAGCCGGTAGCGCCAGCCGCGCAGGCGCAGCTCGCGGGACCAGACGCCCTTGGCGCGCGATAAGTCGACGCGGTGCATCAGGAACGGCTCATTCCAGCCCTGTTCGCCGCCGCAGGCGCCGCGAAAGCCGGCCTCGGCGACCTCCCGGCGGACGGCGGCGTCCTGGTCGAGGAAGGGGTAAGCGAAGAAGGCCACGTCGCGACCGAGCAGGCCCGAGAGCGCCTGCCGGACGCCGCCGATCTCGCGGCGGCGCTCTTCCGGCGAGACTCGCGTGAGGGGCCGATGGCTGGCGCCGTGGCAGCCGAAGCTCACGCCCCGCCCGGCCAGCTCGACGATCTCCTCCCGCGAGAGCAGGGGCGCGGACGGCAGGCCGCGGGCCTCGTCCCAGCGGTTCCGGTCGCCGATGAAGTCGGTGGCGACGAAGACCGTCGCCGGACAGCCGTGGCGCTCGAGGACGGGGAAGGCATGCGTGTAGAAGTCGCGGTAGCCGTCGTCGAAGGTGAGCGATACACAGCGGCCCGTCTCGATCTTCCCGGGCGCCGTGATGAGCTCGAAGGCCTCGTCGAGCGACACGAAGCGGTAGTCGCGGCGGCGGAGGTAACGGATCGTCTCGTCCAGTTGCTCGGCGGTCACCGCGCCGTAGGGGTCGCGGTCGGGGGCCTCGTCATAGACCCGGTGGTACATGAGGATGGGCAGCCAGAGCATGGTCGACATATTATGCGGCGGGCCGGCGTGGGATACTACGCGCTGACACGAAGGCTGGACGTGCGAGGCGGTTTCGGCAGGGAGGGCGTCTGGTTCGCGGAGCTACCGCTACGGAAGGGCGCGGTCTCATCAGCGCCGGCGACGTCGAGAAGACGGCGCAGCTGCTGCTCGCCGGCCTCATCGCCCTTTTGCCGCGCGGAGTGGAAGAACGGGCCGTCCAGTTCGCCGCTGGGGCGAGCGGCAGGCTGCTGCGTCGGCGCGACCGAACGGAGGCGTCCAGCGTCCCTCCCGGCCTGGTGAGCCTGCTGGGCGCGGCTTCGCCGGCGGAGGCGCTGCGCGTCTTTCGGGCCGGCCACCTCCGCGAGAGCGTCCAGGTACTGCGCAGCTACCTGCCCGGCGGCTGGCGGCCCCACCTGCGCGTCAACGGCCGCGAGCACATCGACGCCGGCCTGGCGCGCGGCCACGGCGTCATCCTCTGGGTCGGCCTCTTCGTCTCCAGCAACATCGTCACGAAGATGGCGCTGGCGGATGCCGGCTACCGCGTGACCCACCTCTCGCGACCTTCTCACCCCTTCTCGGGCTCCCGCTTCGGCGTCCGGCTGCTCAACCCGGTGCAGCGTCGCGTCGAGGACCGTTACCTGGAGGAACGGCTCCTCTTCACGGGGCGAACCGGCGTCGGCGCCCTGCGCAGCTTGCACGAACGGCTGCGCGAGAACCGCGTCGTCTCCATCACCGTGGGCGACATAGCGCAGAACGTCGTCGAGCTGCCCATCCTGGGCGGACGCGTCAGCCTGGCCGTCGGCCCCCTCCAGCTGGCGTCGACGACGGCTGCGGCGCTCCTGCCGGTGTTCTCCGTCCGCACCGCGCCCGACGCCTACGAGGTGAACGTGGAGTCTCCTCTGGCGCTGGCGGCCGGTGAGCGCCACGCCGCCTTTCAGGCCGCGCTCGAGACGTACGTGCAGGTGCTCGAGTCCTACGTGCGCCGCTACCCGGACCAGTGGTTCGGCTGGCGCAGATGACGTGAGCGCCGGCGTCGGAGGCGGGTCACGGCCCGCTTTGGACGGTGCGTCCGGCTTCCGGCTCTTCGGCCGTCGCGCGCGGCCGCGGCTGCAAGACGACGTAGAGCGCCACCGCCGCGGCGACGGCGAGTGCCCAGGCGGTGAGGGGCCTGATCAGTGGATCTCGCACCTCCCACTGGCCGAGGAAGAAGAGGCTAACGACCAGCAAGCCGGCGACGACGTCGGCGGCGGGAGCGGGCAGTCTCAGGCCGCGGCGGATCAGGAGGACGACGAGGAAAGCAAGGCCCCACTCGTAGAGGAGGCTGTGGGGGTTGAGGAGGAGGCCGGCGAGCACGGCGAATGCCGCCGCCATCGCCACGCCGGCGCGATCGTGGGCGAGATTGACGGTCGCCATCGCCAGGGCCAGGAGCGCAGCGAACGCCGTGTAGCCGACGACGCCCCCGAACTCCACCAGGGCCGTCAGCCCCTGGTTGTAGCTGTGGCCGCCGGTCAGGTCGCGGCGGCCGAGACGGAGCAGGACGCGGATCCAGCTTTCGAGCGCGTCCGGCCCGAGCCAGAGAAAGGGCAGCAGGCCGACGACCACGCCAGCCGCCGCGAACGCCAGCCAGACGCGGGTTCGCTCCGGGAAGACGATGAGTCCCGGCCCGAGAATCGTGCTCGGCTTCAGCGCCAGCAGGCCGAGGGCGGCGCCGCCGCGCGTCCGGTCATGGACGAACGCGAGGGCAGCGATGGCCATCGTCGTCGCCACGAAGACGCCCGTCTGGCCGATCCTCGCGTTGAGCAGGATGGGCTCCCAGGCGACGACGGCCGCGAAGCTGGCAAGGCGCCAGGCCCAGCTGCGGAACTGCGCCGCCACCGCCACGGCCAGGCAGACGCTCAGGAGCGCGACGCTCAGCTTCCAAAGCCCGAAGGCGGTGACGTCGCTGACGAGCGTCAGCGGCGTCATGCCGTAGGCGAACGCCGGCGCGTAGGGATAGGAGCCGGGGAACTGGTAGCCCTTCTCTTCCTCCCAGGTGCCGCGATTCGCCGGCCCTTCGTAGAGGACGGCCGGGTCGGCGCTGCTGATGATCCGGGCGGCGTTGCGCAGGTATCTGAAGTCGCCGGCTTCACGCACGGGCGCCTCGTAGCTCTCCCTGACGTCAGCCGTCCGCGCCGCGACCACGTACGCCGCGAAAACGAGAGGCGGCAGGGCGAGGAGAGCAAGCAGGCTTGGTTGCATCCAGCGCTGCATGTTCGCCCGGATGGGAGCCCTAACGACCGACCTCGGGCGCGGCCCGCGCGGCCGTGGCGTCGAGGATGTGGAGCGGCAAGACCTTCCGGCCGCCGGCGGCGTAAGGCTCGCGCCGGACGACGCGGAGCGTCCCCGTCTGGCGCCACTGGCTCGCCATTAGAGGGCCGCGGTCGCGCCGGTCATAGCCGCTGAGCGCCTTGAGGATGGTCTCGACCACCTCGTCCTCGTCCACCGTGCCCACCCTGGGCGCGATGACGATGTCGACCCGCGGCACGCCGTGCTCGTCCTCTTCTTCCGCCAGCTGATAGTCGAGAGGGTCGCCGCCAAAGCGCGCCGGCAACACCTGCTCGACGAGGTCGTAGAGGTCGCTGCCCTGGAAGCTGACCCCCGTGCTGGTGAGCTTGTCGTAGCCGTGCAGGCCGAGGACGTGGGTCGAGAAGCCGACCTCGCCGAGCGGGCAGCCGCAGTCTCTCACCTCCAGGCGTCCGTAGTCGCCGCTCTCGGCGTTGATGAGCACCTTGCGACAGTTCAGGAGCACCGTGGTGAAGAAGAGGGCGGGCACGCTGGCGCCGGCTTCACCCACCTGCTTGTCGCGCGCCTGGACCACCACCTTGTCTGTGACGAGATGGAGGTCGTCCAGCTCGCTGGGGGCGGCGCAGCCCAGGCCGGCGACCCCCAGCTCGGTGGCCGCGTAGCCGTTTATCGCCCGGCCGCCGGCGGCGGCGATGGCCGCCGCCTTGGCCGGCGTCAGCGGCTCGCCGCCGGTGCGGAATACCGTGCCGGCGATGTCCAGGCCGCGCTCTTTCGCCAGCAGGGCGACTCGCGTGGCGCTGCTGGCGGAGGTGTCCAGCAAGGCCGGCCGGCCCCGCGCCTTCATCTCGGCCAGCCAGCCGGCGATGGGCAGCGGCTGGTCCTGCGACACGAAGCGCGGCCAGGGGAAGCGCTTTCCCGCGGTGCGCGCGATGGCGAGCGTGTAGAGGACAACGAAGCTGCCGCGCACGCGCTCCCACCTGCGCTGCGTGCGAGTCGGCGTGAACCATCGCTGGGGTGGATTGCCAGCCTTGGCATGGCGCAGCCATGAGTTCACTCCCCAGAAGGATGGGGGCTCCGGGCCCCAGATCGCGACCGGCCGGCCGCGGACGCCGTGCGCGTCTAGGAGGAGGCAGTAGTAAGCGCCCTCGTGCGCCAGGAGGGTGAGGTCGGTGAAGGAGCGAGAGCCGGCGCCGCGGGAGCCGCTGCTTTGCACCTCGTACTGGCCGACGAGCAGCGGGTTGTCGAGGCCGCGAGGGTCGACGCGGAACTCGAGGCCGGGCCGCTTGACGGGCTGGCGCCGCTTCAGCTCGTCGTAGGAGAGGTAGACGCCAGCCTCGTACAGCCGGTTGACCGCCTCCTCGAGCCCCAGCTGGCGCACGAGGCGGTCCAGCGCGTCGAAGTCGATGCCCGCGGCCAGGAGCAGCTTGCGGAAGGCGCTGTTCGGGTTCGCGTAGATGCCGAGCCTGGCCAGCCGGAGGAAGGACTCCTCGCGCCGCGCCAGCTCTCGCGCCACGATCTCGCGCGCCTCGCCCGGCGTCAGGCTGGCCCGCAGGTAGCCCCGTATGCCGGTGAGGTAGCGCACCTTGCCGCCCAGCTCGTAGAACACAGCCGCTCCTTCGCTCGCGCAGACAGCCGACTGGATGCATTAAACCGGCAACGGCGGCCTTCGTGCCAGTGGGCGTCCGCCTTGGGCCGAAACGCTGGCCTCAGGCAGGCGGAGGGCTTAGAGTAAGGGGCCCCGCAGGGGGCCAAGGCCCCAACGCTGAGACGCCATGACTCAACTTCCTCTAGTCTGCTCGGTTGTCCTGACCTACAACAACTTCGCCGACACGGACGAGGCCATCCGCTCCCTGCGAAGCCAGGATTACGCCCGGCACGAGGTCATCGTCGTCGACAACGGCTCGAGCGACGGGTCGCCGGCCGAGCTGGAGCGCCGCTGGCGGGGCGAGGTGCGCTTCGTTGCTACCGGCAGGAACCTGGGCATCTCCGGCGGCTACAACGCCGGCATCCGGGCGGCGCTCGCGGCCGGGGCGGAATACGTCGTCACCTGCAACAACGACATCGTCGCCGACCCGGCGTTCATCGGCGCCCTGCTCGAGGTGTTCACGGAGGCGCCAGAGGCGGGCGTTGCGGTGCCGATCGTTGTCTACTTCGACCGGCCCGAGGTCATCTGGTTCGCGAGGGTCACGATGCATCCCGTCCTGGGCTACACGCGGAACCGGTTCCGCGGCCAGCCGCTCGCCCGGGTGGCCGGCAGTCTTCGCGGTATTCAGAAGAGCGACTTCGTCCCGACCTGCGCGACGATGCTGAGCCGGCGCGCCCTGGAAGAGATAGGGCTCCTCGACGACCGCTTCTTCTTCGGCCATGACGACGTGGACATGTGCCTGAGGGCGCGAAAGAAGGGCTACGCCTGTGTCGTCCTCGGCAGGCCGCTCGTCAAGCACAAGGTGTCGGTCACGTCCGGCGTCCGCGGCTCGAACGTGCTGAAGCCGGCGACGGCCTACACGCACGCCGTGGGCAGCGTCCTCATCGGCGCGAAGCACTTTCGCGGGGCGGCCGGGCTGCCCTTCCTCTTCGGCCTGCTTGCCCTCCGCCTGCCTTACAACGTCTTCACGATGGCGCTGGCCGGCCAGTGGCGCAGCGCTCTCGCCTACCTCCGTGGCTTGGGCGTCGGCCTCCTGCGCTACGGCCCGAGCTTCGTCTGGGCGGCCGACGAGGGCGACGCGAAGGCCGATGCGGGCGGCCCTTAGTCGGGCGCAGGCAGCGTGATGCCGGCGGGCTCGCAGAGGAAGGCGGCCAGGCGGTCGCCGGCGACGGTGGGGCCTTCACTCCCGGGCGATATTCCGGGCCCCACCTGGACGTAAAAGCCCTCCCGCACGTGCTCGCCGTCGCGGGAGCTGTGGCGGGGCACGCTGCGGGGCCTGCCGTCAGCCATGACGATGATGGGCCCGATGGGCCCGTCCGCTGGCCTGACGACGAGGTCGGGCAGGAGGGCCAGCCGAGGGCCACCGTAGAGCTCCGTTGGCCTAACGATTCGCTCGATGACCGGCTGGCCGTCGGGAGTCGACATGCCCTCGAACTGGGTGCGCAGCCAGGCGATGTGCGCCTCCTTTGCCTCGGCGCCATCTTCCGGCGGGCTCAGGTTCGCGGTGGCGTAGATCAGCTGGTCGATGGGAAAGATGATCGACCTGACTTGGGACCAGTCTCGGCCGGCGTTCTGAAGATGGTAGAAGGCCCAGTCGTATACGGGTCGGGGCAGCTTCTTGGTGACATAACGCACGACGCTCATGGGTAACACGTGGCGCAAGAGATACACGGGGTCCAACCTCCGCACCGCTCCCGCCGCCAGAGACGGGTCCAGGTAAAGGAGGGCGGCCTCGCCGACGCGGTCGCTGTCGTGGGTGGCGGCCACGCCGTGCACGGAGAAGAGGGCGAGCTGGTCCTGAGGCCGGAGCAGGCTGCGCAGCCGCGGTAGCACGCCGTCTACGGCCGTTGCCACGCGCTTCAGGCCGCCCTGGGGGACGCCCGTGCCCGTCTCGCCCCAGAACCAGTGGCCGGCGCGGTGCGTCTCGGAGAACACCGCGAGCATCAGGCGCCAGTCGAAGCGCGACGCCAGGTCCTCGATGATTGCCGTCCGCCGCGCAACGTCGGTGATGAGGCCATCCAGCTCCACAACAAGGTCGGCCTCCGGACGAGTCCCAGGCCCCTCTCGCACGAGGGAAGTCGATCCGTGACGCTTGTTCAGCTCTCTGAGGAGGCCGGCTGGATGCGAGGTCGACCACAGGCCGTCATGCATCCCCCAGCCGAGGACCTCGGTTGTGTTGGCAGGCTGCCTTGCGCTGTGAGAGAAGGGGACGTCGAGGGCGATAGCTGGTATGCCTTGCGCCGCGAGGCGGTGCCAGAAGGGCGTGACGCCGCACCAGTCGGCTGCAGGAGCCCGCAGCTTTCTGCTGTCGGGGTCCCACTGGGCCGGGTGATAGTTCGCGTGAAAAGAGACGTCGGTCGTCGTGACGAAGGTCGGCCAGACGCTGCCGGGAAAGAGGTCCGCTTCGGAATCGACGCGGCCTGACTGCCCCTCTTCGCGGAGGCGTTTGAGGTTAGGCAGGGAGCCGTCGTCGCACCAGGCCTCAAGGAGGGACGGCGGGAAGGCGTCGAGGGCGATGAGGAGCTGGCGCGGCGCCGCGTCGCTAGACATAAGGCTCGGCAGCCCGGCGCGGCATCAGGAACCACGGCGGCCCCTTCAGTTGCTGCGGGACGAGGGCAAGCACGAAGCGCATGACTGGCGCGATGAGCCTGAGCGCCGTCGAAGTCAGCCTCGCCTCGCCGAGGCCGAAGCCCGCCCGCAGCCGGTCGGGCAGCAGCGCCGCCGTGAACAGCTTCAGCGGCCAGATAATCGGGCCCGTCGTCGGCGTCGACCGGAAGATCTGGCCGGACAGCGAGCGCGCCGTCGGGCTGACGACAAGCTCATGGTCCATGCGGGCCATGTAGTCGCGGAAGGCGGCGAGGTCGGCCGGGAAGGACGCGGCGGGGATGCCCAGCATGCTCCCGACTTCTTTCATTTCGCCGTAGTAGGCCTCGGCTTCAGCCGGATCGAGGCGACGCACGAAGAGGCCGTGCATGAGCAGCGCCGTATCGACGAGCGTTGCCCAGACCCAGAGGAGCAGGGCAGGGTCGCTGGCCGTGTAGCCGGTGCCGACGACCTGCTCGTGGGCGTGCCGGATCGACCGCGCGGCGCCGTGAGCCTGATCTCGCGACCCGAAGACGATGGCGAGGGTGGGGCGCAGCGTCCGCAGCAGCCTGCCGAGCCGGTCCGACCGGAAGGAGCTGTGCTCGGCCACTCCCTGGGCCACAGAAGGATGGGCGATCTGCATGAGGAGGGCGCGGCCGCCGCCGAGGAGGATGACGCCCTGCGCGTGCACGCGCCGGATCATTGAGTCGTTGGAGAACGAGGGGACTGGCAGCTCACCCGCGCCTTCGGCCACGGCGAGAGGATAGGGCATCGACGTCTCGCAGTCCACCGGCCGAAGGACGCCAGCGCCGCGGCCGCGCGTCGACGGGCGTCGAGGGCGAAGTTCGCGTGGTATGTTTACTCGCGTGGCCCGCGTCGCGCTGATCGGCAGCCAGGGACAGCTGGCGTCGGACATCGCCCGCCTCTGGCCGGAGTCGGCGGCCGGCAGGCGGGGCGACGAGCTCGTCCCGCTGCCGCACGCTGCTCTCGACGTCACGGACGAGCGGCGAGTGCGCGGCGTCCTGAGCGATCTGCGGCCCAGCCTCGTCATCAACACGGCCGCCTTCCTGCGCGTCGACGACTGCGAGCAGGAGGCCGCCAGGGCGTTCCTCGTCAACGCCGTCGCCGTAAAGCACCTGGCCGAGGCCTGCCGCGAGGTCGGCGCGGGGCTGGCGCACTTCAGCACCGACTATGTCTTCGATGGTGCGAAGCGGATGCCTTATGCGGAGTCGGACGCCCCGGCGCCGCTCAACGCCTACGCCGTCTCCAAGCTGGCCGGCGAGCACTTCCTGCGCTACGTCCTGCCGGACGACCACCTGCTCGTCCGCTCCTCCGGCCTCTACGGCGTCGCCGGCTCCAGCGGCAAGGGCGGCAACTTCGTCGAGACGATGGTGCGTCTCGCGCGCGGCGGCGGCACCATCCGCGTCGTCGATGACCAGGTGTCGTGCCCGACGTTCACGCTGGACCTCGCGGCGACGTTCCTGGAGCTGGTGGCGCGAGACGCCCGCGGCCTGTTCCACGTCACGAACGCCGGCGCGTGCTCGTGGTTCGAGTTCGCGGCGGCGATCTTCGCGCAGCTGGGCCTGGAGCCGGAGCATGTTCCGGTCACGTCGGAGGAGTACGGCGCACCGGCGCGCCGGCCCGCCTTCTCCGTCCTCGCCAACGCCCGCCTGGCGGAGCTGGGCATGCCGCAGCCGCGCCCCTGGCAGGAAGCGCTGCAAGCGTACCTGAAGCTCAAAGGGCACCTGATGCCTTAGGATGGTCGCCGTGGGCTCAGAGAGAGACAGTGGGATGAAGGCGCTCGTGCTGGCCGGAGGCAGCGGCACGCGGCTGCGTCCTTTGACCTACGCCCTGCCCAAGCAGCTCATCCCGGTCGCCAACCGGCCCATCCTCCACTACGTCCTGCAGCAGGTGCGCGAGGCCGGCCTGCGCGACGTCGGCGTCATTATCTCGCCGGAGACGGGCGGCCAGATCAGGGAGGCCGTCTCGCGAGACTTCACGGACCTGCAGCTCACCTTCATCGTCCAGGAGCGGCCGCTGGGCCTGGCCCACGCCGTGAAGGTGGCGCGCGACTTCCTGGGAGATAGCGCCTTCCTCATGTACCTGGGCGATAACCTCATCGGCCAGCCGATAGCCGACTTCGTCCAGGAGTTCCGCCGCTCGCGGGCGGAGGCCGTGCTCCTCCTCAAAGCCGTCGCCGACGCCCGCATGTTCGGCGTCGCGGAGGTGGACGAGGCCGGGCGCATCTGGCGCGTCGTCGAGAAGCCGAAGGAGCCGCCCAGCAACCTGGCCCTCGTCGGCGCCTACGTCTTCTCGCCGCTCATCCACGCCGCCATCGACCGGATCAAGCCCTCCTGGCGCGGCGAGCTGGAGATTACGGACGCGATCCAGGAGCTGCTGGAGGCCGGCCATCCGGTGCGCAGCTTCATCCTCGAGAGCTGGTGGCTGGACACGGGCAAGAAGGACGACCTGCTGGAGGCGAACCGCGTCGTCCTGGAGGAGTGGACGAGCGGCGAAGTGCGCGGCCAGGTCGACGGGAGCAGCCGTCTCATCGGCCACGTCACCGTTGGCGAGGGGGCGGTCGTCGAGGGCAGCGAGCTGCGCGGCCCCAGCGTCATCGGCGCCGGCGCCAGCGTGAAGAACAGCTCCATCGGCCCCCACGTGTCGATCGGCGACGACTGCCGGATCAGCGACTCGTCGCTGGCCAACTGCGTCGTCCTCGCCGGCGCCCGCATCGAGGGCATCGACCGCATCGAGGACAGCGTCATCGGCCGCAGGGCGGACGTGCGGCGCCTGGCGGACGGCCGGCGGGCGTTTCGGCTGATGCTGGGAGACGACGCGGAGGTCTACCTCTGATGCCCTTCGAGTTCGAGCGGCTGGAGATCGGCGGGCTGGTGCTCATCCGTCCCCGCGTCTTCGAAGATGACCGCGGCTTCTTCCTGGAGACCTATCGAGAGTCGGACTTCGCGGCGGCCGGCCTCGCGGACCGCTTTGTCCAGACCAACCTGTCGCGCTCGAAGAGGGGCGTACTGCGCGGCCTGCACTACCAGAAGCAGCCGATGGCGCAGGCGAAGCTCGTGCAGGTCGTCCAGGGCGAGGTCTATGACGTCGTCGTCGACCTGCGGCGCGACTCGTCCACCTTTGGCCGGTGGTGCGCGACCGTCCTCTCGGAAGAGAACCGGCGCCTGCTCTACGTGCCGCCCTGGTGCGCCCACGGCTTCTGCGTGCTCAGCGACTCGGCGCAGGTGATCTACGCCGTCACGGCGGAGTACAGCCCGGAGCTGGAGAGGGGCATCCTCTGGAGCGACGCGGCGCTCGCCATCGCCTGGCCGGTGCGGGAGCCGGTCGTGAACGCGCGGGACAAGTCCTGGCCGCCGCTCGCCGAGGCCGACATCGACGCGAGCTGGCCCTAAAGCGCTTACTCTCGCAGCGCTTGGGGCTCGACGCCGGCCCGGCGGCCGTCCGCGCTTGTGCGCGCGAGGTATAGGTAGCAGGCGAGGGCGACGAGGACTAGCGGCAGCGTGATCGTCGCGCGGACGAGGACGGCGACGACGGAGCCCTGCTCCAGGGTCGTCCCCAGCCTATGCAGCACCGCGGCCAGCGAGCCGTCCGCCACGCCGAGGCCTAGCGGCAGCAGCGAGGCGATGCCGGCCAGTTGCGACGCGCCGAACGCCAGCCACGCCTCGCTCAGGTCGAGGCCGCCGGAGACGCTGCGGGCGAGCAGGGCGAACTGCGCCGCCGCCAGGGCGAAGAGCGCCATGGTCAGCAGAGACCAGCCCGCCATCAAGGCGCGGTCGGCGGCGAGGACGCGCAGCTGCTCCGCCATGCGTAACAGGTAACGGACGGCGCCCCGCGCGACGCCGCCACCTTCGAGCTTGGCCGGCCCAGGCAGCAGCGGCAGGACGGCGACCGCCGCCAGCCACGCCGCCACGGCCAGCGCCAGCGCCGCGCCGCTCACCACCAGACCCCAGAGGAGCGGCAGGCCGATCAGCGCGGCGAGCACGGCCGTGCTCAGGGCGAGCAGCGCCACCGACAGCGCCCGCTCGTAGACGACGAGGGCAACGCCCTCGTCCATCGGCACGCCGGCGCGGCGGAGCGCGTCCGCGCGCAGGAGCTCGCCCGAGGCGGCCGGCGTCAGCGCGCCCGCCACGTAGCCGACAACGGTGCTCGAGAGGAGGATCTGAGGGCCGAGGGGACGGCCGAGACTGCGCAGGACAAGAAACGAGCGCAGCGTCGCCAGGGCAAGGATCGGCAGATTGAGGAGGACGGTGGGCAGCAGCCAGTAGAGGTCGACGCCGCGAACGACGCGCCAGAGCTCGCCGAAGTCGGACCGCACCAGGACGAGTGCGACGATGCCGATGGCGGCCAGGGCGCTGATGAGACGTACGGCTGTCATCCACGGGCATGGTTGCGTCAAGCGCGGCTTTGGCGCAATCATCGCCGCGACATGAGACCCCTCCGAAACGAAGCGTCGTGAGCGCCGGGCAGCTCGCGCGGCGGCTTCTTGGCGATCGCTGGTTCCCAGTCGTCGGCCGGCTGTACAGGCGGCTTTTCGTCGACCTGCGCAAGGTCGCGGAAGGCCTCCCGAAGGTCCCTGAGGGAGGCCACGTCCTGGACGTTGGCGCCGGCGACGGCGAGCTGGTGAACCTCCTTCTGCCCCTCAACCCGGGTGCTACCGCCACGCTCATCGACGTCGCGCCGGCGGTGGGCGGCTGGCTGCGCGCCGACCTGCGCGACCGCGTCGAACTCATGCCCCATACCAGCGTCGGCGCCTACGCAAAGCTGGCTCGGCGCCCGGTCGACGTCGTCATCCTCAGCGACGTCCTCCACCACGTACCGCTGGCCGAGCGCCCGGGCCTTCTGATCGACCTGCGAGATTTGCTCGCTGGCCGCGCCGCAAAGCTCGTCGTGAAGGAAGTCGAGCCGGGCTCATGGCGGGCGCGGCTCTACTACCTGGCGGACCGCTTCATAACCGGCGACCGCAACGTCCACTTCATTCGCCGTGACGAGGTGCGAAAGCTCGTGCAAGGCGCCCTACCCGACGCTGCCTGCGAGGAGACGGACCTCTACCGGCGAAACCGGCCGAACTACTGCCTCATCTTCTCCGTGCCCGGCCGGCAGGAGGGTACGGACCAGCGCGCCTAGCGGCGGGCGAGGACGCGGTAGGTGTGGGGGAGCACCGGCGCCAGCAGCCGGCCGAGTGCGCGCTCCAGCGCGTTGCGGCCGGCCACGTAGCCTTCGATCCTCTCCAGGCGCAGGCCGCCGTCCTCGATGAGGCGGCGCAGGCCGAGGCGGCTGAACGGGCGCACGTGCGTGTAGTCGTCCCAGAAGTTGCCGACGGGATAGAGCTGGGAGTAGGGCGAGGGCGTATGCACGATGAGCAGACCACCCGGGCGCAGCAGCCGCGCCGCCTCCCGAATCAGGGCCAGGGGGTCTTCGACGTGCTCGATGAGCTCCTTCAGGCGCACGACGTCGAAGCTGCCGTCGGCGAAGGGCGCGCGGGCGCCGTCGCCCAGGGCGCCGGGGACGCCGTCGCGCTGCCAGAGGTGAGCAGCGTCGGGCTCCAGATCCAGCGCCCACGCCTGCAGGCCGCGGCCGCGCGCCGCGCTGACGAAGCCGCCGCGCCCAGCGCCGATGTCCAGCACGAGCCGCGCCTCGGGCGCCAGTTTGCGGATGAGGCCCAGGTCGGCGTCGCTGATCTCCGGGTGCTCGTGGACGTGCGCCAGCCGGCCGGGGCCGGCGGCATCGCCGGTCACGCTCATGCGTGCGTCGCGACGGGCGCCGGCCGGCTGAGGCTGGCGCGGTCGAAGAGGAGGGTGCGCAGCAGCCAGCCGCGCGGCAGGCGCCGAGCCGCCAGCGTCTGGCGCCTTCGGCCGGCGAACTGCGGCATCGCCGCGACGGTGGCGAGGGCGGCGGCCGCGGTCGGCGGGATGAGGAGGAGGAAGTAGAGCAGCTTCTTCGAGAGCGGCAGGCCGAACTGGCTCGAGTTGAGGGGCGCGCCGGCCAGCGTGATCGTCGCCAGGGCCAGGAACTCCGGCCAGGAGGAGCACTTCCACAGCGCCAGCAGCCGGTTGCGGATGATCCGCACTGTCTTGACGAAGGAGCGCAGCGAGACCTGGTCCTGCAGGGTGTGGTCGTGGTAGAGAACGGCGCCCGTGGCGACGACGGTGCGGTAGCCGGCGTTGCGGATGCGCAGCGCCAGGTCCATGTCCTCGGCGTAGGCGAACATGTCCGGGTCGAAGACGTAGCCGCCGATCTCGTCCACCACGTCGCGCTTCAGGATGATGGAGACGCCGTGCAGGAACAGCGTGTCGACGACGCGCTGCGCCACGGGCACCTGCCGGTACTCGACGAAGCCCAGGGGCGACAGCTCGGCGGTGTAGGCGGCGTCTACGGGCGCCTCCAGCTCCTTCGCCGCGTACTCCGGGTACCAGGACTGGATGATGTTGGCGTGGCCGGCCTTGATCGCCGGGTCGCTCTCGACGGCGGCGGTCAGCTCGCGCAGCCAGCGCCGATGGACGACGACATCCTGGTTGAGGAAGACGACGACGTCCGCCATCGCCAGCTCGAAGCCCTTGTTGTTGCCCAGGCAGTAGCCGTAGTTGCGGTCCAGGCGGTGGACGCGGACGCCCGCGTGGCGCTCCGCGAGGTCGGCGGTGCCGTCGGTGGAGCCGTTGTCGACGAAGAGGATCTCGTAGGGGCGGTCGAAGTCCTGCGCCAGGAGCGACGTCAGGCAGGGGTCGACGTACTGCCGGCCGTTCCACCCCAGGACGATGACGCTCACGGTCGGCTGGTCGGTCATTGCAGCAGGATTATACTTCGGCCCCCGGCGCGTCATTGACGCGCGTCGTCATTGGCCTTACTGTCCACTCGCGGACGAGGCAACTTGCGCCTCGCCGACCGGGCGAGTCAGGGCGGTGTCCCTCCAGAGCCGAAGGGCTGGAATGTGGCCATGAGTTTTTCCTTCCTGAGCTGGAACGTCGAGCACTTCAAGGGCGGCGCCGAGCGCCTCGCCAGGGTCGCCGCGCACATCCGCGGCCAGAATCCGGACATCTTCGGCCTGCTGGAGGTTGAAAACGTCAGCGTGCTGCAGCTCATGCAGAACGAGTTTCCGGACTACACCTTCGGCATCACGGACGGCCCCGAGAGCATGGAGATCCTCGTCGGCTGTCGGACGGCGAAGTTCGCCCAAAGCGTCTTCACGCAGAAGCGGGAGTTCAAGGCCTACAACCCGGCGCTCCGGCCGGGGGCGATGCTGAGCGTGCGGCTGGACGCGGAGTGGCACAACCTCCTCTTCCTCCATACTGACAGCGGCACGGACGCCGCCGCCTTCGGCAACCGCTTCGAGATGTTCGACCACGTCTGGCGGATGAAGAAAGCCCTGGACAACATGGCGCAGGCGCAGAAGCTCATCGTCCTCGGCGACCTGAACACGATGGGCCTGTTCTATCCCACGTCCGCGAGGAGCAACAGCCGCGTGGTCGCCCCGGACGAGATCGGCACCATCGGCAAGCAGGCCGGCAGGCGGAACATGGCCTTGCTCCCGAAGACGGAGGGGCTCACCTTCAACAACGGCACGCTTCAGGCAAACCTGGACCACGTCCTGGCGAGTGACACGATCCAGTTCGCGCCGCAGGGTGCGGACCCGCAGGGCAACGCCGCGCTGGTGGCCGTCCGGGGCTGGAACCAGCTCGCGGGGGCCGCTCGCGAGGCGTTCATCGGCGAGATATCAGACCATTCGTCGCTGTTCGCGTCGGTTGCGTGAGCTTGGGGCTGCTGCCGCGACCTGTCCGGGGGCCGAACGGCCGTTGACCTTGGCTTCCTTTGCTGATATTCCTGTGCACGCAAAGGAGACGAGAATGAAAGCTGCCGTCCTCTACGAAGCAAAGAAGCCCCTGGTGGTGGAGGAGGTGGACCTCGACTCACCCGGCCCGGGCGAGGTCAAGGTCCGCCTGACGGCGACGGCCCTCTGTCACAGCGACATCCACTTCTTCGACGGCGACGTGCCGATAAGGGGCGCCGGCATCGCCGGCCACGAAGCGGCCGGCATCATCGACGAGGTGGGCGAAGGCGTCACGTACGTGAAGCCCGGCGACCACGTCGTCATGGCGCCGATCACGGCCGGCTGCGGCCACTGCCAGAACTGCCTGCGCGGCATGCGCTTCTCTTGCATGGGCATTCCCCGCTCCGGTCCGCACCACCACAACAAGAAGGGGGAGCCGCTGGCGCCCCTGGCGGGGCCCGTCGCCGGCTTCTCCGAGTACACGGTCGTCCACGAGCTGCAGACGGCGAAGGTGCCCGAGGACCTGCGGCCGGAGATCGCCTGCCTGCTGGGCTGCGGCGTCCTGACGGGATTTGGCACCGTGGTGAACCGCGCCAAGGTGCGGCCCTTTGAGGCCGTGGCCGTCATCGGCGTCGGCGGCGTCGGTCTCAACGCCATTCAGGGAGCGGCGTTCTCCGGCGCCCACCCGGTCATCGCCGTCGACGTGCTGGACAGCAAGCTGGAGGCGGCCAAGGCCTTCGGCGCCACGCACGGCGTCAACGCCGCCAGCGGCGACCCGGTGGCGGCGGTGCGCGAGCTCACCGGCGGCCGCGGCGTCGAGCACGCGTTCATCATGGTCGGCGCCGACGTGGTCGTGCGCCAGGCCTTCCAGATGCTGGCGGGCGGAGGTGCCGCCTACATGGTCGGCATCAGCTCCGCTAACCTGGCCGACTTCTCGGCGCGGGAGTTCATCAGCGCGCGGTCGATGACAGGAGCCGTGCTGGGCTGGACGAACCTGCGCCTGGACGTGCCGCGCTACATCGAGATCTACAAAGCGGGTCGCCTGAAGCTGGATGAGCTGGTGACCAACTGCTACCCGCTGGACAAGATCAACGAGGCGGTGGAGTCCTTAAGGAGCGGCAAGCCGCTGCGCAACGTCATAACGTTCTAGGACGCGGACAGGGATGCGGGAGGCGACGAGCCTCCCGCATTCAGTCCCTCTGCCCCAAAAAGTCCTTGCCGAACGGCCGGTGCAAGGCGCCGGCCATTGCGTCTAAGCTTGCCTGCGAGAGCGTCTAGCATACGAGGACGGGGCAGTGAGCGACGGCTCGACAGGGGCGCGCTGGGAGCATTTCCCTCACGGCGCCGACATCGGCGTCCGCGGCATCGCGCCCACCAAGGCCGGCGCCTTCGAGCAGGCGGCGCTCGCCATGACCGCCATCGTCGCCGATCCGCGAAACGTCAGGGACAGCGCCAGCCTGGACGTGGCCTGTGAGGCGCCGGACGAGGAGCTGCTCCTCGTCGACTGGCTGAACGCCCTCGTCTACGAGATGGCGACGCGGCGCCTGCTCTTCCGGCGCTTCCAGGTGGAGCTGGACGGGACGCGCCTGCGGGCGAAGGCCTGGGGCGAGCCCATCGACCTGCGGCGGCACCGGCCGGGCGTGGAGGTCAAGGGCGCCACCTACACGGCGCTCTCGCTGCGTCGGCAGGGCGACGAGTGGGTTGCCCAGTGCGTGGTCGACGTGTGAGGAGGTGCGAGCATGGACACGAGCGCGCTGAAGCGGCCGTCTGAGTGCGCGTGGGTCATCGAGCCGACGGGCAAGATGCGCGTGCCCGCCGTCATCTACGCGACAGAGTCGCTGATCCGGGACATGGACGAGAAGGTGCGCGAGCAGATCACCAACGTGGCGACGCTGCCGGGCATCGTCAAGGCGGCGTACGCCATGCCGGACGCCCACTGGGGCTACGGCTTCCCCATCGGCGGCGTCGCCGCCTTCGATGCGGAGGAGGGCGGCGTCGTCTCCGCCGGCGGCGTCGGCTTCGACGTGTCCTGCGGCGTCCGAACGCTGCGCACCGGCCTCCGGGTTGCGGAGGTGGAGGCGGTCAAGGAGCGGCTGGCGGACGCCCTCTTCCGCGCCGTGCCGGCCGGCCTCGGCAGCAGGGGCAAGATCCACCTCGACGACGCCGGCATGCGGGCGATGCTGCGCGGCGGCGCCCGCTGGGCCGTCGAGCAGGGCTTCGGCGAGCCGCGGGACCTCGACTTCGTCGAGGAGCGGGGCGTGATGGCCGGCGCCGTGCCGGAGGAGGTCTCTCCCCAGGCGATCAAGCGCCAGCAGGACGAGATGGGCACCCTAGGCTCCGGCAACCACTACCTGGAGGTGCAACGCGTCGCCGAGATCTACGACGCGGAGACCGCCGTCGCCTTCGGCCTCGCCGCGGACGAGGTGGTGATCAGCATCCACTGCGGCTCGCGCGGGCTGGGCCACCAGATCGGCACCGATTACCTGAAGCAGATGGTCATCGAGGCGGCGAGCCACGGCATCGAGCTGCCGGACCGGGAGCTAGCCTGCGCCCCTATCCGCTCGCCCGTCGGCGAAAGCTACCTCGGCGCGATGCGGGCGGCGATCAACTGCGCCCTGGCGAACCGGCAGGTGATCACCTACCTCGTCCGCCAGGCCTTCGTCGAGCTGTTCCCCGGCCGTGACCTGACCCTCATCTACGACGTCTCCCACAACACCTGCAAAGTCGAGCGCCACGAGGTGGATGGGCGGCCGCGCGAGCTCTACGTCCACCGCAAGGGTGCGACGCGCGCCTTCGGCCCGGGCCGCGCCGACCTGCCGCCCGCCTACGGGGAGACGGGCCAGCCGGTGATCATCGGCGGCACCATGGGCACGGCCTCGCACATCCTCGTCGGCACGGCTGCGGCGGAGGGGCTCTCCTTCAGCTCCTCCTGCCACGGCGCCGGCCGCAGCATGAGCCGTCACGAGGCCCTGAAGCGCTGGCAGGGCAAGTCGCTCATCGAGGGGCTGGCCGGCCAGGGCATCCTTATCCGCACGCGCTCCTATCGAGGCGCCGCGGAGGAGGCGCCCGGCGCCTACAAGGACGTCGATGCGGTGGCGGAGGCCGCGGACGCCGCGGGTTTCTCGCGCAAGGTCGCGAAGCTCACGCCCCTTATCTGCGTAAAAGGCTAGGCTATTCGGCCTAGGGCGACGATCTGGACGCCGCGCATCGCCGCGCGAGAATTACAGAAGAGCTCCGTCGCCCGCCGCCGGCCCGAGGGCCGTGGCGCTCTCATGCGATTAGCCGAACGGCTAGTCCAGATGGGGAGGAAAAGCACTTATGTCCTTCGAGGGGCCTCCTCTACGCTTATCTTCGGGCGGAGACGCGAGCAAGGCACGCTCAGGAAAGAGCGGCGCAAAGGCAGTCAGCGTCGGATCGACGCCGCGCTATACAACTCACATCGCCCGAGAGGACGCTGCCTTCCGCGTTTTTTCTCACGCGTTCGTGCTGGCGTTGCTCGTGGCCGCGACGGCCATCGCGGTGGCCCGCTGATGCAGCCAACCGGCCACATCTTCGGGGAGCGGCCCCACAAGGGCAGAAGCGAGGAGGACTCGAGATGAAGGTGCGCGAAGTCATGACTCCGAACCCCAGCTGCATCAGGCCGAACGATAACGTCCAGCTCGCGGCGCAGGAAATGAAGCTGCACAACGTGGGAGTGCTGCCCGTCTGCGACGAGGGCGTCCTCTTCGGCATCATCACCGACCGCGACATCGCCGTGGAGTGCGTCGCTACGGGCAACAGCCCGATCGATTGCCTCGTCAAGGACTACATGACCGCCAACCCTATCACCATCAGCCCGGAGGCCGACACGGACGAGGCGCTGGAGCTGATGGGGCGGGAGCAGGTACGCCGGCTCTGTGTCATGGAGAACGGCCACCTCGTCGGCATCATCAGCCTGGGCGACCTCGCCGTGCGCGCTCTGGACGAGGTGTTGCTGGCGCGGACATTGGCGCGCATTTCCCAGCCCGTGCGCTCGGGAGAGCCCGTCTTCCGCTAGGCGGCGCTCGGATAATGAAACCTAAACGAGGCTGCAAGCATGCGCCGCGAATCGTAGAGGCCCTCGAAGCTGCGGCGGTGCACGATTCTCGGATATGCGGAACCAACCAGGAAGCAGGGAGGTAGCAGAATGAAAACTGCCAGACGAACGGTCACGCTCCTTATCGCAGGCCTCGGGACCCTCATGGCCATACGCGCTTTTGCGCCGCCGCGGCGCGTCTTCCGCGAGGTGCGCAAGCGCGCCCACCTCGAGGACTACGTGGAGCACTCGCACGAGGCCGTGGTCCACACCCACCAGCACCCGCACGTCACGCATAACCGGCGTGAAGGCGCGGACGAGCTCGTGGGCGAGTGGGAGCACTTGACGGCGCTCCACCTGCACGAGCACAATCACTCTGCAGTCACCCACTCCCATCTGCCTCACGAGAACGCTGAGCATGAGCACCTCGGCGAAGCTCACATTCACGATCACAGCCATCCCACGACGTCGTAACGCCCGGTGGTGAGGATAGCCGTCCCTTCACCGAGACAACTTCGTTCCGAATCTAGGAGGAGGAGGACACATAGCGATGGCAGAAGAAGAGCAGCGCGGTCCAGTCGTTCAGTTCCGACCCTCGAGAGGACTGCGGGAGATGCGGGAGGAGATGAGCCGGCTCCTTGACGCGATGTGGGAGCCGGGCTTCGGCCTGCGTCGCCTGCGGCCGTTCCTCATCGAAGAGCCCCTCTGGCCGGCGGTCGACATCTTCCAGAAGAACGGGGCCCTGATCATCAAGGCGGACGTGCCGGGCATGACCGCGAAGGACATCGAGGTCAACGTCAGCGAGGAAGGCATCACGATCTCCGGCGAGCGCACGGAGGCGAAGGAAGTCGAAGAGAAAGACTACTACCGCAGCGAGCGCAGCTACGGCCGCTTCGTCCGCCAGCTGCCGTTGCCCGCCGGCGCCGACGCCAGCAAGGCGCAGGCGAGCTTCAAGGACGGCGTGCTGGAGGTCAGCGTGCCGCTGAAGGAAGAGTCGAAGCAGAAGAAGATCGAGATCAGCAGCACGTAGCTCAATGGGCGAGGAACGCCGGGAGGCACCAGGCGCCTCCCGGCGCCTGCACATGCTCGGGAGGCGCCCAAAGGGCCGTCTCCCGCGTGCCGGCGAGGGAGCCACTGCTGAAGGGAGTACGAGATGCGCATCGCTGTAGTAGCTCCTCCGGTTGAACCGGTGCCGCCGCCGCTGTACGGCGGCACGGAGCGCGTGGTGTCCAACCTCACGGAGGAGCTCGTCCGGCGCGGCCACGACGTAACCCTATTCGCCAGCGGCGACTCCCTCACGTCTGCCCGCCTCGTGCCTTGCGTGCCCCGCGCCCTGCGTCTCGACCCCTCTTCTCCCGACCTCATGAGCGCGACGCTGTTCGCGCTCGGCGATGTCTACAAGCGCGTCGACGAGTTCGACGTCGTCCACAACAACGCCGACTGGTTCTGCTTCCCGTTTGCGGAGCTGGTCTCCGTGCCAACGCTGACCACGGCGCATGGCCGGCTGGACATCCCGGAGATCGCCTACAGGTACCGGCGCTACGCCGGCCACCCCCTGGTCTCCATCAGCGTCGACCAGAAGCGCTATCTCGAGGGCGTCAACTGGGTCGGCACCGTCCACAACGGCATCGACGTCTCCTACTTCACGCCCCGCGCCGAGCCCGGCCGCTACCTCGTCTTCCTCGGCCGCATCAGCCCGGAGAAGGGCCCGGAGGCGGCGGTCGAGATCGCGGAGGCGACGGGCATGCGCCTCGTCGTCGCCGCCAAGGTCGACCCGGCGGACAGGGACTACTACGAGGCCATCGTCGCGCCCCTCTTTCGCCGCAGCCGGCTCGTCGAGTTCATCGGCGAGGTGACGGAGAGCGAGAAGAACGGCCTCCTCGGCGGCGCCTACGCTTATCTCTTCCCCATCGACTGGCCGGAGCCCTTCGGCCTGACGATGGTCGAGGCGATGGCGACGGGCACGCCGGTCATCGCCATGCGCCGCGGCTCTGTCCCCGAGATCGTCGCCGACGGCGAGGTCGGCTTCATCTGCGACTCGACGCAGGAGATGATCGCGGCCGTCGAGCGCGTGCCCGCCATCGACCGGCGGGCCTGCCGCAGGCACGTAGAGGACTTCTTCTCCGCCTCTCACATGGTGGACGGCTACGAGGCGATCTACGAGCGCCTGCTGCGCTGCCGCTGCGCCGGCGCGATGCACGCCGCTGAGTGCACCCTGGCGCCGCGGTCGCTGGCGCGAGTCAGGGGCGTGCAGCTCCTGCTGGGTGCGGCCAGCGATGCCGAAGTCGCGTGAAGGCGGCCTTCCGCGTCGCCTCGCGCGCGCCTTTCGCGCCATCGTCTTCGACTGGGACGGGACGGCCGTCGCCGACCGGCGGGAGGACGCCGGCGAGCTAGCCGGCCTCGCCGGCGAGCTCATGGCGCAGGACGTCTGGCTCGTCGTCCTCACCGGCACCAACTTCGGCAACGTAGAGCGGCAGTTCTGCCGCCTCGTCGAGCCTTCTCTGCGTCACCACCTCATCGTCTGCACCAACCGCGGCTCCGAGGTCTACGGCTTCTCCGCCAGGGGCGAGCCCATCCTCAGGTTCAGACGAGAGGCGACGGAGGCCGAGAACCGGAAGCTCGACCGCGTGGCGGAGGCCGTGGGCGCCAGGCTGGCGGGCACCACGGGGCTGGAGCCGCACATCATCTACGACCGCCTGAACCGGCGCAAGATCGACCTCATCCCGCTGCCCGCGTGGGAAGACCCGCCCAAGTCCCGGATCGGCGCCCTGCTGGCGGCCGTTCAGGAGCGGCTGCGACGCGGCGGCCTCCAAGACGGCCTCGGCGAGGTCATCGAGTGGACGCGGGCCGCCGCGGCCGAGGCTGACCTGGCCGACGCGCGCATCACCAGCGACGTCAAGCACGTCGAGGTCGGCCTCACCGACAAGAGCGACTCCGTGCGCTGGCTGGCCGAGAGCATCTTCGAGCCGCGGGGCATCGCGCCCGGGGACGTGCTCGTCGCCGGCGACGAGTTTGGCCCGGTCGCCGGCTTCCCGGGCAGCGATAGCCTGGTGAGCGGCGCCTTGCCCGGCGCCGTGGCCGTCTCGGTCGGGCCGGAGCCCGGCGGCGCCCCGGCCGGCGTCATCCACCTGGGCGGCGGCGCGCCCCGCTTCCGCAGCCTGCTGGCCGACCACCTGAAGCGCGCGCGCCGGGGCTTGCGCGCCCGTCCGCACCGCATCGACAGGCTTCCGGCGCCGGGCGCAGACGCCGCCTGGCGTCTGCGGGAAGACGGCTACGAGCCGGCGTTCGAGCACGAGATCGAGTCGCGCTTCTCGCTGGGCAACGGCTTCATCGGCATCCGCGGCTCGCTGGACGTGCCGAGTACGGCCTCGCGGCCGCGCACCTACGTCGCCGGCCTCTTCGACCAGCGCGCGGAGGAGCCGCGCGTGCGCGCCCTGGTGCCGGCGCCGCCGGCCTTCCCGCTGCGCCTCTCGCTGGACGGCGAGGCGCTGGCGATCGACCGCGGCATGCTCCTGTCGCACTCACGCACGCTCGACCTGCGCCGCGGCGTCCTCTTCAGCGAGTGGTGCCACCAGCTGGAGGAGACGACCGTTACGCTGCGCTCGCTGCGTCTCGCCTCCCAGTCGGAACGCGGCCTGGCGCTGCAGCTGCTGCAGCTCCAGCCGGATGTGCCGGCGCTCCTCTCGATCGACCGGCCGGAGCGACTGGACGGCGCGAGCCGGGCGCCGGCCGGCGCCGGCGGCCGCGTCTTTCTGACCGGCGACGGCTCGCTGGCGGCCGCCCGGCTCGAGCGCGTGCGCCTCGAGGCGGATGGCAGACGTGTTCCCGTCCCCGACGTGGGCGGACGGGTGCACGCGGTCGTGGAGCGAAGGGCGTCCCTGCTACAGCTGACGGCCTATGGCCTCGGCGGGCGGCCTGAGGAGGCGACCGCAGCGGCGCAGCGCGCCCTGCGCGCCGGCGCGCGGGCTGGCTTTCGCCGTCTCTACGCCCGTCACGTCCGCCAGTGGCGGCGTCGCTGGCAGGCCAGCGACGCCGCCGTCGAGGGCGACGAGGAGGCGCAGCGCGCCCTGCGCTTCGCCGTCTACCACCTCAACGGCGCCGTCGACCCGCGCTCAGAGCGCGTCTCCATCGCCGCCCGCGGCCTCACCGGCGATGGCTACATGGGCCACGTCTTCTGGGACACGGACGTCTTCATGCTGCCCTTCTTCGTCTTCACCTGGCCGGAGGCGGCGCGCTCGCTGCTGCTCTACCGCCACAGGACGCTGCCCGCGGCGCGTGAGAAGGCGCGCCGCCTCGGCCTGTCGGGCGCCCTCTACGCCTGGGAGTCGACGGACACGGGCGAGGAGGCGACGCCTCCCTACGTCCTCGGCCCGCGAAGGGAGGTGATCGCCATCCGCAACGGCGAGCAGGAGGTGCACATCAGCGCCGACGTTGCCTACGCCGTCTGGCAGTACTGGCGGGCCACCGGCGACGCCGCCTTCCTGCGGGACGCGGGCGCCGAGATCATCCTCGAGACGAGCCGCTTCTGGTCGAGCCGCTGCCATCGCGGGGAGGACGGGCTCTTCCACATCCGCAGCGTCATCGGCCCAGATGAGTACCACGAGGGCGTGGACGACAACGCCTACACGAACTACATGGCGCGCTGGAACATCGAGCGCGGCCTGGAGGCGGCCCGGCTCCTCAAGAACCGCTGGCCGCAGCGCTGGCGCTTCCTCTCGGCTGAGCTGGCGTTGACGGAAGCGGAGATCGAGCACTGGGCGAGCGTCTGCCGGTCGCTGTACGTCCCGTTCAGCGAGAGGGCGGGCCTCCTGGAGCAGTTCGCCGGCTACTTCGACCTCGACTACGTCGACCTCGCCGCCTACGCGACGCGGGCGGCGCCCATGGACGTGCTCCTGGGCCGCGAGCGCACGAGCCGCTCCCAGGTGATCAAGCAGGCGGACGTGGTCATGCTCCTGGCGCTGATCCCGGAGGCCTTCGACGCGCGGACGCGGCGCGACAGCTTCTCCTACTACGAGTCGCGCTGCGGCCACGGCAGCTCCTTGAGCCCGCCGGTGCACGCCTGGGTGGCCGCGCGGCTCGGCATGGTCGACCTGGCCGAGAGCTACTTTCGCGAGGCCGCCGCGATCGACCTGAACGACAGCATGGGCAACAGCGCCGCCGGCCTGCACATGGGGGCGCTGGGTGGGCTCTGGCAGGCGGCCGTGTTCGGCTTCGGCGGCATGGCGCTGCGCGAGGACGGCCTTGCCTTCGAGCCGCGCCTGCCCAGGAGCTGGCGGGGGCTTCGGTTTCGGGTGCAGTGGCGCGGAAGGCGCCTCAAGGTCGCGGTCTCGGACCAGGGCAGGACGCTGGCGGTTGAGCTGGAGAAGGGGCGGCCGATGCGCGTCTACGCGGCCGGCCGGACGCACCGCCTCCAGCGCGGCGGGCCGCTCCTGGTTTCCCTGGCCGAGGCGGAAAGGACAATGGCATGAGCGAGATCGGTGCGGCGCGGAAGGTCCTCGTCGCCTGGAACGGCTCGCCGGCCGCGGCCGCGGCGCTGGACGTCGCCCGCGTCGTCGGGCGGCAGCTGGGCGCGGAGGTGGAGGTGCTCTCCGTCTGGGAGACGGCCGAGGAGCTGGAGCGCCACAGGCAGGAGTGGGAGAGGATAGCGGCCCAGCTGCAGGTACCCTTCCAGTTCGCTGTCGGCGACGCTGCGAGCGAGATCATCCGCGCTACCGAGCAGCGCGGCGTCATCCTCGTTTCGCTGACGACCCACGGTCGCGAGATGGAGCAGGAGTACCGGCTGGGGCGGGTGACCGAGAAAGTGGTCGCCGCCACGACACGACCGGTGCTCATCGTGAAGCCGGAGGCGCTGCTGGCGGCCGAGGCGCGGCCCATCCGGCGTCTGCTGGTACCGCTGGACGGCACGCCGAAGACGGCCGAGGCGCTGCGGCCGGTGAGCCAGCTGGCGACGGTCCTGGGCGCCTCCATAGACCTGCTTTACGTCGCCGGGCCGGACCAGGCGCCGCCTGTGGAGCGTGGCAGCGTCGCGGCGCCGCGCTACGTCGACCAGGCCCAGCACGAGTGGCCGCAGTGGACCGTCGAGGTCATCGAGCGGCTGGCGAACTGCTGCGCCGGCTGTCCGGCCGAGATCGAGGCGCGCGCCTTTCTCGCCCAGGGCGAGATCGGCGAGGAGATCGCCAGGTTCGCGCGGGAGAACGACACGGACGCCATTGTCCTCGTGCGCCGCAGCCGCCTGCAGCCCGGCCGCGCGAAGACGATCCGCGCCGTTCTCACCCTGACGCAGTGCTTCGTCATCGTCATTGGCGGCGAAGAGATCGTCTGATCGGTGGTGCTCGACTGATGATGACGGATATGGATCGCGAGAAGCGCCTCGCCCTGCTCCTCGCTGACGGCACGGGGGACTTCGACTTCGTCCATCTGGCGGCGTTCGAGGCGATGGTGATCCTCAAAGGTCACGTGAACAGCCACGTCGCCAAGCAGAAGGCCGAGGATCTCGCCCGCTACGCGGGCTTTACGAACGTCGCCAACGAGCTGCGCGTCTATCCCGAAAGCGAGGCTGGCTGAGTCTGCGTGCCGGGTAGGCGTTACGGCGCCTCGGGCAGCAGATTCAGGCGCTGCGTCAGCCGCGTCAGCTTCGCCGCCTCGCCGCCGAGCAGCGGTATGAGCGAAAGAGCGGCGACGACCGCCCACTGGCCGGCGGAGAGCGGCTCGGCGTCGAACGCGGCGCTGAGCACTGGCACGTAGAAGGCGCCGAGCAGGGTGACCAGGGACACGGCGATGGCGCCGGCCAGCCAGGCGTTGCGGCGCAGGCGGAGGATGACCTCGCTCTCGCTGCGAAACACCAGCGAGGCGGCGAGCTGCGAGCCGACCAGGGTGGCGAACGCCAGGTGCCCGGCCAGCTCGGCGTCTTCCCAGGCGCGGCCGACGCCGTAGGCCGCCAGCGTCGCGACCGCGATGAGCCCGCCGATGCCGGCGATGGGGACCAGAGAGCGCGCGGAGACGAGGCCCCCGACACGTCGGGGCGGCCGCGGCCGGCGCTGCATGAGCCCCGGGGCGGCGGGCTCCATGCCCAGGGCCAGCGCCGGCAGGCCGTCCGTGAGCAGGTTGACGAAGAGTATCTGCAGCGGCGTCAGGGCGGACTCGCCGGCGGCGAGCAGGACGATGAAGATGACGGCGATCTCCGCGGCGTTGCAGGAGAGGAGGAAGTGGATGAAGCGCCGGATGTTGGCGTGGATGGCGCGGCCCTCCTCGACGGCGGCGACGATGGAGCTGAAGTTGTCGTCGGTGAGGATCATGTCCGACGCCTCGCGGGCGACGTCCGTGCCGCCAAGGCCCATGGCCACGCCGATGTCGGCGGCGCGCAAGGCCGGGGCGTCGTTGACGCCGTCGCCCGTCATGGCGACGATCTCGCCTTCCCCGCGCGCCGCCTGGATGATGCGCAGCTTGTGGTCGCTGGTCACGCGGGCGAAGACGTTGGCCGTGGCCATCTTCTGCCGCAGGTCGGCGAGGGCCAGCTCTTCGACGTCGCGGCCGCTGACGACCTCGTCTTCCAGCCCCAGGGCGCGGCCGATGCTCGCCGCCGTCGCCGGCTGGTCGCCCGTCAGCATGACGACGTGGATGCCGGCCTGCCGCGCCGTCTCGATTGCCTCGGGCGCCTCGGGCCGCAGCGGGTCAGCCAGGCCGATGAGCCCGACGAGCGTCAGGTCACGCTCCATCTCCTCCTCGCCCGCCCCGTCCGCCAGCGTGCGCTGGGCGAAGGCGAGGACGCGCATGCCGCGCTGCGCCATGCCGGCGGCGCGGCGCAGCACCGCCTCGCGTTCCTCGGGCGTCGCCGGCGCGGCGCCGATGGCGGTCGAGCGCCCGACGATGACGTCCGGCGCGCCCTTCACGAGGGCGAGGCGTCCAGCCCGCGGCGCCCGGACGACGACGGTCATGCGCGCGCGGGCGGCGTCGAAGGGGAGCTCCAGCTCACGCGGCGACCGCTTCTGCGCCAGCGTCGCGTCCAGGCCGCGCTCGCGGGCGAAGACGAGAAGCGCCACCTCCGTGGGGTCGCCCGTCGCCTCACCGCTTTCGTCGCCCAGCGAGGCGTTGTTGCAGAGCACGGCGATGCGCAGGAGGTCGTCCTCGCTGCCGGCGGCCCAGGTCTCCTGGACGGTCATGCGGTTCAGGGTGAGGGTGCCCGTCTTGTCCGTGAAGATCGTCGTGACGGCGCCCAGCGTTTCGACGCTGGAGAGGCGGCGGACGATGACGTGGCGCTGCGCCATGCGCTGCACGCCCAGGGCGAGGACGATGGTCGCCGCGGCGGGCAGGCCCTCCGGGATGGCGGCGACGGCCAGGCTCGCCGCCGTCAGGAACATCTCGCTCGCCGCGATGCCGCGCAGGACGCCGACGAGGAAGACGAAGGCGCAGAGCAGAGCCGCGACGAGCACGAGGTAGCGGCCGACGCGGCTCAGCTCGCGCTGCAGCGGCGTCTCCTCACGCCGCTGGCGGGAGACCAGGCCGGCGATGCGCCCCATCTCCGTCCCGGCGCCCGTACTGACGACGAGGGCGCGGCCGCGGCCGCGCGAGACGAGCGTGCCCTGGTAGACCATGGACGAGCGCTCCGGCAGCTGGACGTCGCCCGCCACCGCGTCCGGCAGCTTGTCGACGGGCACGGACTCGCCCGTGAGGAGCGCCTCGGCGGCGGCCAGGCCGGTCGACGCCACCACGCGGGCGTCCGCCGCCACGACGTCGCCCGCCTCGAGGAGAAGGACGTCGCCCGGGACGATGTCGGCAGCGGCGACGCGTACGGGCGAGCCTTCGCGCAGCACCGTCGCGCTCGGCGCCGAGAGGGCCTTCAGGGCGCTCAGCGCCCGCTCCGCCCGGTACTCCTGCGCGAACCCCAGCGCCGCGTTGAGCACGGCGATGACGAGGATGCTCGCCGCTTCGAGGAAGTCGCCGAGGAAGAGGGAGACGAGGGCGGCGGCGAGCAGGACGTAGACGAGAATCGACGCGAACTGGTGCAGGAGGAGCCGGAGCGCGCCGGGCGGGCCGGCCTCCGGCAGCAGGTTGGGGCCGGCCGCGGCGAGCCGGCCGGCTGCCTCCGCGCGCGAGAGCCCGGCGGCGAGGTCGCTGCTCAGGGCCGCAGCCACGCTCTCGACGCTGAGGGCGTGCCAGGCCTCGCGTTGGAGGGGCGGTGCTTCTTGGGGTTGGCGGGAAGGCATCGGTTACAGTCTAGTCGCGTCGTTCGACCCCTGCCGCGCGCAACGTTGCGGTTCTCGTTCGGTCGGGAAGGGGCTAAGCTGCGGTCGTGCCGGACTGGAGCGTCTTCCTCCTCAGCGCGCTGGCCGTAATGGTCGCGGGCTCCGGCCTCGCCCTCTGCGCCGACGTCCTGGCGCAGCGGACGGGCCTCGGCGCGCTGTGGTTCGGCGCCGTGTTCGTCGCCCTCGTCACGTCACTGCCGGAGCTGGTCACGGACGTCGCGGCCGTGCGCAGGGGCGCTGCCGACCTGGCGCTGGGAGACCTGTTCGGCAGCAGCATGGGGAACATGGCGATCCTGGCCGCCATGACCCTCCTCTTCCACACCCGACGCCTCCTCCAGCGGGCCGCTCTGGAGCACGTCCTCACTTCCACGCTGGCGATCTCCGTCACCGCGGTAGCGCTGCTGTTCATCAGCACCGGCTCGACCTGGGCGGTGGCCGGCGTCGGCGTCGGGCCGCTGGTCATAGCTGTCGTCTACGCGCTCGGCACCTTCGCTATCCGGGAGCGGCAGGCGGAAGCCGCCCGCGCCGAGGAGCGGGAGATGGGCGGCGCGCTGCCTCTCGTCGTCGCCCAGGTCGGCTTCGTGGTCGCCGCCGCCGTCATCCTGGTCGCCGGGCCCTTCCTGGCGCGCAGCGCCGACCACCTGGCCGACCAGACGGGCCTGGGCGAGACGTTCTTCGGCTCCTTCGCACTCGCTCTCGTTACGTCCCTGCCGGAGCTGGCCGTCTCCGTGGCCGCCATCCGCATCGGCGCCGTCAACCTCGCCATCGCCAACCTCATGGGCAGCAACGCGACGAACATGGCGCTGTTGGTCGCCCTCGATATCGCCTCGCCGGGGGCGAACGTCCTCGCCGCCGCGGCGCCGGGCGTTCAGGCCGCGGCCGCGGCGGCCATCATCCTCATGGCCGTCGGTACGTCCTCCATCGTCCTCAAGGCGGAGCGCGTGCGCCTGCCCGTCGATCTCGCCGCCGTGCTCATCCTCGCCGGCTACGTCCTCAGCCTCTGGGCGATCTACGACGCGCGGGGCTCTTGACCCTAGCAGGATGCTGGAAATGTGTGGAAGGGCTCCCGTGGTTCGACAAGCTCACCACGAACGGAATCTGAGACCGTTCGTCCTGAGCCTGTCGAAGGACAGCTTAGTACTCAGCAGCCCGCTAGTCCGTGCGCCGTGAAGGCGCGGCGAGGTCCGTCTGGATGACGCGCTTCTCGAAGAGCCAGCGGCCCCCGCGCTTGACGCAGCTGTCGACGTAGGTGAGGACGAGCGGGATGGCGATCTCGCCCGCCTCGCCCTGGCGTGGGATCATGACGTACGTCCGCGCCGAGCAGCGTTCGCCGTCGCCCTCGATGTAGGGGATGCCGAGGACGTGGCGCAGGCGGGATTCGGGGCCGACCTGGTTGATGCTCACGAGCCGGCCGACCCAGGCGCGGATCTCGTCGCGGCCGACGCAGCGGCCGCCGCTGTACTCGACGACGCCGCCCGGCGCGAAGTTGCTGACGTAGCCTTCCACGTCGCCCGCATCGAGGACGACGGCGTAGCGGGCGATGAGCGCCATCACGTCCAACCGGTCCTGGGCGCTCAACGGCGCGGCGTTTGCCATGTCCCGACTCCTCTCGCTCGCCTGTCTGCTACTCGCGTGGCCGGCCCGCGCGGCCCAGGTCGCCCTTGATGGTGCGCGCCTGGATGCGCCAGCGGCCTTCCCGCTTCGTAAAGATATCGTGGTAGGAACCGACGAGCGGGACGGTGACCGCCTTCTCGGCGTCATAGGTCAGGATGGTGGAGTAGGTCTGCGCCGTGCAGCGCTCGCCGTCGCCCTCGACGTAGGGCAGG
>Ga0209109_10000084_pt1 | contig 37634 bp, 38 predicted proteins | sample Rifsed10ft2_FD_184004 | JGI IMG/M metagenome (GOLD analysis project Ga0209109, IMG submission 184004) | Soil microbial communities from Rifle, Colorado, USA - sediment 10ft 2 (version 2) | ecosystem: Environmental > Terrestrial > Deep subsurface > Rock core/Sediment | place: Rifle, Colorado... | reverse complement strand
ATCGGCCGCACGCATTTCGCGCTGAACTTCATCGGCACCAACCTGGCCTACCTGCCGATGTTCATCGCCGGATTGATGGGCATGCCGCGGCGGGTGGCGGCGTACGATCCGTCGTTCACTTCCTACAATCAGTGGGCTACTCTGGGCGCCCTGATCCTGGCGTTTTCCACGATGCCGTTCCTGTACAACACCATCGTGAGCTGGGCGCGCGGTCCCAAGGCGGCCGCCAATCCATGGCAGGCCCAGACGCTGGAATGGCGGACCTCGTCCCCGCCGCCGCTCGAGAATTTCTCCGAGATCCCGATCGTGACGGGCGGCCCGTACGATTACGGCGAGCCGTCCGCCCCCGCTGCCGAACCCGCCGCCGCGCCGGCGGCCGGCTGAGCCGGAGCCACGCCGATGAGCCAGCATGCCATGCAGCACGTCGAGGATTTCCGGGCCGGTCACGCGCTGGGCCTCGATCATCGCAAGCTCGGGATGTGGATGTTCATCGCCTCCGAAGTGATGTTCTTCGGCGGCTTGATCGCCGCCTACCTGCATTACAAGTACCGGCTGGGGTTTCCCGAAGCGGCCGAGCTCAACGTCGTCCTGGTCGGGATCAACACGATGGTGCTGCTGACCTCCAGCTACACCGTCGTCAGCGCGCTGGCAGCCATCCGGCAGGGCCGGCAGGGGCGGTTCATCGCGTGGCTGCTCCTGACGATCCTGCTGGGGGTCGCCTTCCTCGGCGGCCAGATCTACGAATTCGCCGACCTGGTCCGCCAGGGCGTGACGCTCACCAGCGGCGTCTTCGGCTCGTCGTTTTTCACCCTCACCGGGTTCCACGGACTGCACGTCGCCGGCGGCGTCCTGTGGGCCATCGTCACGCTCGTCCGCGGCCTGCGCGGCACGCTCAACGCCGAGCACAGCATGGCCGTCGAGATCTTCGGGCTGTACTGGCACTTCGTCGACATCGTTTGGATCGTCCTGTTCACGCAGATCTACCTGATCGTCTAGGAGGCCGGGCATGCAAGGAAGGGCGACGCAAGCGGAGAAAGGCCGCCCGGGCTATGGGGTCATCTTCCTCGGCCTGGTGTTCCTGACGGCGATCGAACTCGGAATCAGTGGGGTACGCATCCTGCCTCCGCTTTCGACCGTCCTGTACCTGCTCTTCTCCGGGATGAAGGTGGCTCTGGTGGCGGCGTTCTATATGCACTTGCGCGAGGACAACCGCCTGTATACGGCGGTCTTTGTCCTCCCGGTCCTGCTGCTGCTCGTCTTTGCTCTGCTGACGATCGCGATCTGAGGACGCTGCGTTGATCGAGCCAACGGCCCCGGCCGGACGCCCTCCCCACGGAGACTCCCGGGCGTCCCCTTCCATCGGCCGGCCTGCGCGCTGGCGCGACTATGTGGCCCTCGGCAAGCCGCTCATCACGGTGCTGCTCCTGGCCACGACCTGGGCCGGGATGGTCGTGGCTGCGGGGCGCCTGCCTTCGGCCTGGCTGGCCGGCTGGACCCTGTTGGGCGGGGCGCTCGCCGCCTCCGGCGCGAGCGCGCTCAACCAGTTCATCGACCGCGACCTCGATGCCCGGATGGCCCGCACGCGCTTGCGGCCGCTCCCGGATGGACGATTGACGCCCAATCAGGCCCTGCGATTCGGCTTGCTGCTGATCTTGCTGGGCGTCCTGGTTCTGGCGGTGTTCGTCAATGCGTTGAGCGCGCTGCTGGCGGCGGCCGGGGCGGCCTACTATGTCGGGGGCTATTCCCTCTATCTCAAGAGGGCTACTCCGCAGAACATCGTCATCGGCGGCGGGGCGGGGGCCATCCCTCCGTTGGTCGGGTGGGCAGCTGCCACCGGCTCGCTGAGCATGCCGGCACTGTTTCTGTTCGCCATCGTCTTCTTCTGGACTCCGCCGCACTTTTGGGCGCTCTCGCTGACGCGCCGCCAGGAATACGCCCGGGCCGAGATCCCGATGCTGCCGGTGGTTTACGGAGACTCGGCGGCGCGCTGGCATATCTTCTTGTACTCGATCCAACTCGTCGCCCTGACGCTGCTGTTGCCGGGCATCGGCCTGACCAATGTCCTGTTCCTGGCCGCCGCCCTTGGGCTGGGAGCGATCTTCATCTTCCGGGCCTGGGGGCTGCTTCGTTCGGGAGGCCGTCAGCGCGCTTGGGCTCTGTATCGATACTCGAGCGTCTACCTGGCGCTGATCTTCGGCGCGTTGGTCGTGGACGTGCTCGTGCGACAGGCCTGAACGTCCGGTCGGCCCGGGTGAAGGAAGCAGCCGTCGTCCCGCCGCAAGGGGGGTGACGGGCTCTGAGACATCGCGGAGGTAGACGCCATGGGCGAGCCTACCGGAAACTCCTCGCTCCGGTTTCCCCGCCTCCTCGTGGCGGGCATCGTGGTGGTCGTGGCTGTGCTCGGACTGGCCCTGCTGGTCATGGCCGTCGGTCAGAGCCGAACCACCGCCGCACAGGTCGAAGCGGTCGACGCCCTGGCCACGAGCAGCGACGCGTGCGTCGTTTGCCACCGCCAGAGCACACCCGGCATCGTCGAGCAGTATGGACAGAGCACGATGGCGGCCGCCGAAGTCGGCTGCCGCGATTGTCACCAGGTGTCTTCAGACTACCCCGGCGCGGTCGAGCACGAGGGGACCTTCGTCCTCAACCAGCCGACACCGGCGCGCTGCGAGCGCTGCCACTCGGCCGAGGTCGCCCAGTTCTATCAAAGCCGCCATTCGCTGCCGGCGTACACCGCCATGACCGGGACCGGCGGACTGAGCCCCGAGCACCTGGCGATGGTTGAGGCGATCCCCGAAGGCAGTTTCGCCCCCGACAAGATGCGCAACGCGTTGTTCGCCATCGAAGGCCCGGCGATCACGCGCTTCGCCTGCGAGGCCTGCCACAACATCGGCCGGCCGCAGCCCGATGGCAGCGTCGGCGAATGCCAGCAGTGTCATCTGCGCCACACTTTCAGCCTGGAGCAGGCGCGCAAGCCGGAGACCTGCAACGCCTGCCACATCGGGCCGGATCATCCCCAGTGGGAGATCTACGAAGAATCCCCGCACGGCATCGCCTACCACACCGGCGGCGACGACTGGAACTGGGAAGCCGAGGCGGGGACGCTGACCGTGAACGACTTCCCGGCGCCGACCTGTGCCACCTGCCATTTCAGCGGGTTCGGGTCGGCCGGCACAACCCACGACGTGGGCGACCGCCTGACGTGGTACTTGTTCGCGCCCATCAGCGAACGGCGGCCAAGTTGGGAGGACAATCGGGCTCGCATGCAAGGCGTCTGCCAGGAGTGCCACAACCAAGTATTCCTGGACGATTTCTACGCCGACGCCGACGCCGCCACGGAGGCCGTCAACGACCTGGTGCGAGAGAGCGACGCCATCATGGCTCCGGTGAAAGCGGCCGGCCTGCTGACCGAGGCGCCCTTCGACGAGCCGATCGACTACACCTACTTCGAAGCCTGGCACCACTGGGGGCGAACCGCCAAGTTCGGGGTCTGGATGCAAGGCGCGGATTACACCCAGTGGCATGGGGTCTACGAGCTGCTCAGTGATCTGACCGAGCTGGCGGAGTTGGCCGAGGCGAAATTGGTCGGCGAGGAGTAGGGTGCCGTTCTGGGCGGTCGCTTTCGACCCCTCCAGGATCCTCAACATCCCGGGATGCGGTCGAGGGGGTCGGGTGGAGATCCCGGAGGCGCCCGGTGGTTGATCGAGGACGATAGCCGGATCGGAATCATGCACAGAAGATCGAATCACGGAAGCGGAACGGGGCACTGATGGGCTACCTGGCCGTCGTCGTCCCCGCCGTTCGCGCCCGGCGCCTCCCGCTTTCACGCGACCAGCTGATGCTCCTGATGGCGGCGGCCAACGAGTTCTTCCTGGCCGTCGACATCTACCTGGCCCACAGCATCAGCGGAACCATCACCCGCTTCGAGTGGATCCCGATCGTCTTCGGCCCGCTGGCGGCGGCGCTGCTCTTGCTGGCCGGCCTGCTGGCCATGCGCCGGCGCGACGCCGCCTCCGTGATGGCGACCTCCGTCTTCGCGACGTCGATCTTGGTGGGACTGGTGGGAGCCTACCTGCACTGGATCCGGGCGATTCTGCCCAACGCACCGCCCGGGGCGCAAGTCTCTTTGCCCCTGCTCGTGTGGGCGCCTCCCATTCTGGGCCCGCTCACGTTTTGCCTCGTCGGCGTATTGGGGATCAGTGCGGCCTGGATCGAATCGCCTCCGGACAGCGGCGTGCTGACGCTGGTACGGCGGCTGCGGCTGTCGTTGCCGTATAGCAAGACACGCGCCTACCTCTTTCTCGTCGGGCTGGGATGCCTGGCTACCGTCAGCAGCAGCGTGCTGGACCACGCCCGAACGGGATTCGCCAATCCCTGGCTGTGGATTCCCACGATCGTCGGGGTGTTTGGCGTGGCCGTCGCCATCGGTCTGGGGCTGATGGATCAGCCGCCGGCCGCCGAAGTGGCTACCTATGTCGCCACCATGATCGCCCTCATCCTGGTGGGCGCACTCGGGGCCTGGTTCCACGTGCAATCGAATCTCACCGCGCAGGGGACGTTCGTCGGAGAACGCTTCCTGCGCGGTGCACCGGCGCTGGCGCCGCTGCTGTTTGCCAACATGGGCACGATCGGGCTGATCGCCTTGCTGGATCCGGCCGAGCGCGGAGCAGATAGGAGAGACGATTAGAAGCCCGGGCGGGCAGCAAGGATCCGGCCGGCGCGATCGAGACCGGCCCCATTGGCGATAGCAGGCGGTTCGCAGGCTATCCTTGCCTAGGAGGTCGGCTGGCCTGCGCCGGGCGAAGTCGTGCCTCGCTGGGCAAACCACAGGAATACGCTCACCACCGTCAGGACGGCGGCGAACGGAAGTCCCGCCACCAGGATGAAGACGAATCGTTCGAAATCCGTCAGGCGGGGTTCGACCTGGATTCCAAAATAGCCGGCCGGGGTGAAGCTGCACGAGTAACGTCCGACGACAGTCCCGGGGAACACCAGTCGACCGGAGGCCCCGGCGGGGACCCACACCGGTCCGAGCTGATGGGAGACGCGATCCAGGTTCCGGACAACCAGAGTGTCTCCCGTGGCCAACTTCAGGCCATCGGGGATCGAGGGCGCAGCCTCTCCGGAGGCCACACGATCGGCGGTGCCGGGCGGGATCACCAGCTCGATCTCCTGGGGAGGGCGGCTGGTGGGATCATCTACTAGCATCGCCGGACCCTCGCTCATCAGGAGACCGAGGGCGAAGCCGACGAGAACCGGCAGGAGGATCCGGGCGGTCAGCGAATTCCAGAGTCGGGCGGCAGCCATGGCGCGCATCGGATGGGCGGGAGTGGCTCACGGGCGGCCGGATGACACCGCCGGCGCGGCGCAGCAGTCAATCAAACGTCATACCTGCTTCTACTCCCCCAGCCGGGCAGGTGTCAAGTCCGATGCAGGTTGGGCCAAACGCCATCGATTCGCACCGGTGGGACGGCCGGCCGTCATGATAGACTACCATCGAATAGGCCGGGCCGTCTCGATTCGCTTCGATCTGGCCCTGCTGGCCCACAAGGGCACGTCCTGATTTCCAAGATGTCGTACTCCGGCGCGCACAGAACAAACTCGATGGAGAGCACGGATCGGAGAAGGTCGCCCCTCGTTCTGGGGATCGCCGGCCTGGCGGCCGCCGTCCTCCTGTCGAGCTGCGCGCCTCACCGCTACAAGGGCACGGAATACCTCGACCCGCAGCCGGCGCACGATTTCGAACTCACCGGGGGGGACGGTGAGCAGGTCCGGTTGAGCGAACTGCGCGGAAAGGTCGTGATCCTGTTCTTCGGTTTCACCTCCTGCCCCGACGTTTGTCCTACGACGCTCAGTGAAGCCAAGCAAATCCTTCAAGGCCTGGGCGAGGACGAGGGGCAGGTGGCTTACCTTTTCGTCACGGTGGACCCCGAGCGGGATACGCCGGAGGCGCTGCAACGGTACGTGGATCTCTTCCATCCGTCGATCACCGGTTTGAGCGGGTCGCCGGAGGCTCTGACGCAGGTGTGGGGAGATTACGGCATCTTCGTCGAGAAGACCCCGCTGGAGGGCTCGGCCCAGGACTACACCGTGACCCACACGGCCAGGGTATTCGTCATCGACGCCGCCGGCCGACTGCGGTTGAGCTACAGCTTCGGGACCCCGTACCAGGACATCCTCCAGGACGTCCAGCACCTGCTTGCCTCGTGAGGGAGGCCATGCGCCGTTGGTTGGGGATCGGCCTGATCGCTCTCGCCCTCAGCGCCGCCGGATGCGCCCAGACCCCGGCGGCGGATGGCGTGCAAATCCTGAATGCCTGGGCGCGCCCCGCGCCCGAAGCCGGTGGCACAACGGCCGTGTACTTCCGGATCGTGAACGCGGGGGACCGTCCCGACCGCCTCGTCGGCGGCGAGTCGCCCGCCGCCGAGATCATGGAAATCCACCGGACGATGATGGACGGGGACGTCATGCAAATGATGCCGGTCTCGGGGATCGATCTCGCGCCGGGTGAAACCGTCGATTTCGAGCCCGGCGGATTCCACGTGATGCTGATCGGCCTGTCCGGTTCCCTGCAGCCTGGGGAGAGCGTGGCGCTGATCCTGTGGTTCGAGCAGGCAGGGGAGATCCGAGTCAGCGCAGAAGTGCGCCAGCCGTAGTCTTCGCCTCAAGGAGGGCAGACGGTGGAAGTCCGACGTCTCGGCAGGTCCGGGCTCAAGGTCTCGGCGCTGTGCATGGGGACGATGCAATTCGGTTGGACGGCCGATGAGCCGACGGCGCACCGCATCCTGGCTCGGGCCTATGACGCCGGGATGTTTTTCATCGACACGGCCGACGTCTACTCCCGCTGGGTCGATGGAAATCCGGGCGGCGTGGCCGAGCAGATCGTCGGGAACTGGCTGATGGCCGGCTCCGTTCGCCGCGAAGACGTGATCCTGGCGACGAAAGTGCGCGGCCGGGTGGGGGAGGGGCCGAACGACGAAGGCCTCAGCCGGCATCACATCCTGGCCTCGGCCCAGGCCTCGCTGCGCCGGCTGCGCACCGACTACATCGACCTGTATCAGCTCCACCACCCGGACGACGACGTGCCGATCGAGGAGACGCTGGCCGCCCTCGATGACCTGGTGCGTCGGGGCGACGTCCGCTACATCGGTTTCTCCAACTTCCCCGCCTGGCGCGCCGTCGAAGGTCTATGGGTTTCTGATCGACGCCACCTGGCGGCCTTCACCAGCTCCCAGCCTCACTACAACCTCGTCCATCGGCGCGAATTCGAAGAAGAACAGGAGGCGGTCTGCCGGGCGTACGGCATCGGCGTTCTTCCCTACAGCCCGCTGGCCGGCGGATTCCTGACGGGCAAGTATGCCCGTGGTGCGCCGCCACCAGAGGGCACGCGCGGCGCGTCGAGCGGCCGTGTGCGGGGCTACCTGGATCGACCCGAGATGTGGCGTGTGCTCGAAGAGGTCGAGAAGATCGCGCAAGCGAGAGACAAATCGCCTTCTCAGGTGGCGCTGGCGTGGCTGCTGGCCAGGCCGGTTGTCACCAGCCCGATCATCGGACCGCGCACGTTGGACCAATTGGAGGACAACCTCGGCGCCATGGGAGTCGCCCTGCAACCCGAAGAGATCGAGGTGCTGGACAACGCCAGCGCCTGGCCGGAATAGAAGGCCGGCGGTTCCCTCCGTAGGCCGCGCGGCCAAGTGGGTTCAGGCGATCAAGTCCTCTAGCCGCACCACGCATTCTGCCGGTACGCCTTCGTCCGGTCGGCTTCGCCGCGCTGGCCCGGAATGCGTGAGTGACCACCATTCAAACCCCTCTCCTGGCCCCTCCCTTTGCTCGCGCGTGGGCTCAACCCGCAGGGAGGTAGTACCGCGCAGTTATGGTAAGTCTGGAATCGGAGTGCTATAATAACGGCCCGGTCCAGGCGACCCCCATATGGAAGCCGCGCTTCAACGATTTCTGGTCTACCTCCGAGATGTAAGGGGCAGCTCAGCCAACACGCTTCTCGCATATCGCGCCGACCTGCGCCAGTTCGTTGCCGTCCTCGGTCCCAGAGTCGATCGACCGGAGGACCTGCGCCAAGGGGCACTTGCGGATTATGTCGCCTGGTTGGGGCACCAGGGATACCGCCCGGCCACGATATCCCGCAAGATGGCGGCCGTTCGGTCGTTTCTCGACTACCTGCATACCGCCAACGTCCTTACCGACCCTACGCTCCGCGCAGTATTGCGGCCGCCTCGGGCTCCCAGGCCGCGCCCGCGTGTCCTCACGGCCGACGAGCTCCAGGCGCTGCTCGACGCTCCGGCGAAGCAGGACAGCCCGCGATCTCTGCGGGATTCGGCCATCCTGGCATTGCTCTCCTCCACCGGATTGCGGGCGGCGGAGGTGGTTGCCCTGGGGATCGACCAGGTCGATCTCGAGGGCGGCCTGGTCTCCAGGCCGGAAGCCGGCGATGCCCCTCTGCCGCTGGGAAGAGCCCTGCAACCGATGCGGCGATACGTTGTCGATGGGCGGCCGCACCTCGCCCGTCGCCCCGACGAGCGCTCGCTCTTCCTGAACCAGCGCGGCGATCGCCTCAGCCGGCAGGGCTTGTGGCTGGTCGTCAAACGCTGGACGACGCGCGCCGGCCTGGGCGGCGATCTGTCTCCGCATTCGCTTCGGCACACGCTGGCTCACCATTTGCTCCAGGAAGGTCGCAGTCGGCGGGAGGTGCAGCAGGTGCTGGGCCTGACCAGCGCCAACGCCATGCGCCTGCATCGGCTGCAGGGCGAGCTCGAGCAAGTCAAGTCATGAACACCGAGTTCCTGGCGTTGGAGGACATCGACCGCGCCGCCGACCACATCCGCCAAAAGGCGCCCGAGAAGCCGCGCCTCGGCCTCATTCTGGGCTCCGGCCTCGGGGAACTTGCCGAAGGGGTGGAGCAGGCAACTCGATTCGACGGAGGCGACATCCCCGGCTGGCCGGCCGCCTCCATCGCCGGCCACGCCGGTCGGGTCGTCCTTGGCCGGCTGGAGGGGCAGCCGGTGATCGTGATGCAGGGAAGGGCGCATTTCTACGAGGGGCATTCGATGTCGCGCATCGGGCTGCCGGTGCGCGTGATGCAGCGCCTGGGCATCGAGATCCTGATCGTGACCAACGCCGCCGGCGCCGTCCATCCGGGGTACACGCCGGGTGAACTGATGCTCATCACCGACCACCTGAACCTGGTGGGCATGGCCGGCCAGTCGCCGCTGCGCGGCCCGAACCTCGACTTGTTCGGCCCGCGCTTCCCGGATATGAGCCAGGCGTACGATCGGGGCCTCATCGACCTCGCCCGGCAGACCGCCCGCGAGCAAGGACTGGTCTTGCACGAAGGAGTCTATGCGTGCCTGGCCGGTCCGTCCTTCGAGACCCCGGCCGATCTCCGCTTTCTGCGCGCCGCCGGAGTCGACGCCGTCGGGATGTCGACCGTGCCGGAGGTGACCGTCGCCCGCCACGGCGGGACGCGCGTCATGGGGATTTCCGGCATCAGCAACAAGGCCAACCTGGACGGCGCCACGCTTACGACTCACGAAGAGGTCCTCGAGGCCGGCCAGGTCCTCGGTCCGAGACTCGGCGGACTGCTGCGCGGGGTTCTGCGCCGGTTGTGACCGCGCCGCCGGATGGACCAAGCGCTCCTCCTCATCCAGGCCTATCAGACGTGGATCTATCTGGTCCTGGCGGTGGCTTTCGTCCTGTACGCTCGAAACGCGGGCTTGTGGTGGAGAACCTACCGACGGTCGGAATTCGGTCTCGAGCGGGAGCGCGCGCGCCGGCGTATTGCCCGCGCCGGGGTGATGGGGGTGTGGGTGGCGCTGGTCGCCGGATTGACCTTCCTCGCCGCCACGGTGTTGAGCCCGTCCGTCCCGGCCGCCCTCCGACCCACACCTCTACCGACGGTCTCCCTGCTGGCGACCCCCTCGACTCCGGCGCCGCCGGACGGGGCCCCGGCGGCCACGGCCCTTCCCGAGGCGGCGCTCGACGCCAGCGGGTGCCTCAACCCGTCGGCGACCTTGACCTTTCCTACCGATGGCAGCGACCTGTCCGGGAGCGTGTCGATCCAGGGAACAGCCGATATCCCCAACTTCGCCTTCTACAAGTACGAGTACATCGAGCTGGCGGCCGGACTGCCGGCGCCTGGCGCCGTCTGGCGGGCGATCTCGGCCGGCACGACGCCGGTCACGGCTGGCGACCTCGGAGCGTGGGACACGACATTGGTCATCCCCGGCGACTACGCCTTTCGGCTGGTCGTGACCGACACGGCCGGCAACGCCCCTTTGCCGTGCGTACAGCGGGTGCGGGTTCTACCGGGAGGATGAGCCACGTGTCTCCGGCCCACGCGCGACCGATAGCGTCATCCTCGCGCAAGAGGCCGTTCGATTCCACCTGGAGGCTCCTGCGCCGGCCCCCGGCACCCGCCGGGCGTGACAGTTGCGATAGAGTCGTGATCACGTAACCAACGAGGCGAACTGTCCTGTATGGAACCCTTCGCAATCCGGCCAGCCATCTCCAGCGACATCCAACGGCTGATGGCGCTCGACCACAGCTACAGCACCGACTTCGTCTGGCAGATGGCGCTCCAGACCGCCGCGCCGACGATCGAAATCGCCTTCCGCGAGGTGCGCCTGCCCCGTCCGATGCGGGTGGCGTACCCGCGGCGGGTCGAGCGGCTGGCCGATGAGTGGACCGACCGCAGCCTGATTCTGGTCGGCGTTGCCGACGATCGCCCCGCCGGTTATCTCTCGCTGACGCCGGCGCCCGCCCCGGAGGCGCTGTGGATCATCGACCTGGTCGTCGACCCGGCCTTTCGCCGGCAGGGGCTGGCGCGCCGCTTATTGAGCGAGGCCATCGGTTGGGCACGCAGCCGGGCGCAGGCGCGCCTGTTCTTCGAGATGCAGAGCAAGAACCACCCGGCCATTCAGCTGGCACAGAAGATGGGGTTCGCTTTCTCCGGGTACAGCGACTTCTTCTATCCCAACGAGGACATCAGCCTGTTTTTCAGTTTCGATCTCCGCTGACGCCGCACTGCGTATGGACCTGCTAAACGATCTGCTGCGAGTGTTGAACGAGATTATGGTCGCCGGGAACGCCATCACGGCCATGGCGCTCCTGCTCTACGCGCTGACCTTCAACTTGCGCGACCGCGTGTCGCGTACGTTCGCCCCGGTGATGGGCTGTGTCGCCGTCGTCAGCCTGACCGACGTCCTGGCGGGGACGGCGCTCGGCCCGCAGGAGGTCGAGGCCTGGCTGCGGGTGCAGTGGCTCGGCATCGCCTTCATCCCGGCCACCTACATGCACTTCGCCGATGCCTTGTTGGAAGCCACCGGACGGCCGTCGCGCGGGCGACGATTCTGGGCGGTGCGCCTGGCTTACGCGCTGGGCCTGATGACATTCTTGCTGGCGGCACAGCCGCCGCTGCTCCTCTCGGGGCTGGACGAAGCCGGTGGGGTCCCCTACCTGACGGGCGGATTGCTCTTCCCGCTGTTCCTGCTCTTCTTCTTCGGCAGCCTGGGGATCGCCGCCTCCTACCTGCTGCGCGCCTACCGCCGCTGCCGGACGACCACCAGCCGGCGGCGCATGCGTTACCTGCTGTTGGGCGCGGCCGGACCCGTCTTGATCGCCTATCCGTTCCTGACCGCCGGCGGGCCGTTCCTGATGCAGTGGCCGCTGGTCTTCTGGACGGCCCAGACCCTGATCAACCTGCTGGTGGCCGTCCAGATCGTCCTGATGGCCTACGTCGTGGCCTACTACGGCATCAGCTACCCGGATCGTGTCGTCAAGAGTCGGCTGTTCCAGTGGCTGCTGCGCGGGCCGGTGGTGGCCTCGACCGTCCTGGCGGTGACCGTGGTCGTCAACCGCGCCAGCCAGGTGATCGGCTGGGAGGGCAGCCGGCTCGTGCCGCTGGCGATGGTCTCGACGCTGCTCCTGCTCCAGTACGCCATTACGCTGGTGAGGCCGTCGATCGAGCGCTGGCTGTTCTACGGCCAGGATCGCCGGGACATGATTCGCCTCCAGTTGTTGGAAGACCGTCTGCTGACCTCCGGCGACCTGCGGCAGTTCCTTGAGTCGATTCTCAACGCCGTGAGCGACGTCACCGGCGCCGCCTCCGCGTTTCTGGCGACGATGGTCGAAGGCCGAGTCGATCTGGAAGTCGCCGTCGGCGGCGTGGATCCCCTGCAGGAGCTGGAGGGCATGGGCCCGCTCCTGGGCGACTCGCGCAGGCGCGACCTGCCCGAGATCGGCCCGGTCTTCGCCTGGGATTCGTTCTGGTTGATCCCGCTGCATCAACCGTCCGGCTCCGAGATCATCGGTCTGATGGGCTTGCGCACCGACGACCTGGAGAGTCTTTCGGCGGGTTCGGCCAAGGCCCTGGCCGTTCTTTCCGAGCGTGCCGCCTTCGCCATCGCCGAGCGCCTGCTGCAGCGGGAAGTCTTCCAGGCAGTCGATCGCCTTGTGCCGCAGGCCGAGGAGGTCCAGCGGCTGCGGGCCGTCGGTCGCTACGCCGGCTCGGACCTGCTCCTGCCCGAGGCCCCGCCGGCGATCGAGCCGGACCTGGTCCACCTCGTTCGGGAGGCGCTGACCCACTACTGGGGAGGTCCTCGTCTCACCCGGAGCCCGCTCATAGGATTGCGGGTTGTCCAGGAGGCGATCGACGAGAACAACGGGAACGCCGTCAACGCGCTGCGGTCCGTCCTGTCGAAGGCGGTCGAACGCGTCCGCCCCATCGGCGAGCGCCGCTTCACCGCCGAATGGATGCTCTACAACATCCTGGAGATGAAATTCCTGGAAGGGCGCAAGGTGCGCGACGTCGCCCTGCGGCTGGCCATGTCGGAAGCCGATCTCTACCGCAAGCAGCGCGTGGCGATCGAAGCCGTCGCCGTCGCCATCAGCCAGATGGAGAAGGAAGCCGCCTTCCGCAACGGCCGGCACGCCTGAGTCGGCTTGCGCTGGACTCCTCCCGGACGCTTTCAGCCTGCGGGGCAGGCAGCGGGGCAGGCAGCGGCGCAGGCTCCTTCGCCCTCCTCGGGCGCGATCGGGCGGCTCCGGTCCCCCGATCTTGCGCCCCCGCGGGTTTCGGGTATCCTAACGGGGAAGCCGGGGTGCCCATGCTAAAGCGAGGCAACGGTGGATCCCATCACACGCAACGACTCCTCAGCCAACGGTCCGCCGCCACCCGACGAAGGATGGTGGCAGTCCGTCTTTCGGGAGGAACACCGGCGATCGCGTGACGAGCCGGGGCTCCACCCTGCTCCTCGCATCGGGGATGACGGCGGATCCCCGGCCGACTGGCTGTGGGCCCGCGACCTCTACGAGAAGGACGAGCTCGTCGACCTTCCGGTTGTCGGTTTCAACCGCGGCGGCCTGCTGGTCCAGGCCCAGGGGATGCGCGGTTTCGTCCCTCTCTCGCATGTGCTCGAACTCTGCCAGGAATCGCGCCTCTCGCAGCCTCCGGACCTGGACGCCTTTCTCGGCCGGACGCTGCGTTTGCGCGTGATCGAGTTCGATCCCGAGCGCGGTCGCCTGGTCCTCTCGGAGCGCGCAGCCCAGGCCGCGCCGGGAAGGCGCTTGGAGCTCTTGCGCTGCCTGCAACAGGGCGAAAAGGTGGAGGGGGTTGTCTCGAATCTGACGGCCTTCGGCGCCTTCATCGACCTGGGCGGCGTGGAGGGCCTGATCCACGTTTCCGAGATTTCCTGGGGTCGCGTTCGCCATCCGGCCGACGTCCTGTGCCTGGGTCAGAAGGTCGAGGCCGTCGTCCTGTCGACCGATCCCGATTTGGGGAGGATCGCGCTGAGCCTCAAAGAACTGCGGCCGGACCCGTGGAGCTCGCTCGACTCCCGGATTCGACTCGGCGACGTCTTGGACGGTGTCGTGACCAGTGTCGTTCGCTTCGGCGCCTTCGTCGAAATCGAAGACGGCGTGGAGGGATTGGTCCACGTCTCCGAGCTGGGCGCCTCTTCGCCCTGCGACCCCGCCAGCATCGTCCATGAGGGCGAGCATCTGCGCCTGCGCGTGATCCGCTTCGAACCCTCTCAGCGAAAGCTCGGCCTGAGCTTGCGGGCGGCGCAGGATGGTGCCGAATCTCCCGTGCGGACGACCCCCGCACCCGCAGGATGAACCCCGTCGACCATCGCCGGACGAGGCCGGGCGCCTCCCCGCGCCCGGCCTTCGCGCCGGGAGGGACCGGTCGTTGACCAAGTCGAGGGCCTCACGCCGATCGCCTCGCCGCGGATCCACTCCAGGCGGCCCTTCGCGCAACGCGTGGGACCTGGCCGGATGGTTGCGCGAGCACGGCGACGACGCCGCCGCCCTGGTCCTGGCCAGCGCCGCGTTGATCACTTTGTTGGGGATGCTCGGGCTGACCCAGGGAAGCCTGGTCGACGCCTGGACCGCCGCCCTGGACCGCTGGCTCGGGTGGTTCGCGCCGATCGTCCCCGTGACGATGGTCCTGGGGGCGGTGGGATTTGGCCGCCGGCGGCTGGGGATCCCGTGGGAGATCCCGTGGCTCCGAGTAGTCGCGCTGGAGATCGCCTTCTTTGCGTTGATGGGTGTGTTGGCTCTGGCCGCCGATTACAGCCTGGCCGAGAGCGAGTCGGGCCAGGGCGGGGGGCTCATCGGGTGGGGCGTAGGTTCTCTGGTGGGAGGTGTCCTCGGCCGCTGGGGCGGATTGCTCGTCCTTCTGCTCCTGGCAATCGGCGCGGCGATCCTGACCCTGCGCGCCCGTCCGGTCGGCTCACGGCTGGGGACTTCGGGCCGCGAAGCGGAGGAGTGGCTTCCGGAACCGGACCCGCTGGCGGCGCTGGGAGCGGTGAGGCTGCCGACGGAGCGCGCGGACGTGGAAGCGCCGAAGCAGGCCGCCGCATCTCGACCGCGGGCGGCTTCGGCGCGCCCGGCCTCGGGAGCCCGCGTGCGGGCCGATCGCGATCGGCGCTTGCCGGCCACCGATCTGCTCGACCGCGTCGAGGCCCGGCGGGCCACCTCGAAAGAGATCCAGCAGATGTCCAGCGCCATCGAGAAAACGCTGGCCGACTTCGGCATCCCGGCGCGCGTCGTCGACCACCGCACCGGCCCCTCCGTGACCCAGTTCGCCGTCGAGCCGGGATTCATCGAACAGACCGGCTCGGAGGGGGTGCGACGGCAGAAGGTGCGCGTCTCGCAGATTTCGAGCCTGGCGGACGACCTGGCCCTGGCCCTTTCGGCCCCGGCGATCCGCATCGAGGCCCCGGTCCCCGGGCAGGCTTACGTCGGAATCGAAGTGCCGCACCGAAGGGCGTCCCTGGTCAGCCTGCGCTCGGTCATGGAGTCGCAGGCCTTCCAGCGGATCGGATCGCCGCTGGCCTTCGCCCTGGGACGCGATGTCGCCGGCGAAGCCGTCGCCGCGGATCTGACGGGAATGCCGCACCTGCTGATCGCCGGGACGACCGGCTCCGGCAAATCGGTGCTGATGACGGCGCTGGCGGCCTGTCTGCTCTTCAACAACACGCCGGCCGACCTGCAGATGGTGTTGATCGACCCGAAGATGGTCGAGCTGGTGCGCTTCAACGGCGTGCCGCACCTGATCGGCAAGGTCGAGACGGAACTGAACCGGATCGTCGTCGTCCTGCGCTGGTGCACGCAGGAGATGGATCGGCGTTACCGAGAACTGGAGAAGGAAGGCGCCCGCGACTTGGAGGCCTACAATCGCAAGGTGCGCCGGCGGCGCGACGGCCGTCCCTTGCCGCGCCTGGTCATCCTGATCGACGAGCTGGCCGATCTGATGATGATGGCGCCCGACCAGACCGAGCGGACGCTGGTGCGGCTGGCCCAGATGGGGCGGGCGACCGGGATCCACCTGGTGGTCGCCACGCAGCGGCCCAGCACCGACATCGTCACCGGTCTGATCAAGGCCAACTTCCCGGCTCGCATTTCCTTCGCCGTGCCATCGATGATCGATTCGCGCGTGATCCTGGATGGATCGGGCGCCGAAACGCTGCTGGGGAAAGGCGACATGCTTTATCTCTCGCCCGAATCGGGATCGCCGGTGCGCCTGCAGGGCGTGTACGTCGGCGACGCCGAAGTCGAGCGCCTGGTGGAATACTGGAAGGAGTCGTCCGCTCCTGACGAGGCGGCGCCCGACGAAGCCGAGGGCGAAGGCGAGGAACCGCCTTGGGAAGATCTGATGCGGCACACCCAAGGCAGCGACGAGCAGGATGAGGTCCTCGACCAGGCCGTCGCCCTGGTGCGCAAGAGCGGGTTCGCCAGCGCCTCGATGCTGCAGCGACGCCTGCGCATCGGCTACCCGCGCGCCGCTCGCCTGATGGACGAGTTGGAGGAAATGGGCGTCGTCGGGCGGTCGCAGAGCGGCGGCAAGACGCGTGAAGTCCTCCTGCGCGACGGCGACGAAGAGGAAGGCGACCCCGAGGACGACGACCGCTGAGGTCGAGCGCTTGACGCCGCCCGACACGCGGGGTAGCATCGGTTGCTCCCCCACGATGAGAGGCCCATGACCGCCAACGAAGCCGCTGGACCGGACCGGCGCACCCTGTCCGAGCAAATGCGCGTGCGGTTCAAGGGCGTGCTCGATCCCATCGCCCGGGTGTTGCTCGGGCTGGGGCTGTTCCCCAACACCATCACCCTGGTCGGCCTGGTGGGAAACGCCATCGGCGCCCTGTTCCTGGCGCGCGGGAACTTCCTGGTGGGCGGTATGCTGGTCCTTTTCATGGGGCCGATCGACGCGCTCGACGGCGCCATGGCCCGACTGCGCGGCGAGGCCAGCGATTTCGGCGCCTTTGTCGACTCCGTGACGGACCGCTATTCGGAGCTCTTCATCTACGGCGGGCTGGTGATCACGTTCGTCGTGACGCAGCAAACGGCCCTGATCGTGTTGACCTTCTTCGCCGCCGCCGGTTCGGTGCTCGTCTCCTATGTCAAGGCGCGCGCCGAGTCACTCGATTTCGAGGCCAAGGGCGGCCTGCTAACCCGCTTCGAGCGCCACCTCATCCTGGCGCCGGCCCTGGTGCTGACCGGGTTCGGCGTGACCCAGGCGGCCCTGATCGGCATCGCCCTGATCGCCATCCTGGCCAACGTCACGGCGCTGCAGCGCATCCGCGCCGTGCGGCAGCAAGCCCGCCGCCGCAGCTAGCCGTCACAGGGCCCGTTCAGCCTCCGGAGACGCCGTCATGATCGATGCCTACGGGATTCACCTCGGACCGCTGTACTTTCGCTTCTACGGGATCATCCTCATGCTCGGCGCCCTGGCGGCGGTGTACCTGGCCCGCTGGATGATGCGGCGCGACGGGCGCGAGCCGGATCTGGCCTGGGATGCCTTTATGTGGGCGCTGGTCTTCGGCATTGTCGGCGCCCGCCTGTGGCACGTCTTCACCCCCTCCGAGAGTCTGCGGGCGATGGGGATCGATACGATGTACTACCTGACCCATCCGCTCGACATCGTCTTCACCTGGCGCGGCGGGCTGGGGATGCCGGGGGCGATCGCCGGCGGAGCCCTCGGGTTGTACATCTTCACCCGGCGGCGCAAGATCTCCTTCGGGGCGGTGCTGGATTACGCCGCTCCAGGCGTGGCGCTGGCGCAGGCCATCGGACGTTGGGGCAACTACGTCAATCAGGAGCTCTACGGCCCTCCGACGGACCTTCCCTGGGGGATCCTCATTCGTCCGGAGAATCGGCTGGCAGGTTATGAAGCCTTCGAGAAGTTCCACCCCCTGTTCCTGTACGAGAGTCTGTGGAATCTGGCCCTGGCGGTCTTCCTGCTGTGGGCCTGGCGGCGCTTCCGAGGGAGGCTGCTCGGCGGAGATGTCTTCCTGCTCTACCTGGCGGGATATCCCCTGGGTCGCTTCCTGCTGGAGTTCATCCGCATCGATATCGTCCGAGCCTACGGGCTCAATTTCAATCAGACGGTGATGCTCCTGACGGCGGTCGTCGCGGCGGCGGCGATCTTCCTTCGCCACCGCCGGATCCGGCCGCGGCCGCCCGCGCCGGCGCGTTCCTGAGATCCGGGCCCGGCGCCTCGACGTCATCGGCGGGGGCGGCGGCGGCCGCCCCCGTTGCTCGCCCACCCGTCGCCCTCGAGCCGATTCGGGGTAGGAAGGCCGTCGGATTGGGCCGGAATGGTCGGACTGCTATAATCGCTCGACCATGACCGAAGCCCTCATCGAAGCCGTCGGCCTGACCAAGGACTTCGACGACTTCCGCGCCGTCGCTGCCGTCGACCTGGCGGTGGGGCCGGGCGAAGTGGTGGCGCTGCTCGGGCCGAACGGAGCCGGCAAGACCACGACGATTCGGATGCTGGCCTCGCTCCTGACGCCCTCCGGCGGCGCGGCGCGCGTAGCCGGCTTCGACGTCCGGCGCGATCCGGACGCCGTTCGGGCGCGCGTCGGCTTGCTGACCGAGCACCACGGCCTCTATACGCGGATGCGCTCGGAGGAATACCTGGCTTTCTTCGGCGGCGCCTACCGGCTGCCGCGCGGCGTGCTGCAGGAGCGCACCACCCGGCTGCTCGAGCAGTTCGGACTGGCCGGGGATCGTCGGCGGCGGCTGGGGGAATACTCCAAAGGCATGCGCCAGAAGCTGGCGTTGGTGCGGGCCCTGTTGCACGACCCGCCCGTTCTGCTTCTGGACGAACCGACCTCGGCGATGGATCCGGCGAGCGCATTCCAGGTCCGCGGCAGCATCGATCGGCTGCGGCAGGAGTCGCGCGCCATCATCGTCTGCACCCACAACTTGAAGGAAGCCGAAAATCTCGCCGATCGGATCGCTATCATCCGCGGCGGGCAGCTGATCGCCACCGGGACGGCGACGTCGCTCAAACAGGAGGTCCTGGGTCGCCGGCAGATGGAACTGCGCCTGGCCAGGCCGCTCGATGGAGCGGCCGGTCTGCTCCCGCAAGGAGCCCGCCTCGTCGCCTCCGGCGCCGACTGGCTCCGCTACGAGACGGAAGACCCTCGGGACAGCAACCCGCGCTTCCTGCGCGCCCTGGGCCAGGCCGGGATCGACGTCGTGACTCTGGCCGAAGTCGAGCGCAGCCTGGAAGACGTCTATCTCCAGGTCGTCGGCCGGGCGAGGCCGTCGGCGTGAGCGCCGTGCCGGCGCCGCTGGCAGGGGCGCACGGGGCCTGGTTGGTGGCGCGACGGGAGATCCGCGACCAGGGCCGCGATTGGCGGATCCTGGCGCCGATCGCCATGCTGACTCTCTTCTTCCCTCTGCTGATGAATTTCACGGCGCAAGCGGCGGTCGATTTCGTCAACCGCTACGGCGCGCCGATCATTGGCGAGCGGCTGATCCCGTTTCTGCTGCTGGTCGTCGGTTTCTTCCCGATTTCGATCTCGCTGGTGATCGCCCTCGAGTCGTTTGCCGGCGAGCGCGAACGCCTGTCGCTCGAGCCGCTGCTGGTGACCCCGCTTAGCAACATGCAGCTCTACGTCGGGAAGATGCTGGCGTCGTTGGTGGCCCCTGTGCTGGCCGCCTACCTGGGGATCGTCGTCTACTCGGCGGGCCTGATCCTGCGGCTCGATTGGCGACCGCCGGTGCCGCTGCTGGTGCAGGTCCTGCTCCTGACGACGGCGCAGGCGTTGGTGATGGTGGCGGGAGCCGTCGTGATCTCGTCCCTGACGACGTCGGTGCGGGCCGCCAACCTGTTGGCGTCGTTCATCATCATCCCGGTGGCGCAGTTGGTGATCCTGGAAAGCATGATCATGTTCTGGGGTCAGTACTCGGTGCTGTGGTACATCGTGATCGGGCTGCTGGTGACGTCGGCGCTGCTGCTCCGCATGGGGATTCACCTCTTCAATCGGGAGGAGCTGCTCGGCCGCGAACTCGACGTCCTCAATCTGGCCTGGGTCGGGCGCGTCGTGCGCACGGAATTCGGCGCCGGGGCGGGCAACCTGAAAGCGTGGTACGTCGGACTCTTTCGCCGCAGCCTGCCGCGCACGCTGCCGGCGCTCGGGCTGGTGGCGCTGGTGATGGCCGCCGGGTACGGAATCGGCCTATGGGCGGCGCGCCAGTGGACGCTGCCGGCCGAGATGCTGACCCTGCAGGCCGACCCGCAGCTGGTGCTGGCCAACATGCGCGAACTCGGCTTTCTCCAGCCGCAGGGCTGGCTGTGGGTTCTGAGCAACAATCTGCGCGCCGTGCTCCTGGCCAGCGTGCTGGGCGCGTTCACCTTCGGAGTCCTGGCGCTGGTGCTGTTGACGACCCCGGTGATCATCGTCGGCTACATCGCCGGGAACCTGGCGCTGGCCGGCGCCTCGGCCGGGACCGTCCTGGGCGCGCTGGTGCTGCCGCATGCCCTGGTCGAGATCCCGGCGGCGATGCTGGCCGGAGCGGCGATCCTGCGCTGGGGGATGGTCGTTGTCAGCCCGGCGCGCGGGCGCTCGCTCGGGCATCACTGGCTGGCCGGATTCGCCGAGTGGGCGCGTTTGATGGTGGGATTGGTCGTCCCGCTGCTGGCCGTGGCGGCGGCGATCGAGGTCTTCCTCACGCCGCTGATCGCCGTCCGGGTCCTCTTCGGGGGTTGAGCGCGTGGCGCGGCTGATCCTGCTGGGAACATCGAACGCCATCCCCGCGGAGGACCATGAGAACACCCACATGGCCCTGGTCGGGACGGAGGGGGTCGTCCTGATCGATTGCGTCGGCACCCCCAAGGTACGCCTGGCGCGGGCCGGGATCGTGCTCGATTCGATCACGGACCTGATCCTGACCCATTTCCACCCCGACCACGTTTCCGGCGTGCCGCTGCTGCTGATGAATATGTGGCTGATGGGCCGCCAACGTCCGCTGCGGGTGTACGGGCTGCACCACTGCCTGGGGCGGGTGGAAGACATGATGGGGTTCTACCATTGGGAGACCTGGCCGGATTTCTTTCAGGTCGCCTTCCATCGACTCCCCGAGCGCGAGCGTGTGCTGGTGCTGGAGAAGCCCGAGTTCCGCATCTACTCGTCGCCGGTCCGCCACCTGGTCCCGACGATCGGGCTGCGCCTGGAGGCGACGGCGGACGAGCGGGTCATCGCGTACTCGTGCGACACGGAACCGACGCCGGCCGTCGTCCGGTTGGCCAGCGGGGCGGGCGTGTTGTTGCACGAGTCCTCCGGGGGCAGCCCGGGCCACTCGACGCCGGCCGAGGCCGGGACGATCGCGACGCAGGCGGAGGTCCAGCAGCTGATGCTGATCCACTACCCGGCCGACGGCCTCGACGAAGCCGCACTGCTGCGGCAGGCGCGGTCGACGTTCCAGGGCGAAGTCGGTCTGGCGAAGGATTTCCAGGAGTTCGAGCTGTAGGGGGCGTCCTGGGCTTTCCGGAAGCTTCGTCAGGGATGCTTCAGACTCTGGTGTCTTGTTCCGAAAGTCCGCTGAAAAGCTTCGCCGCGCTTCAAGACTCCTTCGACCTCACCCCCTCCCCCGGCTAGGCGCGCGCTCGCGTCGACGTCCTATTTCGCCGGGGGAGGGGCAGGGGTGGGGGCGTCGAGCGAAGGCCCTGTCACGCGCAGCATTGCGGACCGCCTTAAGACCAACCGTATGGGGGCCCGCCAGGGGTTCGCCCGCGAACGCGGGCAGCGCGCAACAAGGCGTATGAGGGCTAAGGCGCCTTCAGGCTGGCGTGCAGGAAATGGAATTCCCCGTGGGGCGGGATCAGTTCCTGAACTTCCACGACGCGGAACTCGCGCGCGCCGATGCGGACGAGGTCGTCGAGCCGCGGCTCCTTGTCCGTGTTCAGGATCGCCCCCGGGTGCTCCTCGCCGATGACGACGTAACTGACCTTGTAGATCGCCGGCACCGTGATCCCCTACCGACCGGTGAGCATGCGGTGGCGCAACTTGAAAGAGAGATCGGCGGCCATGTTGCGCATGACGAGGTAGCCCAGGTGGGTGTCCGTTTGGCACAGCTGGAGGAAGGCGTCGCGTTTCAATGCGTGCAGCAGGGCGCCGTCGGTCAGGCTGCGGACGGTGGCCGAGCGCGGCCCGCGGTCGACGAGCGACATCTCACCCACGATCTGGCCCGGCCCGAGCTGGACGACGGTGCGCGGCTCGCCCCCGCCGGCCGAGTTCATCAGAGTGACTTCCACAAATCCCTGGGAGACGACGTACAACTCGTCGCCGTGCTCGCCTTGGGTGGTGATGATCTCGCCGGAACGAAAGGTGCGGACCTGGCACAAGGCGGCGATCGCCTGCAGCTCCTGCTGTGAGAGCCCTTCGAAAAGCGCCGCCTGTCGCAGAACGCTGAGGACGTCGTCCATCGTCGGTCTGGAGGCCTGCCGGCGGCCCCACCGTTGGCATTCTACAGCATCCTGGACAGATTACAATCCGGGCCGGGGGTCCCGTTCCGGTGATCATCTGACGGGGTGAGTCGGGCATGCTGCGGGGCCCGGCCACTGCGTCCTGCGAGTGGGCTATGGTAAAATCGACCGGCTTCGGCCCCGAAACGATGAAAGAAGAACCCCGGGCCTCACCCGCCCCGGCCAGCTTCGCCTCCGACGACGAACCGGGCTGGCCGGAGGCCGTCCACTACTACGCCTTTCGTTTGCGCCAGCAGGGGCGCGCTTGGCGCCCGCCGACCGACGTCTACGAGACCGATGCCGAGTTCGCGGTGCTGGTCGAGCTGGCCGGCATGCGCGGCGTGGAGATCTCGGTGACGCTCGAGGAGCAACTGCTCCGGATACGCGGCCAGCGGCCGGAGGCCAGAGGGCGGCGGGCCTACCATCAGATGGAGATCAACTATGGCGACTTCGTCGTTGAAGTCCGCCTGCCGGTCCCGATCGATCGCGATCGCATCGACGCCACGTACAGCGACGGCTTCCTGCGCGTGTCGCTGCCCAAGGCGCAGCCGCGGCACATTTCCGTTACGACCTAGACCATGACCCGAGAACGGCGTGATCTCCAGGCTGGAGCCGGGCCGTCAGCCACCCGGCGCCGGCACGCCCTGCCGCGCGCGCTGGCCGGCGAGCCGGCCGCTCCGCCGATTCTGGTCCAGCACATCGATCCCGACCCGCAGCCGGCGACCGACGGCGAAGCGCGCCCGACCGAATTCCCGTCTGTCATCCCGATCCTGCCGCTGCGCGGGTTGGTCGGTTATCCCCACACGCCGATCCCGCTGACGATCGGCCAGCCGCGCTCGGTGCGCCTGATCGACGACGTCGTGGGCGGGGACCGCCTGGTGGGCCTGGTCACCTCACGACAACCGGAGATCGAGCAGCCGGGGCCGGGCCAGCTGTACCGATTCGGGACGATCGCTGCGCTGGAGCGCATGCTGCGGGCGCCCGACGGGACAATTCGGCTGCTGCTGCAAGGCCTGGCGCGCTTCGAGCTGGGCGATTTCGTGACGGAGCAGCCGTACCTCAGAGCCGAGATCACGCTCCGGCCGGAGACGGTCGAAGAAGGCGTGGAGATCGAGGCCCAGGTGCGGGCGGTCAAGGATCAGTTCCAGCAAATCGGCGAGCTCGTCCCGTCCCTGCCGCGCGAACTGCTGGCCGGCGTCCTGCTCCTGGAAGAGCCGCTGCACGTCATCTACACCGTCGCCAACTACCAGCGGATGGAGCTCGAGACGGCCCAGGCCATCCTCGACGATGAACGCGCCTCGGAGAAGCTCAAGCGGCTGAACACCATCCTGGCGCGCGAGCTCGAGGTGCTCTCGCTCGGCCAGCAGATTCAGCAGGAGGCGCGCACCGAGATCGAAAAGGTCCAGCGCGAGTACTTCCTGCGCGAGCAGCTCAAGGCCATCCAGCGCGAGCTGGGGGAGGGCGACGAGCAATCGGCCGAGGTGGAGGAGTTGCGGCGCAAGATCGACCTGACCGGGATGTCGGAGGAGGCCGACAAACTTGCCCGGCGCGAGCTCGATCGCCTGGCCCGCCTGCCGACGGCCGCCGCCGAATTCGGCGTCATCCGCGGCTACCTGGACTGGCTCGTGGCGCTGCCGTGGTCGCGCACGACCCCCGACAACCTCGACCTGGCGCACGCTCGTCAGGTGCTGGATCAGGACCACTACGGCCTGAAGGACGTCAAAGAACGCATCCTGGAGTACCTGGCAGTACGCAAGCTCAAGCTGGAGCAGGCCGCGCCCGACGCGGACATGCCGCGCGACGCCATCCGGCGCGAGCGGGAGGGCGTGATCCTGTGTTTCGTCGGACCGCCGGGGGTCGGTAAGACCTCGCTGGGGCAGTCGATCGCCCGGGCGATGGGCCGCCAGTTCATCCGCTCCTCCCTGGGCGGCGTCTCGGACGAGGCCGAAATCCGCGGCCATCGCCGCACCTACGTCGGCGCCATGCCGGGGCGCATCCTGCAGGGGCTGCGGCGGGTCGAATCGCGCAACCCGGTCTATATGCTCGACGAGGTCGACAAGCTCGGCCGCGACTTCCGCGGCGACCCGGCCTCGGCGCTGCTGGAAGTGCTCGACCCGGAGCAGAACCGCGAGTTCCGCGATCACTACCTGGAAGTGGCGTTCGATCTGTCCCAGGTCATGTTCATCACCACCGCCAACTGGCTCGACACCGTGCCCGGCCCTCTGCTCGACCGGATGGAAGTCATCCCGCTTTCCGGCTATACCGAGGCCGAGAAGGTCGCCATTGCCCGCGACTACCTGGTGGCCCGTCAGTTGCGGGAGAACGGTCTCGAAGCCGGCTCGGTGCGGATGAGCGTGGCGGCGCTGCACAAGGTCATTCGGTCCTACACGCGCGAGGCCGGCGTTCGCAACCTCGAACGCGAGATCGGACGCCTCTTTCGCAAGCTGGCCACGCGGCGGGCGCAAGGCGACGACACGCCGGACGAGGTCGTCCCGGGGACCGTCGACGCCCTGTTGGGACGCCCCCGCTTCCTGGGCGAGATCGAGATCGCCGAGCGCACGTCTGTCCCGGGAGTCGCCACCGGTCTGGCCTTCACCCCGGTCGGGGGCGAAGTCCTCTTCATCGAGGCGACCGCCATGCCGGGCGGCCGGGAATTCCTGCTCACCGGTTCGCTCGGGCAGGTTATGCAGGAGTCGGCTCGCGCGGCGTTGTCGTACGTGCGCTCCGCCAGCCGCGAACTCGGGATCCCGGCTGCCTTCTGGCGGAGGAACGACATCCACCTGCATATCCCGGCCGGCGCCCAGCCGAAGGACGGACCGTCGGCCGGAGTCACCATCGCCACCGCCTTGGCTTCGCTGGCCACCGGCAAGCTGGTTCGCCGCGAGGTGTGCATGACCGGCGAGATCACCTTGCGCGGCCAGGTGCTGGCCATCGGCGGCGTCAAGGAGAAGGTGCTGGCGGCCCACCGGGCGGGCCTGCGGACGGTGATCCTGCCGAAGCGAAACGAGCCCGACCTGGACGACGTGCCCGAAGATGTCCGGCGCGATCTGGGGTTCGTCTACGCCGAGGACATGCGCCAGGTCTTGGGCGCTGCCCTGGCGCGCCCGCCGGCCAGGAAGGGCAATGGGCGCGCCGGGCGCAAGCCAGCCGCCCCGGCGGCCCCGCGACCTCGCCGCAGGAGCGGCGGCTAGGGCATGGCCAAGGTCCTGGTCGTCGACAACGACGCCACCACCGTCTCCTTGCTCAAGATCCTGCTCGAGCTGGACGGCCACGCCGTCCTCGAGTGCGGCCTGGCCGTCCACGTCCTGGAGATCGTCGCCCGGGAGAAGCCGGACCTTATCTTGATGGACGTCTTTCTGACCGGCGGCGACGGCCTGGTCCTGCTGCGCCAAATCCGGGCCAACCCGAAAACGGCCGGGCTGCCGGTCGTGATGACCTCGGGGATGGAACTCTCCGAACAGTGCGCCCAGGCGGGCGCCAACAGCTTCCTTTTCAAACCCTACACACCGGAGCAACTCGCTACCACCATGAAACAAAGCCTCGATCACAAGCGCCACCCAGACGCGCCGGCGGCGCCATGACCGGCCGCCGCGGGCGTTCTGGAAAGCGACGTTGGGCGGTGATGGATCTGCACATTCACACGCCCGCTTCCACCGATTTCCAGGAAACCGACGTCAGCTACCTGGATGTGCTGCGCCGCTGCGAAGCGCGCGGGCTCGACCTGGCCGCCTTCACTGATCACAACTCGATCGCCGGCTATGGCAAAATGTTGGAGGAGAACCAGCAGTACGAGCTGCTCGAGTCCCTCGGCCGTCTGGCGCCGGAGGAGGCGCAGAAGCTGGCTGAGTACCGCCGCCTGCGGCAGCGGATCTTGCTGCTCCCGGGCTTCGAGTTCACGGCGACCTTCGGTTTCCACATCCTGGGGATCTTCCCGCCCATGACGAGCGTGCGCGAAGTCGAACATCTGCTGCTCAACCTGCGCGTCCCGGGCGAGGCTCTCGACAGCGGCTCGTCCAATGTCGGGGCCACCTCCGACGTGCTTTCGGCCTATCGCCTGATCAACGAGGCCGGCGGCCTGGCGATCGCCGCCCATGCCAACTCGAGCAACGGTGTGGCCATGCGCGGTTTCAACTTCGGCGGCCAGACGAAGATCGCCTACACCCAGGATGCCAACCTGCACGCCCTGGAGGTCACCGACCTCGACGCCCGCGGTCACAGCCGCACGGCCGCATTCTTCAACGGGACCAAGCCGGAATACCCCCGGCGCATGCACTGCATTCAGGGGTCCGACGCCCACCGGCTGCGCACCGATCCGGCCAACAAGAAGAATCTCGGGGTAGGGGACCGCGCCACCGAAGTGGCGGTCGACGAGATCTCCTTCGAGGCGCTGCGCGAACTCTTCAGCAGCAACGACTTCGCCCGCACCCGGCCGCACTGGCCGGCGGCGGAGGAGGCCTTCGACTTCATCCGGCAGGCGCAGGAAGAGGGCCCGTCGATCAACCAGGCCTTCCACGACTCGATGGCGCAGCGGGGCGGCAAGCTCTACGCCGTCATCGCCGACATCTGTGCCCTGGCCAACACCCACGGCGGCACGCTTTACATCGGGCTGGATGCCGATCCCGCCAAAGCGCCTGCGGGAGTCCCTAATCCGGAGAGCGCCGTGCGGGCGCTGGAGAAGGAGATCCGCAGCCGGATCAGCCCGCCGGTCGAGTGTCAGGTCGACACGCAGAAGACGCGCGGCAAGACGGTGCTGCGGGTGTTGGTGCCCCACGGCGACGACCCTCCCTACGCCGTCGACGACAACAAGGTCTACGTGCGCGACGAGGCCGAGACCGAACTGGCCGTGCGAGACGAGATCGTTCAGCTCGTCCGGCGGACGGCCGGGCCGCCGGTGATGCGCGTGCCCGAGCCCGAGCCGGCCCTGCCGGCGACGACGGAGACCCCGGCGGTCGCCGCCGGCTCCGTGGGTCCGCCGCGCACCGGCGTGGAGGTCGTCGAGGTCGAAGAGCGCGATGGGGTGCGCTACTACACCATGCGCGATCTGCGCAATGGCAACGTCGTCAAGAACGTCACCCAGGCCTCCGCTCGGCGTCTGTGGCACTACGCCATCACCGAATTCGATCGTCTGCCGGCCGAGCTCGGCCAGGCCGCCGTTTCCTGGCAGCGCGATGCGGGGATCCTCAAAGAGCAGCACCGCGGGACGAGAAAACGCTACGACCTGGCCCAGCGACAGGCCGGAAAGGTGCGTGTCTTCTTCGGCGTGACCGAGGACGGGCTGCACGGAGAGTGGCGGCGATTGGTGGGCGCCGAAGCGGAGTGACCGAAGGCGCGGCCGGATCCGGAGCGCCGGGGGGCGTCGCTCCCCCTTCCGTTCCGGGCGCGATCGTGCGGACCTTCCAGTGGGACGACTGGCCGCGGGTCCTGGCCCTGTGGCAGAGCGCCGGGCCGGGCGTTCACCTGGGCCGTTCCGATACGCCGGACGAGATTCGCAAGAAACGGGAGCATGACCCCGACCTCTTCCTCGTGGCCGTGGATGGAGGGGAGCTCGTCGGGGCGGTCCTCGGAGGGTACGACGGGCGCCGCGGCCTCGTCTACCACCTGGCCGTGGCGCCTCGGCGCCGTCGGGCCGGGATCGGCCGGGCGCTGATGGCGGAGATGGAACGCCGGCTGTCGGCCAAGGGCTGCGTCAAATCCTACTTGCTGGCGACTCCCCAGAATCGGGAGGCGGTGGCGGTCTACCAGCGGCTCGGCTGGCAAATCATGGACATGGTCCTGATGGGCAAGGAGTTCGAGTGAGAGTCGGGATCCTGACGGTCTCGGACCGTTCGGCGCACGGCGAGCGGGAAGACGCCTCCGGCCCGGCGCTGGCTGCCTACTTGCGCGATCACGGCTGGCCGGTGGAGCGGACGGCGGTCGTCTCGGACGACCAGACCGGGATCGAGTCGCAGTTGGTGACCTGGGCGGCGGACCATCTGGACCTGATTCTCACCACCGGCGGTACCGGCTTCTCCCCGCGCGACCTGACCCCCGAGGCGACGGCGGCGGTCTGCGACCGGATGGCGCCGGGGTTGACGGAGTCGATGCGGCGGGCCGGTTCCGAGAAGACCCCGCATGCGATGCTGTCGCGCGCCGCCGCCGGGATGCGCGGCAAGACTCTGATCGTCAATCTGCCGGGTAGCCCGCAGGGCGCCCTGGAGAGCCTGCAGGTGGTCCTGCCGGCGCTGGAGCACGGGCTGCGCCTGCTGCGCGACGACCCGGGAACCGAGGCGGGTCACCACATCGGGTAGGGCCAAACACCGGCAATCCCCGCCGCCGTTCGTGCCGCGAAGTCCCGGGGGACGATCGCCAAGATGACGCGCCGCCGATCTTCCCGCCGCTTCGTCCTCGGCACCTTCTTCGTTTTCATCTTTCTCCACCAGACCGATCGCCTGCTGATCAGTCCGCTGACGACGGATGTGATGCAGACTTTCGCCATCAGCAAGACGCAGATGGGCCTGGTGTCTTCGGCGGCGCTGCTGGTGGGGGGACTGCTGTTCCTGGTGTGGGGGTACCTGTACGACCGCTACTCGCGGGCGCCGCTCCTGGCCCTGGCCTCAGCCGTGTGGGGCGCCACCACCTGGTTGAGCTCCCGGGCTCCGACCTTTCCGACGTTCCTGGTGACGCGGGCCAGCACGGGCATCGACGATTCGAGCTACCCGGGCCTGTACAGCCTGATCGCCGACTACTTCGGCCCGGCGGTGCGCGGTCGCATCTACGGCATCCTGCAGCTGGCCCAGCCGATGGGTTTTCTGGCGGCGACGGTGCTGGCCCTGACCCTGGGGCCGTCGCTCGGCTGGCGCAATCTGTTCCTGATCACCGGGGCGGCCGGGATTCTCCTGGCGTTCGTCATCTTCTTCGGTGTTCGCGAGCCGCCGCGTGGGCAGAGCGAGCCCGAGCTGGAAGGCATCGAGCCGTCCGGACGGTATCGGTTCGACCGGCATCAGGCGGCGGCCCTGCTGCGCAAACGCAGCCTGCTGTTGCTTTTCGCGCAGGGGTTCGTCGGCGTTTTTCCGTGGAACGTCATTACCTTCTGGTTCTTCGCCTATCTCGAGCTCGAGCGCAACTATGACGAAATGCAGATCCTGCTGACGATGGCGCCGGCGGTGCTGGTGCTCTCGGCCGGCTACGTCGTGGGAGGATCGCTGGGCGACCGTGCCTTCCGGCGTACGCCGCGCGGGCGGCTGCTGGTTTCGACGGTCGGCGTTCTGCTGGGAGCGATGTTCCTGACGGCGACGATGCGCGTTCCCCTTTCGCAGCCGGGGCTCTTCCTGGGGCTGCTCTTGGTGACGGCGCTTTTCGTTCCGTTTGCCTCGCCCAACGTCGTGTCCTCGGTGCAGGACATCACCCTGCCCGAAGTCCGCAGCACGGCGATCTCCGTTCAATCCTTCGTCGAAGAGGGCGGGGCGGCCCTGGCGCCGCTGCTCGCCGGGTGGCTGGCGGACCAATCGTCGCTCCATGATGCCATCCTGATCATCTGCGTCAGCGCCTGGTTGATCGGATCGGTCTTCCTGGCCTTCGCCTCCCGCGCCGTCCCGCACGACATCGCCACGCTGCGGTCGCAGCTGCGGGAACGAGCGCTGGTCGAGCGGGCTGCGGCTTCCGGCCCGGAAGCCGTCCCGTCCGCTTAGGGCCTTCCCGAGTTCAGTCCGAATGCGACGTGGTGTTCCCCGGATTCACCTGCCCTTGGGAACATAGAGCGCAGTTCAAACCTTCAGCCGCCAAGCCATCTGCGCATAGACGACACGGCGAATATCACCCTAAGGAAGTGCACTTTGCCAGTCTTGACCGATCCTTCAGAAGGCTGGTAAGATGGCTACGACCCCATCCCCCCCCGGGGGGGTATGGGCGCCGGCCGGACGGCGGCATGGCAGTGACAGGAGGGGTCGTGGACAAGGCCGACACGCTCAAGCGGTTGAAGACGATCGAAGGCCACGTACGGGGCATCGGGCGCATGGTGGAGGCCGACTCGTACTGCATCGACCTGATCCGGCAGATCCAGGCGGTGCAGGCGTCGCTCGCGAAGCTGAACTCGAGCATTCTGGACAGCCATCTCCACTCCTGCCTGATTACCGCCGTTCGCGGCAAGGACATCGGCGAACGGGAGCGGGTTCTGCAGGAGATCGCCGAGGTCTACAACATGGCGGCGCGTTCTTAAGCGCGCCTTCGCTCCGCACCCACCCCGACCCTGTCCCTGGGCCTGCGCGGGATGACATCGAAGGGGTGGCGTGCCCAAAAGGAGAAGGAAATGGAATCGAAGTCGTACACTGTTCCCAACATCTCGTGCGGACACTGCGTCCATACCATTCAGACCGAGCTGCGCGACCTGAAGGGGATCACGCGGGTCGAGGTCAACCAGGATGGCAAGCGGGTGGCCGTCGACTTCGAGGCGCCGGCCTCCGACGAGATCATCCGCACGGCGCTGGCCGAGATCAATTACCCGGTCGTCGGGTAGCGCCTCCCCGCGGGAAGAGGCGATCGCCATGACGACCTCCGAGACGACCCGGCAGGTCACGCTGCCGGTGACCGGGATGACCTGCGCCAACTGCGTCTCGACAATCGAGCGCAACCTGCTCCGGCTGGACGGTGTCGAGCAGGCTTCGGTCAGCCTGGCCTCGGAACGCGCCAGCGTCGTCTACGATCCGAGCAAGCTCGATCCGACGGGGCTTGTCGAGCGGGTGCGGCGGGCCGGATACGACGTCGCCCTGGGGGACCTCGATCTGGCGATTCAGGGTCTGGCCGACGACAACGATGCGCGCCGGCTGGAAGAGTCGCTGCGGGCGAACTCCGGCGTCGTCGAGGTCCAGGTGAACTACGCCGCCGAGCGCGCCCGCTTGCGCTACCTGCCGACGCTGCTCACGCCGGCCGACGTCCACAAGGCGATCCAGGCGCAGGGCTTCGAGGCGCTGGAGCGCGGCGGCGGCACCGAGGACGTCGAGGGCGCCGCCCGCACCCGCGAGGTCGAACGCCAGCGGAAGCGCCTGATCGTCGGCCTGGTGTTCACCGTCCCGCTCTTCGCGCTGTCGATGGCGTCCGACTTCGGACTGCTCCCGATGGCCTGGCGCCACGCCGCCCTTTTCGGTTGGCTGCAGTGGGCCCTGGCCACGCCGGTGCAGTTCTACGTCGGCGGGCAGTACTACAGCGGCGCCTACAAGGCGCTGCGCAACGGCGCCGCCAACATGGATGTCCTGATCGCCATGGGGTCGTCGGCGGCCTACTTCTACTCCCTGGCGGTCCTGCTCGGGCTGGCGAGCGGCCACCTGTACTTCGAGACCGCCGCCGTCATCATCACTCTGATCGTTCTGGGAAAGCTGCTGGAGGCCCGCGCCCGCGGCCGCACCAGTGACGCCGTCCGGCGGCTGATGCGACTTCGCCCGGAGACGGCCCGCGTGATTCGGGACGGCCGGGAGAGCGAAGTGCCCGTCGCCGAGGTCCGCATCGGGGACGTCTTCGTCGTCAAGCCGGGGGAGAAGATCCCCGTCGACGGGCGCGTCCTGGAGGGCCGCTCGACGATCGACGAAGCCATGCTCACCGGGGAGTCGATGCCGGTGGAGAAGGCCGTCGGTGACGAGGTCATCGGAGGCACGCTCAACCAGCTTGGCCGGCTGAAGGCGGAAGCCCGTCGCGTCGGCGCCGACACCACCCTGGCCCAGATCGTCCGCCTGGTCGAACAGGCACAGGCCAGCAAGGCGCCGATTCAACGTCTGGCCGACCGGGTTTCGTCGGTCTTCGTCCCGATCGTCCTGGGGATCGCCGCGCTGACGTTCCTGGCCTGGTATTTCTTCGCCCCGACTCTGGCGCCGGGCAACACCGTCTTGGCCCAGGCGATGATCCACGCCGTGGCCGTGCTGGTCATCGCTTGCCCGTGCGCCATGGGCCTGGCGACTCCGACGGCCGTGATGGTGGGCACGGGGCGGGGGGCCGAGATGGGGATTCTCTTCAAGTCCGGCGAAGCGTTGGAGACGGCCGGCCGCGCCACCGCCGTGATCCTGGACAAGACCGGAACGATCACCCAGGGGCATCCCGCCGTCGGCGAGATCGTCCTGGCCGACGGGACCGTGAGCGAGGTGGAGTTCCTGCGTCTGGTCGCCGGCGCCGAGATCGGCTCCGAGCATCCGTTGGCGGAGGCGGTGGTGGCGGCGGCCCGCGCACGCGTCGTCGTCGTGCCCGAACCGGAGAGCCTGCTGGCGATCCCCGGGGAAGGTGTGGAAGCGCGCGTCGAGGGCCGCCGCGTCCTGGTGGGGACGGCTGACTTCCTGCTCCAACGCGGCGTCGAACTCGACGGCCTGACCGGTACGATCGCGGCCGTCCAAGGGCAGGCGCGAACGGCCGTCGTTGCGGCAATCGATGGACGCGCCGCCGGGGTGCTGGCCGTGGCCGACGCCGTCAAGGACGGCTCACCGGAAGCGATCCGACAACTGCGGTCGATGGGCCTGCGGATCCTGATGATCAGCGGCGACAATCGGGCGACGGCCGAATCGATCGGCGCACAGGTCGGCCTGGCGCAGACCGAAGTCCGGGGCGGGGTCCTCCCCGGCGGCAAAGCCGCCGAAGTCGAGAGCCTGCAGGCCGCCGGCCAGAACGTGGCGATGGTCGGGGACGGGATCAACGATGCGCCCGCCTTGGCCCGCGCCGACACCGGCCTGGCCATCGGCACCGGCGCCGACGTTGCGGTCTCGGCGGCGCCGGTGACCCTCATCGGCGGCGATCTGCGCGGCGTCCCCAGGGCGATCAGCCTCTCTCGTCAGACCCTTCGGATCATCCGCCAGAATCTGTTCTGGGCGCTGTTCTATAACGTCGTGCTGATCCCGGCGGCGGCGGTCGGCCTGCTGACGCCGATGCTGGCAGCCGGCGCCATGGCTTTCTCTTCGGTGTTCGTCGTGAGCAACAGCCTGCGTCTCCGCAAGGTCCGGCTGACCTAGGCCCGGCCTTGTTCAGGAGCGATGAGGCTGTTATCCTCCATCGTTCGTGAGGACCGGAGAAGTGAGACGAAACCCGGCCGGGATGAGCCGGCGTGCTTTCCTCAAGATGGGCGGTCTGGCGGCTGGAGCGGCGTTCTTGCCGCGAGGGCCGCTCTGGGTCGGCGCGGTTGAGCCCCTAGAGAGGCTGTGCCGCGTCACCGAGCTCGAGGCAACGCTGCGCTCGCGCCCGTCCCCGGATGCCCAGGCCGTGGGCCAGGTCGCTCTGGACGACGTGCTGGTGGTCGAACGCCAGGTCGTCGGTCGCGGCGTCTTCCCTCACAACCACGTCTGGTTCGAAACGCCGGACGGGTTCTTGTGGTCGTCGGAGGCCCAGCCGGTGCGCCAGGCGCCCAATCCGATTGTCGCCTCGCTGCCGTCGGAAGGGGTCTGGACCGAGATCACCGTTCCATTCGTCGACGGGCGACGTTCACCGGACCCGGCCGCGCCTGTCCGCTACCGGCTGTACTACTCGATGGTGCTCAACGTCAATGAAGTCGTGGCCGGGACCGATGGCGCCCGCTGGTACCGGGTGGAAGACGAGAACGCCGTCGTGATGTACGCTCCCGGCGAGGCCTTCCGCCTGATCACCGCCGAGGAGGTCAGCCCGCTGGGTTCGCCCGACGCCGAGAAAAGCATCCGCGTCAACCTCGATCGCCAGGACCTGTCGGCGATGGAGGACGGCGTCGAGGTCTACTATTGCCGCATCGCCTCGGGGTACTATTTCACCGAAAAGGGCGAGCGGATTTGGAACACGCCCATCGGGCAGAACTGGACCTGGCGCAAGATGATCTCGCGCCACATGTCCGGCGGCGACCTGGTCTCGGGCTACGACCTGCCCGGCGTCGCCTGGGCAATCCTGTTCAGCGGCTCGGGAGCCGCCGTCCATTCGACCTACTGGCACAACGACTACGGCACCCCGCGCTCGCGCGGCTGCATCAACGTCCTGCCGCAGGACGCCAAGTGGCTCTTTCGCTGGTCGAACCCTGCGGTGGCCTACAAGCCCGGCGACGTGGAGTCCTTGTTTCCCAACCCCGGGACGCCCGTTATTGTGAGAGAGGTCTGAACCGGTGTCGCCCGGCAGCGTGACCGTCCCGCTGGCGTTTCTGGCTGGCCTGGCGTCCTTCCTGTCGCCCTGCGTCCTGGCCCTGGTGCCCGCCTATATCGGCTATCTGAGCGGTCGGTCGGTGACGGCCGAGGGGGTCCTTGTCGAGAACCGATGGGAGACGTTCGGTCATGGTCTGGCCTTCGTGGCCGGCTTCAGCCTGGTCTTCATCGCGTTGGGGGCAGCGGCCTCGCTCATCGGGGCGGTCCTCTACGATCTGCGGATCTGGCTGGCGCGCATCGGCGGGGTCGTGGTCGTGATCTTCGGCTTGCACACGCTGGGGGTCATCCATATCCCTTTTCTCGACTATGACACCCGCCGCCACATGCGCGCCCAGGCGGGACTCGGCTACGGTTCCTCGGTCTTGATGGGTGTCTTCTTTTCCGCCGGCTGGGCGCCGTGCGTCGGCCCGGTGTTGGGAGTGATCCTGACCCTGGCCCTGGCCACCGGGAGCCTCAATCAAGGCGTCGTCCTGTTGACGGCCTACTCCGCCGGACTGGCGATCCCGTTTCTCCTGGCGGCGCTGGGCATCGGACGCGCCGCCGAGTCGATGCGCCGCCACGCCGGAGCGGTCCAGGTCATCTCGAAGATCACCGGGGTCGTCATGGTGATCATCGGGGTCCTGCTGCTCACCGGTTCACTCCAACGTCTGGCCCAATACGGCTTCTTCATCGATCTGGGTTTGTGAGTGGACCTGAAGCCTGGACCGCGCATCGGACATGCGGCGTGGCTCACGCTCGGCGGCAGCGCGTTGGTGGGGCTGGTCGTCGGGCTGCTGCTGTTCCGCGCCCCGGCGTCATCGGCGGCAGGCGGGCTGGCGGGTTCCCCGGCGGCGAATCCGGCGGCGGTGGTCGGCGCCCTCGCCCCTGATTTCACCTTGCAGACGGTCGACGGCCAGAGCCTGAGCCTGAGCGACCTGCGCGGCAAGGTCGTCGCGGTCAACTTTTGGGCCACCTGGTGCGCGCCCTGTCGGCTCGAGATGCCCGACCTGCAAGCCCGGGCCGATCGGTTCCCCGACCGGTTGGCCGTCCTGGGCGTAAACTTCGCCGAGACGGCCGAGGACGTGGCGGCCTTCCGCGAGGAGGTCGGGATCGACTTCCCGCTGCTGCTGGATCCGGAGGCGGACGTCCAACGTATCTACCGCGTCCTGGGCTATCCAACGACGTTCTTCATCGACCAGGCCGGGACGATCCGGTTTCAACACATCGGGCTGATGAGCGGAGGCCAGTTGGACGAATACCTGCAGGAAATGGGAGTGACCTCATGATGCGGGTGACGCTGTACACGAAAAAGGAGTGCACGTTGTGCGACCAGGCCCGCGCCGACCTGGCCGAGCTGCAGCGCATCGTGCCGCATCACCTGGTCGAGATCGACGTCGGGTCGGACCCGGTGCTGTCGGCTCGGCATGCGGACAGCGTCCCCGTGATCGAGACCGGGCCCTACACGTTGCGGGCGCCGTTCAGCTTCACCGATCTCAAGGTCGTGCTCCTCTCCGCCCAGCAGCACGCCGCCGGCAAGGCGCCCATCCAGGGCCGCGCCCGGACGCGGGCCGTCGGGATGACGCGGGCCGTCGGTGGTTTCTCCCGGCACTGGCTGGCCGTCCTCAATACCATCGTCTTCGTCTATGTCGGGCTGCCCTTCCTGGCTCCGGTTCTGATGAAGGCCGGGGCCGAAAGCCCGGCGCGCTTGATCTACACCGTTTATTCACCGGTTTGCCACCAGCTTGCTTTCCGATCCTGGTTCCTCTTCGGCGAGCAGGCGGCTTATCCCCGCAGCTTGGCCGGGACGGCGCTGGTCTCCTTCGGTGAAGCGACGGGGCTGGACGAGAATGACCTGTCGGCGGCGCGGGCGCTGGTCGGCGACGATACCCTGGGATTCAAGGTAGCGTTGTGCGAGCGCGATGTGGCGATCTACGGCGGGATGTTGCTCGGCGGGTTGATCTTCGCCCTGGCGCGGGGCCGGATCCGGCCTCTCCCGATCTGGGCCTGGCTGGTGATCGGGGTACTGCCGATGGCGCTCGACGGCGGCACGCAGTTCCTGGCCGGGATTGCGATCGCCCCCGCCGGATGGGTCGTGCGGGAGAGCACGCCGCTGTTGCGGACCGCCACCGGCTTGCTGTTCGGCCTGCTCAACGTCTGGCTGGCCTATCCCTACCTCGAAGAATCGATGGCCGAGACGCGCGCCGCCGTATCGGTGAAGTTGGCCGGGTCCGAGCCGCCCCCGGCCAAGCCCTGAGGATCTACAGGGCGCTGCGCCGATGCCATTGCAGGACCTCGGGGGGTTGCGCGTCTTTCGCTTCGAATCGCTGTCGTCGCCGGGTCTCGTGCATGCCATCTTCACCCGCCGCGGAGGAGTCAGCCCGGCTCCGTGGTCCAGTCTGAATCTGGGCGCCATGGTCGGCGACGAACCGGCGCGCGTCGTCGATAACCGCCGGCTGGCGCTTCAGGCAATCGGGCGCGCCCCCGAGTCGGTTTTCGATGTCTGGCAAGTCCATTCGGCGGAAGTCATTCTGGCCGAGGCGCCGCGCGGGGACGCGCCGCCGCAGAAGGCCGACGCCATCGTGACCGACCGCGCCGAAGTCACCGTGATGATGCGCTTCGCCGATTGCGTTCCGATCCTGCTGCACGATCCGGTGCGCCCGGCCGTCGGAATCGTCCACACCGGCTGGCTGGGGACGGTGCGGCAGGTCGCGCGCCAGGCCGTACGGAGAATGTGCGAACGGTTCGGCACTCACCCGCAAGACTTGCGCATCGGCATCGGCCCCTCGATCGCTGCCCATCATTACCCGGTCGGCCCGGAAGTCGTCGAGGCTTTCCGCCGGTCGTTCGGCACGACTGCCGAATCCCATCTTTCCCGGGAGGATGGAGGCACGCGCCTCGACTTGTGGTCGGCCAATGCGCAGCTCCTGCGAGAAGAGGGAGTGGAGCATATCGAAATCTCGCACCTGTGCACCGCGTGCGACACCGCCGACTGGTTCTCGCACCGCGCCGAAGGCGGTCGGACGGGCCGCTTCGGGGCGCTGGTGGCGCTGGCCCGATAAGGACACTATGAGCCAGACGGCCACGGAGGCGGCGATCCGCCAGGGGCTGGTCGTCGTCCAACGGCGGATCGCCGCGGCGGCAGAACGAGTTCCTCTGGCGCTCGACCTCCGCCGTCCCGTTCCTGGAAAAGCTCCTGCGCGACCACGATGCTGACGTCATCCTCTGCACCCACACCGGCCTGCACTGGAGCCGCGACCTCCCCTCGGGAGGCCAGGTGATCA